>Ga0265319_1000025_pt1 | contig 142639 bp, 149 predicted proteins | sample 4824metaG_FD_192443 | JGI IMG/M metagenome (GOLD analysis project Ga0265319, IMG submission 192443) | Rhizosphere microbial communities from Carex aquatilis grown in University of Washington, Seatle, WA, United States - 4-8-24 metaG | ecosystem: Host-associated > Plants > Roots > Rhizosphere >... | reverse complement strand
TCCCTCGCTGGGCTATTCGCCTGGAGACGTTGCGGCCGTCCGAGATCGCGTTCTCAGGCGAATAGCTAACGCCGCTCGTACGAGAGGCACCCCGACCCCTCTACTCAGATCGCGCCAAAGGTCGTCAGCAGGACGGTTTGCCTGCCCGATCCCCGGTTCTTCTTGGTTTGGAGGTGACCCGAATCGCGAAGGAGGGTGCGGGTGTCCCTCGGACGCGCGGCGCTAGCTATTCGCCCGAGAGCACGTCCTCGGATGGCCGGCAGCTCTCCAGGCGAATAGCCCAGCAAGGGAGAGGGACACCCGCACCCTCCTCCCGCCTTTCGAGGTAGCCGAGCTACGCCGACTTACGCGCCGAGACCAGCAAGTTGTAGAAGAGCTCGGCCGGGAGATAGGGCTCGAGTACCCGCGTGTCGACCTTCTGCAGGGCGATGTAGCTGCGGAAGGCGAAGCGGCGCCAGCGGTAGGGGACCGAGTCCGGCTCGGCGCTCGACTCGACCGTGCGCAGCCCCCAGCCCCAGGCGTTGGAGAGCAGCTCCTCGCCGCCGACGCGGCGCTGCTCGAAGCCGCCCTCGCGCAGCAGCCGGCGCAGGTCGGCGGGGGCGAAGGCGTGGACGTCGACCTCGCCCTCGAGCGCGTGGCCGTGCGACTGCTCGGCCTCGGGGACGGCGCGGCGGTGGGCGCCGACCAGGCGGCGCCAGGCCGGCGCGACCGCGGTCCCGGCCCGCTTCGGCAGCGCCGCCAGGCGGTCGCCGTAGCGGGAGGGCTCGCCGGCGAAGGCGATCATGCCGCCCGGACGCAGGACGCGGCGGAACTCGGCGAAGGCGCGGCCGAGGTCGGGGATGTGGTGGAGGACGGCGTGGCCGAAGACGAGGTCGAAGCTCGCGTCCTCGAAGGGGAGGCGCTCGGCCTCGGTGGCGACGGTGGTGACCTCGTCGAGGCCGAGGGCGGCGGCGGTGGCGCCGAGCCGCTTCAGCATCCCGGGCGAGATGTCGGTCGCGGTGAGGCGCTCGATCACGCCGAGCTGAACCAGGTTGAGCGAGAAGTAGCCGGTGCCGGAGCCGATCTCCAGGGCGTCGCCGAAGCTGCGGCCGTCGAGCCCGCCCAGCGCCTTGACCAGCTTCAGCCGCACCTGCTCCTGGCCGGTGTCGCCGAAGTCGATGCCCCACTTGGTGTCGTATTCCTCCGCCGCCGCGTCGTGATAGCGCGTGTTCACATCCTTGATGTGCTCGGGACTGGCGGTGGGGGAGGCCGGCATCGGCGCGGAAGATTACGCGGAATGGCGCAACCGACGGTGTCTAATACGGTGCCGGGCGTGGAGGGCCGCTACGTCCAGCTGAACCAGCCGCCCGGGGTGCCGCCGCTGCCGCTGACCGGCGAGCGGACGCTGCCCGACGTGCCCGAGGAGAACTACTGGTACCGGCGCCACCTCGTCGTCTACGAGTGGATCGCGGCCCGGGTCGGCGGCCAGCGGGTCGTCGACATGGCCTGCGGCGAGGGCTACGGCTCCGACGTGCTCGCCGGCACCGCCGCCAGCGTCGTCGGCGTCGACGCCAACCCGGAGGCCCACGAGCACGCGCGCCGGCGCTACCGGCGCCCCAACCTGCGCTTCGAGCGCGCCCTGGTCGAGGGCTTCGCCGAGCCCTGCGACGCCGTCGTCTTCCTGCAGACGATCGAGCACGTGCGGGACGCCGGCGCGATCCTCGAGCACTTCAAGTCGATGCTCGGCGCGGGCGGCGTCGCCTTCGTCTCGACTCCCAACCTGCTGACCCTGGCGCCGCCGGGGGCGGAGAAGTCCGACAACCCCTGGCACGTCCACGAGTTCCGGGCCGCCGAGTTCCGGGCGCTCTGCGAGGCCCACTTCCCGCGGGTCGAGCTGCTCGGCCTCTTCCACGCCCGCAAGCTGCGCGCGCACGAGCTGGCGATCAAGCTCGGCTGGGACGGCGTCCACAGGCGGCTTGGCCTGACCAAGCGCTTCTACGACCGCTTCACCCCGGCGATCGCCGCCTCCGATTTCGCTCTCAGGGAGGGGAACCTCGACGCGGCGCTGGACTTCATCGCCGTCTGTAGCACCGCATGACAGGAACGCCGGCATGAGCCGGCGCGAGAGCGCCGGCGACCTGGCGCTGGTCCTCCACTCCCACATGCCCTACGTGGAGGGCTTCGGGACCTACCCGTTCGGCGAGGAGTGGCTGTTCGACGCGGTGATCCGCTCCTACCTGCCGCTGCTGGAGTTCGCCGAGCGGCTGACGCTGACGGTGACGCCGGTGCTGGCCGACCAGCTCGAGGACGCGGCGACCGCGGCGCGGCTGCGCGACTTCCTGCTCGAGTGGCGGATCGGCGCCGCCGAGGCCGACCTCGGCGAGGTGCCGGCCGAGTGCCGGGCCGCCTGCGAGGCCGAGCTGGCCCGCTACCGGCGGGCGCTGGAGCTGCTCGACGCGGCCGGCGGCGAGCCGCTGGCGCCGTTCCAGCGGGCGGCGGCGGAGGGGCGGGTGGCGCTGGCGGCCTCGGCCGCGACCCACGCGGTGCTGCCGCTGCTGGCGACGCGGGCGGGGCAGCGGCTGCAGCTCGACGCCGGCATCCGCTCGCACCGGCGCCGCTTCGGCTGGGAGGGCGGTGGCCTCTGGCTGCCGGAGTGCGCCTACGCTCCCGGGCTCGAGCGGCTGCTCGCCGAGCAGGGCGTCGAGTGGTTCTGCGTCGACCAGAGCGCCCACGAGGCGCCGCTGGGGGCGCTGGCGCCGATCGCCACCGCGGCCGGGCCGGTGGCGCTGCCGATCGACTGGGAGGCGGTCAGCTGGCTCTGGGCCCTCGACGGCTACCCGTCCGACCCCGCCCACGCCCAGTTCGCCGGCAAATCGCTGCGCGGGATACGACTCTGGAAGGTGGGGGGAGGCGCCTACGACCCCGCCGCCGCCGCCGCCGCCGCCCGCCGTCAGGCCGACGAGTTCCTCGCCGCCGCCGCCGCCCGCCTGCGCGAGTTCGCCGCCGGCCGCGAGCGCCGCGGCCTGCTCGTCTTCGCGATCGACACCGAGCTGCTCGGCCACTGGTGGTCGGAGGGCCCGCTCTGGCTGCGGGCGGTGCTGGAGGGGGCGGAGGCGGCGGGGGTGCGGCTGCTCACCGTGCCCGAGGCGCTGGCCGAGCACGAGCCGCTCCCGCGCCCGCTCGCCGCCTCGACCTGGGGCGAGGGCAAGGACCTCCGCACCTGGGACTCGCCCGCCGTCGCCGACCTCGCCTGGGCGGCCCGGCGGCTGGAGCTGCGGCTGCTGCGGGCGCTGTCGGCCGGCCTGCGCGGCGACGCCGCCCGGCGCGCCGGGCGGGAGCTGCTGGCGGCGCAGGCCAGCGACTGGGCCTTCCTCGACCAGCGCGGCCAGGCCGGGGACTACGCCTTCCAGCGCGCCAGCGACCACGGCCGGGCGATGTTGGAGGCCATAGACTGCCGATCTGCCACCGATTCGCGTATGCGTTCACTCGCCCCGGACCTGAGCCTCGCTCCGTTGCTGGAGCCGTAGCACCCCGTCGATGACCCGCGTCCTGATCCTCTCCTGGGAGTACCCGCCGCTGATCGAGGGCGGCCTCGCCCGCCACGTCCGCAAGCTCTCCGAGGCGCTGGTCGAGCGCGACGTCGAGGTCCACGTGCTGACCCGCGGCGGCGAGGAGTCGCCGGCCGAGGAGCGCAGCGGCGGCGTCCGCATCCACCGCATCCGCGAGCCCAAGCGCCCGACCGACCTCGGCGAGTTCGTCGCCTGGGTCGAGCGGATGAACTCCGACATGCTCGCCGCCGGGGTAGAGCTCGGCGACCGCTACAGCTTCGACCTCGTCCACGGCCACGACTGGCTGGTCGCCAACGCCTGCGACCACCTCGCCAAACGCTTCGAGGCGCCGCTGGTGACGACGATCCACGCCACCGAGTACGGCCGCCACCAGGGCTGGGTCGACAAGCACCCGCAGACCTACATCCACGGGGTCGAGCGCTGGATCACCAACCGCTCGCGGCGGGTGATCGCCTGTTCCCACTACATGCGCGAGCAGATCGCCGACATCTTCGGGGTCGACGAGGAGCGGATCAGCGTCATCCCCAACGGGATCGACCCCGACGACCTGCAGGTGCCGGACCCGGCCGAGCTGCAGCGGCTGCGCGGCGAGTTCGCCCGGCCCGACCAGAAGCTGGTGCTGCTGATCGGGCGGCTGGTCTACGAGAAGGGCTTCCAACTGGCGCTGGAGGCGATGCCACGGGTGCTGGAGGTGGCGCCGAACACGCGCTTCCTGGTCGCCGGCTCCGGCACCCACGAGGCCGAGCTGCACCGCCAGGCGCAGGAGCTGGGCCTGATGGAGCACGGCACCTTCCTCGGCTGGATCGGCGACGACGCCCTGCACTCGCTCTACCGGATCGCCGACCTCACCGTGGTCCCCTCGATCTACGAGCCCTTCGGGCTGGTGGCGCTGGAGGCGATGGCCTCCGGCTGTCCCTGCATCGTCGCCGACACCGGCGGCCTGCGCGAGGTGGTCCCCCACGAGGAGGCGGGCCTGCGCTTTCGGGCCCACGACCCCGACGCCCTGGCCGAGGTCGCGATCCGCGTCCTCTCCGACGACGAGCTCGGCCGCCGCCTGGTCGCCGAAGCCTACGAGCACATCCGCCGTTTCGAGTGGGGCGACGTCGCCGAGCGCACGGCGGCCGTCTACGCCGACCTGGTCGGCGCCAAGCTGGACCCAGCCTGATGGTCGCCGCTCAGGTGCCGGCGATCGCGATGTCGGTCAGCGGGAAGCCCTTGCCGGCGTAGAGGAGCGGGGCGCCGGCGAGGCGGGCGGTGGCGTAGGCGGCGCAATCGGTGGAGGTCAGCGCCGCCGGGTGGCGGCCGTCGCCGAAGCGGACGAAGGCGCGGGCGGCGATCCGCTGGCGGCCCTGGTCGAAGGGGACGGCCTGGACCTCGGCCTCTTCCAGGAACCGGGCCAGGACCAGGCGGCCGAGCGGGCCGAGGCGGCCGACGAGGAGCGCCGTGGCCTGCAGCAGGGTCGGCGTGGCGATCGCCAGCTCCGCCGCCTCCTCCATCGCCGCGAGCAGATGCCGATAGCCGTCTTCGCGGTGGATCACGGTGACGACCGCGGAGCTGTCGAGGACCAGTGTCCCCACGTCCAGGCGACTTCGCGGCGCTCTTGCCGGAGCGCGCCACGGCGCCGCCGGGGCCAGCTCCGCCGTTGGGATCAGCGGCCAGATCTCGAGCTCGAAGAGCTCGGCCAGGTCTCGGTTGTCGTTGTCCGCTGTCATTGGGAAGACGATGCCAGTCAACCAGGGCGGCAAGCAGGCGTCGTCTCCAGGGATTATAAACGATGGGAACGCCTTGTCTGCCAGACGAAAGACCTCACATCCCTGGGTGTAGAGGCACGGGGTGACGAGGCACCGTGCGTCGATTCCCAGGGCGGATAGGCCCAGGGCGGATAGGGGAGGATGTAGATGCTGGATGTCTCAGACAAAAGAATGCGGCGGGTGGACATCGCCGCCCGTTTCGGAAGGAACCTGGTTCGCAGTCGCAAGGCCGCCAAGCTCTCGCAGGAAGAGCTCGGTTTCCGCGCCTCGTTGCACCGGACCGAGATCGGTCAGCTCGAGCGCGGCATCCGCCTCGCCCGCATCGACACCCTGGTCAAGCTGGCGGGCGCGCTCGGGGTCTCGCCAATGGCGCTGCTCGACGGCATGGACTGGAACCCGGGCAGCACGATGATCGGCAACTTCGAAGTTCGCGCCGGCGACGGCGAGGCTGAGACAGAGGCCGCTTAGGGACTGTCCTTGCCGGGCGGCTGCAGGGTGCTGGCCGCCGCCGGGTCGGGCTCGACCGGCCGTGGCCAGCGCAGCCGCTCGGGCGCCTCGCGCATGCGGATCACCCGGGCCGGGATGCCGGCGACGACGGCGTTGGCGGGGACGTCCCTGGTCACTACCGAGTTGGTGCCGACGATCGAGTTGTCGCCGACCCGGACCCCGCGCAGGACGCAGGCGCCGTAGCCGATCCAGACGTTGTTGCCGACCTCGACGTCGCGCATGTAGATGCCCTGGACCCGGATCGGCCGCTCGACTTCGACCACGCCGTGGTCGAAGTCGATGAACATCGCCCGGTCGGCGATCACGCACTGCTCGCCGATCCGCACCTGGCGGTAGGCGGAGATCGTGCACTCCTGGCCCATTACCGTCTTGGCGCCGATCTCGACGGCACCCTCGTGGCAGCGGATCTTCGAGCCGTCGCCGATCCAGACGAAGCGGCCGAAGCGGACCTCGGCGCCGCGGGCGATCTGGATTTCCAGCCGCCGCCCGAAGAAGACGAGCCCGTCGGTGCGCCAGCGCCAGCCGGCGCGGGTCAGCAGCCGCCGCCGCAGGTAGCGCCAGCCCAGCCGCGCGTAGGGGAGGTTGAGCATCCGGTTGCGGGCGAGGAAGCGGCTGAGGCGGATCATCGCGGCCGGGACTCTAGACTGGCGCCCCAGTGGTTGACGCCGCCAAAGCCGCCTCCCTCGCCGAGCGCCTGCTGGCCGGCGACAAGCGGGCGCTGGCACGGGCGATCACCCTGATCGAGTCCGACGACCCGGCCGGCTGGGAGCTCGTGCGCGAGGTCTACCCGCGCACCGGCAGGGCCCGGATCGTCGGCTTCACCGGCCCGCCCGGGGTCGGCAAGAGCACCCTGATCGGCGCCCTCACGGCGGAGCTGCGCAAGCAGGAGCGCCAGGTGGCGGTGCTCTCGATCGACCCGTCCAGCCCCTTCACCCGCGGCGCCCTGCTCGGCGACCGCATCCGCCTCTCCGAGCACTTCCTCGACCCCGGCGTCTTCATCCGCTCGATGGCCTCGCGCGGCGCCCTCGGCGGCCTCTCGGAGGCGGCGCTGCAGGTGGCGCTGGTGATGGACGCGGCCGGCAAGGACGACGTCCTGATCGAGACGGTCGGGGTCGGTCAGGCCGAGATCGACATCGTCGACCACGCCGACACGATCGTGCTGGCGCTGATGCCCGGCTCCGGCGACTCGATCCAGGCGCTGAAGGCGGGGGTGATGGAGATCCCCGACGTGATCGTCGTCAACAAGGCCGACCACCCGATGACCGACACGATGGTGCGCGAGGTGCGCGGGGTGCTGGCGCTCTCCCATGACCCTGCCGGCTGGAAGGTGCCGATCCTGCGCACCGAGGCCGCCCGCGGCGAGGGCGTCGAGGAGCTGGCGACGCAGATCGCCGCGCACCGCGCCTTCATCGAGGCGGAGGGGACGCTGGCCGAGCGCCGCGCCCGCAACCTGCGCAGCGAGGTGCTCGGCATCGCCACCGCGCGGATGCGCCGCCGGCTCGAGGCGACCGCCGCCGCCGACCCCGCCACCGCCGAGCTGCTGGAGCGGGTGGTGCGGCGTGAGCTCGACCCGGCCAGCGCCGCCGCCGAGCTGCTGGAGCGCCAGGCCGATGGCTGAGGCGGTGGCAATGCCGGCGCTGGCCGAGGCGATGCGCTGGGTCGGCGCCGAGCTGACCGACCTCGACGGCGCCGCCGCCGGCGAGGTCCACGGTTTCTTCGTCGACGCCGAGAGCGGCGAGCCCGCCTGGCTGATCGCCCGGGTCGGCCGCCGCCGCGGCGCCCGCCTGGTGGCGGTGCCGCTGCGCGAGTGCGCCGGCGCCGCCTTCGGGGTCTGGGTCGCGCAGCCGGGCGAGGCGCTGCGCGCCGCCCCGGTCGTCGATCCGACCCGGCCGCTGCGGCGCGAGCACGAGCTGACGATCTGCGCCCACTTCGGCGCCGGCGAGGCGGCCGGCCGCGCCGCCGAGGTCGCCGGCCGGCCCGAGGGCGCGGTCACGGCGACGCCGCCCGGCGGCTGAGCCAACGCCGTCATCTCCTCGTAATCCCTTGCTGGGAAGGTTGACGAGATGGTCCTGCTGATCCTCTTCGGCTTCATCGCCGGCGCCGCCACGGCGGTCTCGCCCTGCGTGCTGCCGGTGCTGCCGATCGCGCTCTCGGCCGGCGCCACCGGCGGTCGCCGCCGCCCGCTCGGGATCGTCGCCGGCCTGGCCGTCTCCTTCACCTTCGCGATCGTCGCCCTCGTCTACGTGATCTCCGCCCTCGGGCTGCCCAACGAACTGCTCCGGGACCTGGCGATCGGCGTCCTGCTCGCCTTCGGCGCGGTGCTGATGATCCCGCCGCTGGCGGCCCGCCTCGAGGCCTGGCTCAGCGGCCTCTCGGGCCGCCTCGGGGTGCGTCGCACCGGCGGCGACGGCTTCTGGTCGGGAACCGTGCTGGGCGCCAGCCTCGGCATCCTCTACGTGCCCTGCGCCGGCCCGATCCTGGCCGGCGTGATCACCGTCACCGCCTCCCAGAGCTTCAACGCCGGCAGGCTCGCGGTCGCCCTCGCCTACGGGCTCGGGTCCGCGCTCGTCCTCTACCTGCTGATGATCGGCGGCCGTCGCATCGTGCGACCGCTGGCGCGGCGCGGAGCCCTGCTGCAGGTGCTGACCGGGGCGGTCATGGTCGTCGTCGGCCTGGCGATGCTGGGCGAATACGACCTCCGCTTCCAGCGCGACGTCACCGCCGACCTGCCCTCGTTTCTCGTCAACCCGGCGGAAGGGCTGGAGAACACCGCCTCGGCGCAGGCCGCGCTGGTTAAGATCCGCGGCATCTCCAGCCATGGGATCGGCGTCCGGGCCGCGGGCGACCCGCAGCCGGAAGCGGCCGCCGGCGCCAACCGCCTGCAGCTGAAGGACTACGGCGAAGCGCCGGAATTCACCGACACCGAGCGCTGGTTCAACACGCCGGGCGGCCAGCCGCTGACGATGCGGGGGCTGCGGGGGCGGGTCGTCCTGGTCGACTTCTGGACCTACACCTGCATCAACTGCATCCGCACCCTGCCCTACCTCAACGCCTGGTACAGGCGCTACCACAGGGACGGCCTGACGATCGTCGGCGTCCACACCCCCGAGTTCCCGTTCGAGCGCGAAGCCGACAACGTCGAAGCGGCGATCGCCCGCGAAGGGATCGAATACCCGGTCGTCCAGGACAACGAATACGGGACCTGGAACGCCTATAGCAACGCGTACTGGCCGGCCGAGTACTACGTCGACGCCGACGGGCACGTCCGCTACGCCGACTTCGGCGAGGGCAGCTACGGCAAGAAAGAAGAAGTGATCCGCCAGCTCCTCGCCGAAGCCGGCGACAGGGTCGGGCGCCGGCGCTCGGGCGCCCACGGCATCGCCCCCTCGGCCGGAGTGACGACGCCCGAGACCTACCTCGGCCCCTACCGGGCCGAACGCTTCACCAATCCCGAACTCTCACCCGGCCTGCACGACTTCAGCGCCCCCGCCGCGTTGCCTCCCAACGAATTCGCCTACCACGGCCGCTGGCGGATCGGGCTCAAATCGGCGACCGCCGCCGGCGGCTCGCTCGACCTCAACTTCGGCGCCCGGCGGGTCTACCTGGTGCTCGGCTCGCCCGGGCACAGTCGCAAGCTGCGGGTCATGCTCGACGGCCGCCCGATCCCGGCGGCGGCTGCCGGCAGCGACGTCCACGGCGGCGTCGTCACGGTCAGCGGCCAGCGCCTCTACAACCTGGTCGATCTGCCGCGGGTCGAGCACCACGTGCTCGAACTGGTCCCGGAAGCCGGGGTGACGGGCTATGCCTTCACCTTCGGCTAGCGCCGCGCCGGCCGCAGCGGCGACAATCGTGGCGATGGCCGGGTCCGAGAAGCGCACCGTGCTGGTCGTCGACGACGAGCCGACGATCGTCGAGATCGTCGCCCGCTACATGGAGCGGGCGGGCTACGAGACCCACCAGGCCGGCGACGGGCCCGAGGCCCTGCGCCTGGCCGAGCTGCACCGTCCCGACCTGGTCGTGCTCGACCTGATGCTGCCTGGGCTCGACGGGCTCGAGGTGATGCGGCGGCTGCACGAGCGGCCGGGGCGGCGGATCGCGGTGATCCTGCTGACCGCCCGCGGCGAGGAGTCCGACCGCCTGGTCGGGCTGCGCGACGGCGCCGACGACTACGTCGTCAAGCCGTTCTCGCCGGCGGAGCTGGTCGCCCGCGTCGACGCCGTCCTGCGCCGGGTGGCGCCGCCGGTCGCGGAGGAGCCGCCGATCGAGCACGGGCCGCTGCGGCTGGAGCCGGCGACCCGCCGCGCCTTCTTGGACGGCGAGGAGCTGGCGCTGACGATGCGCGAGTTCGACCTGCTCGCCTACCTGGCGGCGCATCCGGGGCGGGTCTACTCGCGCGACCAGCTGATGGAAGCGGTCTGGGGCGAGCCCTTCTTCAACGACACCAGCACCGTCACCGTCCACGTCCGCCGCCTCCGCGCCAAGCTCGGCGACGACCCGGCGGCGCCGCGCTTCATCGAGACGGTCTGGGGCGTCGGCTACAGGTTGCGGCCGTGAAGCGCGCCGTCGTCATCGCCCTCGCCGCCTTCCTCGCCGGCGCCGCGGCGGTCGCGGTCCCGAGCCGGATGGGCGCCGTCCAGGTGCTGCTGGTCCTGCTGGCGGCCGGCGCCGCGGCGCTGGCGGCGGCGCTCGCCGTCCGGCTCTCGATGGAGGAGCGCTCGCGGCGCCAGATCGAGGCGGCGCGGCGCCAGCTCGTCGCCGCCGCCTCGCACGACCTGCGCACGCCGCTGGCCTCGCTGCGGCTGCTGGTCGAGTCGATCGACGACGGGGTGGCGACGGGGGAGACCCGCGACCGCTACCTGAGGGAGATCCGCACCCACGTCGCCGTCCTCAGCGACCTCGTCGACGACCTCTTCGAGCTCTCGCGGATCGAGGCCGGCGACATCTCCTGGACGCTGCGCCAGGTCGAGCTGCACGAGCTGATCGACGACACCGTGGCGGCGATGCGGGCGCCGGCGGCGGCCCGCGGGGTGACGGTCTCGGCCGAGCTGCCGCCGGGCGCCGTCGTCGCCAGGGCCGATGCCGAGAAGCTCCAGCGCGTCCTCTTCAACCTGATCCAGAACGCGATCCGCCACACCCCCGCCGACGGCAGCGTTACCGTCCGCGCCCACGCCGCCGGCGGTGGGGTGGAGGTCGAGGTCGCCGACGACGGTGAGGGGATCCCGGCCGGCGACCGCGAGCGGGTCTTCGAGGCCTTCTACCGCGGCGACGACGCCCGCGGCGAGGACGGCGCCGGCCTCGGCCTGGCGATCTCCAGGGCGATCGTCGAAGCCCACGGAGGGCGAATCTGGCTCGAGGAGCGGCAGCCCGGGACGACGGTGCGCTTCACGCTTGGGGCGGCCTGAGGGAGGGAGCAGCGACGTTCGTCCTTGGTCCGACCCAGCACGACAAAAGACGAACGCACTGTCACAGAAGCTCAGTGCGCCATCTTCAGCAGCCCAGCTGCCGCGCGATCACCATCTGCTGGACCTCGTCCGTCCCCTCGCCGATCGTCAGGATCTTGGCGTCGCGGTAGAAGCGGCAGACCGGGTACTCCTCGATGAAACCGTAGCCGCCGTGGATCTGCACCGCCTCCTCGGTCGCTTTGACGGCGAGGCGGCCGGTGATCAGCTTCGCCTGGGCGGCGGTGAGGGTGAAGGACTGGCCGGCGTCCTTCTCCAGTGCCGCCCGCCAGGTCAGCAGCCGCGCCGCCTCGATCTGGGCCGAGAGGTCGGCGATCTTGGCCTGGATCGCCTGGAACTTGGAGATCGACTGGCCGAAGGCCTGGCGCTCCTTGGCGTAGGCGATCGCCTCGTCAAGGGCGCCCTGGGCGACGCCGACGCCCATCGCGGCGACGCCGATCCGGCCGCCGTCGAGGATGTGGAGGAAGTTCTTGAAGCCGTCGCCGCGGCGGCCGAGCAGGCTCGACTCCGGCAGCCGGCAGTCCTCGAAGCTGAGCGGTCGCGTGTCGGAGGCGTTCCAGCCCATCTTGCGGTAGGACTCGCCGACCTCGTAGCCGGGGGTGCCGTTGGGGACGATCAGGTTGGAGATCTCCTTGTGGCCGCCGATCTCGCCGGTAACGGCGGTGATCGAGACGCAGCCGGAGATCTCGGTGCCGGAGTTGGTGATGAACTGCTTGGCGCCGTTGACGACCCACTCGCCGTCCTCGAGCCGGGCGCTGGTGCGGACGTTGCCGGCGTCGGAGCCCGCCTCCGGCTCGGTCAGGCCGAAGGAGGCGAGACGCTCGCCGCTGCAGAGCCGCGGCAGCCACTCTTCCTTCTGCTCGGCGCTGCCCCAGAGGTGGATCGGCATCGTCCCCAGCGAGGTGTGAGCGGCCATCGTGATGCAGACCGAGGAGTCGATCCGGGCCAGCTCTTCGACCGCCAGCACGTAGGAGAGCGTGTCGGCACCGCCGCCGCCGTACTCCTGCGGGAACGGGATCCCCATCAGGCCGAGGCCGCCGAGCTTGGCGACGATCTCGTAGGGGAAGGACTTGGTCCGGTCCAGCTCCTCGGCCACCGGCGCCACCTCCTGCCGGGCGAAGTCGCGGACGGTGTCGCGCAGCAGCCTCTGCTCGTCGCTCAGCTCGAAGTTCACGCGCGGCAGCCTATTGCGCTCGCTAGAGCTGCAGCGACTTGACCTGCAGCAACTCCTCGATCCCATATCGACCGTTCTCACGGCCGTGGCCGGACTGGCCGTAGCCGCCGAACGGGGCGAGCGGGTTGAAGGCGCCGCCGTTGATCTCGATCTGGCCGCTGCGGATCCGCCTGGCGACGGCGATCGCCCGCTCCTGGTCTCCGGACCAGACGCCGCCGGCGAGCCCGTAGGCGCTGTCGTTGGCGATCCCCAGGCCCTCCTCCTCGCCGTCGTAGGGCTGGATCGCCAGCACCGGGCCGAAGATCTCCTCCTGGGCGATCGTCATCTCCGGGGTCACCGCGGAGAAGACGGTGGGGCGGACGAAGTAGCCGCGGTCGAGGCCCTCGGGCGCCTCGGCGCCGCCGGTGACGAGCTTGGCGCCCTCGGCCTCGCCCTTCTCGATGTAGCCGCGGACGCGCTCACGCTGGACCGCGGAGACGAGCGGGCCGAGCCGGGTCTCCTCGGCGAAGGGGTCGCCGGGGGTGAAGGTCGCCGCCGTCGCCGCGGCGATTCGCTCGGCCTCGGCCAGCCGCTCGCGCGGCACCAGCATCCGGGTCAGGGCGCTGCAGGTCTGGCCCGAGTTGAGGAAGCACTTGGCGACCCCGTCGGGCACCGCCCGCTCGAGGTCGGCGTCGTCGAGGATCAGGTTCGCCGACTTGCCGCCGAGCTCCATCGCCACCGGCTTCACCGTCGCCGCGGCGAGCTCGCTGACCCGCTTGCCGGCCCGGGTCGAGCCGGTGAAGGAGACCATGTCGACGCCGGGATGGGCGGCGATCGCCTCGCCGACCACCGGCCCGAAGCCGGTGACCAGATTGAAGACCCCGGCCGGGAGGCCGGCCGCCTCGATCACCTCGGCCAGCAGGAAGGCGTTCAGCGGCGTCACCTCGCTCGGCTTCAGCACCACCGTGCAGCCAGCGGCGAGGGCGGGGGCGACCTTGGCGGCGATCTGGTTCAGCGGGTAGTTCCAGGGGGTGATCGCGCCGAGCACGCCGACCGCCTCGCGCAGGACGCGAGAGTTGCCGATCTCCTCCTCCCAGGCGATTTCCTCCATCAGCCCCGGCGTCGCCGCGAACTGCGAGGTCGGCAGCCCGACCTGGATCATCCTGCTCAGCGTCAGCGGCATCCCCAGCTCCTGGGAGATCGTCGCCGCGATCTCCTCGCTGCGCTCGCCGAGCCCGGCGGCGATCGCGCTGAGGTAGCCGGCGCGCTCCTCTCGCGGCGTCCGCGACCAGGAGTCGAAGGCGGCGCGGGCGGCCTTGACGGCCGCGTCGGCGTCCGCGGCCGAGCCGGCCGGGACCGTGCCCATCACCTCCTCGGTGGTCGAGTTGATCACCTCGATCGGCTCGGCGCCCCGCGGCTCGACCCACTCGCCGCCGATGAAGACCCTGTCCCGCACCTGAAGCTCCGCCGCAGTCGCCATTCCCACTCCTCCTAGCTCTCTTGCCCGATTGGCCGTGCAGCCAACGCTAGCGCCTGCGGGACGGCAGCTGGTAAAAGCCCTCGCCCACCATGCAATAGCGGATTTGCGATGATGGCTTATCAGCTATATTCAGTTGATGAAAGAAGCTGCCCGAGTCGAAGACCGCTCGCCCGGCCAGCTGCTGCGCGAGGCCCGGCGCCGGCACAGCGTCAGCCAGGCGCGACTGGCGATTCGCGCCGGCACCACCCAGTCGGCGATCTCGCGGATCGAGTCCGACCGGGTCTCGCCCTCGGTCGCCACCCTGCGGAGCCTTCTCCATGTCCTCGGCGAGGACTTGATTCTCGACTCTGCGGTTCGGGACTTCGGCTTCGACAAGACGCTCAACGAATCGAGCTTGCGGTTCACGCCGGAACAACGGGTGAGAAGAGGTCTGGAATTTGCTGATTTCGTTCGGCGCAATCGGGGAGTGGCCGCTCGCGGTGGGCCTTAGCGATGGCATGACGCTCAAGGACGGCTCTCTCGGTCCACCACTGCAACCAGCGCGCCTGCTGGAGATCCTCAACCGCCACGGCGTCGACTTTGTCGTCGTCGGCGGACTTGCCGGCCTGGCGCATGGTTCCTCGTATCCGACCTTCGATCTCGACGTGGCCTATGCCCGCAGCGAGGCCAACCTCCACTGCATGGTGAAGGCCTTAGAGGAGATGGACGTCACCCTCCGAGGCGCTCCTCCCGAGCTCTCGTTTCAGCTCGATGCCCGAACTCTCGCGAACGGCGCCAACTTCACGTTCGACAGCGCCTTCGGACGCTTCGACATCCTTGGGGACATCGATGGCATGCGCGACTACGAATCGTTGAGGAGCCGTGCGTGTGTTGAGAAGATCGACGGCGTGGCGGTTCGGGTTGCGTCGATCGATCACTTGATCGCGATGAAGCGAACCGCGAATAGGCCGAAAGATCGGCTTGCGGTCGAGGAGTACATCGTGATCGCCGACGAGCAGCAGCGGCTCGCGCAAGAAGAAGCGGGCGACGGGGACGCTGGGAGCGGCGGCTAAGCGGATTCCGCGGCCACTGCCAACGCCGCCAACCGGCCGGGGCCGGGGACCTGGATCGCGTCGCGGGCGTGGAGGACCTGGCCGCACTCTTCGCAGATGCCGCGGTCGCTGACGGCGCCGCCGCAGACCTTGTGGACGATCAGTTTCGGCGGGCCCTCGGGGCCGGCCGAGTGGCGGTCGCCCCAGCCGAGCAGGGCGATCAGGGAGGGCCAGAGGTCGAGGCCCTTCTCGGTCAGGAAGTATTCGTGGCGGGGCGGCGATTCCTGGTAGGCCCGGCGCTCGAGGATGTCCTCGTCGACCAACCGCTGCAGCCGCGTCGCGAGCACGTTGCGGGCAATGCCGAGCGAGCGCTGGATCTCGCCGAAGCGGCGGTTGCCATTCATCACGTCGCGCACGATCAGCAGCGACCAGCGCTCGCCGATCACCTCGAGCGACTTGGCGATCGAGCAGGCCTGGCCCGGATAGTCGTGGCGGAGCACGGTGTGATCTTCGCACACTTGGTTGCATCAAGCAACCGACTGAGATAGGGTGGCACAGCACTGAGTTGCTTGAAGAAACCAACCCGGCCACCCCAGCGATCGGAGGCAACGCGATGAGGCTGATCCCAAGACATAGGCACCATGGCCGCGGCAAGGCGCCGCGGATCTCGATAAGCCAGGCGGAGATCGCCGCCGACCTGCACTACCCGGCGCGGGTGCGGCCGCAGCGGGTCGCCGCCGGCCGGCGCGGGGGCGGCCGGTGAGCGGCGGCGGAGCGACGGTCAGCGCCGACGAGCGCAGCGCCGCCGACGTCGCCGAGGAGTTCGCCGCCGCCAATCCCGAGAGCTCGCGCCGCCGCACCCTGGTCTGGCAGGACCCGGTGGCGACCGCGGCCGCCGGGGCGACGATGAGCGGGCTCGAGTACATGACCGCGGTCGTCATCGGCAAGGTGCCGCCGCCGCCGATCGCGGTGACGATGCGGCTGCGCCCGATCGAGCTGGAGCAGGGGCGGGTCGTCTTCGAGGGCGAGCCGGGGGAGGAGCACTACAACCCGATCGGCGTCGTCCACGGCGGCTACGCCGCGACCCTGCTCGACTCGGCCCTCGGCTGCGCCGTCCACACGACGCTGCCGGCGGGCGTCGCCTACACCTCGCTCGGGCTCGAGGTCAAGTACGTGCGGCCGATCACCCGCGACAGCGGCCGCGTCCTCTGCGAGGCCGACGTCCTCTACCGGGGCCGCAAGCAGGCGACCGCGGAGGCGCGGCTGACCGCGGCCGAGAGCGGCAAGCTGCTCGCCCACGGCAGCGCCACCTGCATGATCCTCGGCGAAGCCTGAGCCGGGAGCGCTCGATGCCTTGGACACACCCCCGTGTGTCGAACCCGTCAAGCGGCGCTCTGCCGGCGCGCCAGCTCGACCAGGAGGCGGACGCCGTAGCCGCTGGCGTCCTTGCCGGTGTACTCGCGGCCGACGTCCCAGGCGGTGCCGGCGATGTCGATGTGGGCCCAGGGGGTCTCGCCGACGAACTCCTCGAGGAAGGAGGCGGCGGTGATCGTCCCCGCCTCGCGCTTGGAGGCGAGGTTGGAGAGGTCGGCGACGGTGCCCTTCATCATCGCCTTGAACTCCGGGTGCAGCGGCAGCCGCCAGGCCAGCTCGCCGGTCTCCTCGCCGGCCGCGGTGACGGCGGCGGCCAGCTCGTCGTCGTTGGCGATCACCGCCGCGTAGGTGGAGCCGAGGGCGATCAGGACGGCGCCGGTCAGGGTCGCCAGGTCGACCAGCCGCTCGGCCCCGAGCTCGACCGCGTAGGCGAGCGCGTCGGCGAGGATCAGCCGTCCCTCGGCGTCGGTGTTGTTGACCTCCACCGTCTTGCCGCTGTACTGGGTGATGACGTCGCCGGGCTTGATCGCCGACCCGGAGGGCATGTTCTCGGTCGCCGGAACCACCGCGACCAGGTTCAGCGCCAGGCCGAGCTCGGCGATCGCCGCCACCGCCTCCAGCACCGCCGCGGCGCCCGACATGTCGTACTTCATCTCCTGCATGCCAGCGCCGGGCTTGAGCGAGATGCCGCCGGTGTCGAAGGTGACCCCCTTGCCGACCAGGCCGAGGGTGGGGCCGCTGTCGCCGCCGCGGTAGCGCAGGACGATCAGCCGCGGCTCCTCGACGCTGCCCTGGCTGACCGCGACCAGGCCGCCCATCGCCTTGGCGGCGATGTCCTCGGGCCCGAGGACATCGACCGCAACCGCCTCGCTGGCGGCGGCGATCTCCTCCGCCCGCGCCGCCAGGTAGCTCGGGGTGGCGACGTTGGCGGGGGTGCTCTGCAGGTCGCGGGCGCGGTTCTGGGCCTCGGCGCCGATCCGCGCCGCCTTCGCCGCGGCGGCCACGGCGGTGGGCGCCAGCAGGGTCAGCGACTCGATCGTGGCGGGCGCCGGCTCGTCCTCGTCGGCGCTGCGGAAGCGGTCGAAGCGGTAGGAGCCGAGGATCGTGCCGGTGACCAGCGCCGCGGCCGCCGCCTCGTCGTCGTCGGACTCCGGCAGCGCCCAGGCCAGGCTCGTGACCTCGAGCTGGGCGGCCCGCTTGGCCACCAGCGCCGCCGCCACCCGCAGCCGCTCCGGCTCGGCCTCCTCGCGCCTGCCGAGGCCGACGACCAGCAGGCGGGCGGGGCTGCCCGGGTAGAGCAGCGAGAGCTTCTTATAGGCGCCGCCGGCGTCGCCGGCGCCGGGCGCGGCGGCGAGGTCCGCCGCCAGCGAGCCGCCCTCGTAGAGCCCGACGACCGCGAGCTCGTCCTCGACCGCGGCGATCTCGCTCTGGCGCACCTCAACCTTCATCGGGCGCGAGTCTACGGACGCGCTCTCGCTATCGTCCCGGCCGGGCCTGGCGCCCGCTGGATCGGACCCACGAAACCGGAGAAAGAAAGGCAGTAGATGCCCAGCTCAGTGATCCTTGGAACCGCGCGAACCCCCTTCGGCAAGATGGGCGGCGCCCTCTCCTCCCTCGGCGCCACCGAGCTCGGCGGGCAGGCGATCGAGGCGGCGCTGGAGCGCTCCGGCGTCGACCCCGAGCAGGTCCAGCAGGTCGTCTTCGGCCAGGTCCTGCAGGCCGGCCAAGGCCAGATCCCCTCGCGCCAGGCCCAGATCAAGGGCGGCATCCCGAAGGAGGTACCCTCGGAGACGATCAACAAGGTCTGCGCGTCGGGCATGCGCTCGCTCGGGATCGCCGACATGGCGATCCGCGCCGGCGACACCGAGGTCGCGGTCACCGGCGGCATGGAGTCGATGAGCAACGCTCCCTACCTGCTGCCCGGCGCCCGCTTCGGCTTCCGCATGGGCGACGTCACCGCGGTCGACGCGATGACCCACGACGGGCTCACCAATCCGTTCACCGGGAAGCAGATGATCAACGAGGCGAGCGAGGTCTCCAACGAGCTCGAGATCACCCGGGTCGACATGGACCGCTTCGCCGAGCGCTCGCACCGCCTCGCCGCCGAGGCGACCGACGCCGGCCGCCTCGCCGAGGAGATCGTCGCCGTCACCGTCAAGTCGCGCAAGGGCGAGAGCACGGTCGCGGCCGACGAGGCGATCCGCCCCGATACCACCCTGGAGACGCTGGCGAAGCTGAGGGCGGTCGGCGGCGACGAAGCCACTCACACCGCCGGCAACGCCCCCGGCGTCAACGACGGCGCCGGCGCGATCGTCGTCGCCTCCTCGGAGTGGGCGGAGCGCGAGGGCCGCACGCCGCTGGCCACGGTGCTCTCCTACGGCACCGTCGCCGACGACTTCCCCTACCTGGCTCGGACCCCCGCCAACGCCGCCAAGCAGGCGCTGGAGAAGATCGGCAAGAGCCCCGAGGACGTCGACCTCTGGGAGATCAACGAGGCCTTCGCCTCGGTCGCCATCAACTCGGTGCGGATGCTCGGCGTCGAGAAAGACCGGGTCAACGTCAACGGCGGCGCGATCGCCCTCGGCCACCCGATCGGCGCCTCCGGCGCCCGCATCGTCGGCGCCCTCGTGCACGAGCTCGGCCGTCGCGGCGGCGGCCTCGGCGTCGCCGCGATCTGCTCCGGCGGCGGCCAGGGCGACGCGATCGTGGTCGAGGTCACCGGGAGCTGACTTGAGCCGCGGCGCGGCGTTCTTCGACCTCGACAAGACCCTGATCGCGGGGTCTTCGGGGATGCAGTTCGCCCGCGTCGCGACCCGGCAGGGGATCGTCAGCCGCCGCCAGCTCGCCAGCTGGGGCTTCGAGCACCTGCGCTACCGGTTGCGCGGCACCACCGACGAGCGCACCGCCGAGGTCCTGCGCGTCGCCCGCGACCTGATCTCCGGGGTTCCGGCAAAGACGATCGAGCGGATGGGGCCGGAGGTGATGGCGGCGATCCTGCCGCGCGTTTACCCGCAGATGCTGGCGGAGGTCCATGCCCACCAGGACGCCGGCCGCCCGACCTTCATCGTCAGCGCCGCCGGCAACGACGTGGTCGAGTCGCTGGCGGCGGTGCTGGGGATGGAGGGCGGGATCGGCACCCGCTACGAGGTCGACAGCGAGGGCAACTTCAGCGGCCGCCTCGACGGCCCCTTCGTCTACGGCCCCGGCAAGGTCGAGGCGATGGCGGCCTGCGCCGGGCGCCACCAGATCGACCTCGCCGATTCATATGCCTACTCCGACTCGCTCTCCGACCTGCCGATGCTGCGCGCGGTCGGCCACCCGGTCGCGGTCAACCCGGACCCGCCGCTGGCCGCGATCGCGCGGGAGGAGGGCTGGCAGACGATGCGCTTCGAGCGCCTCGGCCGCCGCCTCGCCGCCGTTGCCTTCACGCTGCTGGCGACCCTGGCCGGGATCGGCGCCTCCCGCGTCGCCGCCCACCGCAAGCCGGCGCCGTCGCGGTTGCGTATCCGCTCCTAGCGTCGTCGCTGCCGCTCGGCGCATCTAGACTGCGCGCATGGCGGCCGAGCCGGGCTCGAAACCCGAGTTCAAGCAGCGCGAGGGCGAGTTCACGACCATCTCCGGGCGGGAGATCGAGCCGCTCTACACCGAGGCCGACCTCGCGCCTGAGCTCGAGCAGCGGGTCGGCGAGCCCGGCGAGTACCCGTTCACGCGCGGGCCCTACCCCTCGATGTACCGGGGGCGGCTCTGGACGATGCGCCAGTTCGCCGGCTTCGGCACCGCCCGCGAGACCAACCAGCGCTTCCACTACCTGCTCGACCACGGCCAGACCGGGCTCTCGACCGCCTTCGACATGCCGACCCTGATGGGCTACGACTCCGACCACGCCCGCAGCCTCGGCGAGGTCGGCCGCGAGGGCGTCGCCGTCGACAGCCTCGACGACATGGAACAGCTCTTCGCCGGGATCCCGCTCGGCGGCGTTACCACCTCGATGACGATCAACGCGCCGGCGGCGATCCTGCTCGCCTACTACGTGCTGGTCGGCGAGAGTCAGGGGGTGGCGCCGGAGCAGCTCGGGGGGACGATCCAGACCGACATCCTCAAGGAGTACATCGCCCAGAAAGAGTGGTGCTTCCCGATCGAGCCGGCGCTGCGCCTGGTCACCGACATGATCGAGTGGTGCTCGCGGAAGATGCCGCGCTGGCACCCGGTCTCGATCTCCGGCTACCACATCCGCGAGGCCGGCTCGACCGCCCAGCAGGAGCTCGCCTTCACGCTCAAGGACGGCTTCACCTACGTCGAGCGGGCGCTCGAGCGCGGCCTCGATGTCGACGACTTCGCCCCGCGGCTCTCCTTCTTCTTCAACGCCCACGTCGACTTCTTCGAGGAGATCGCCAAGTACCGGGCGGCGCGGCGGATCTGGGCGCGGGAGATGCGCGACACCTACGGGGCCAAGCGCGAGGAGTCGATGCGGCTGCGCTTCCACGCCCAGACCGCCGGCGTCTCGCTGACCGCTCAGCAGCCGCTCAACAACATCGTCCGCACCTCGCTGGAGGCGCTGGCGGCGGTGCTCGGCGGCACCCAGTCGCTGCACACCAACTCCTACGACGAGGCGCTGGCGCTGCCGACCGAGGAAGCGGTGCGGGTCGCCCTGCGCACGCAGCAGATCATCGCCACCGAGACCGGCGTCACCAACACCGCCGACCCGCTCGGCGGCTCCTGGTTCGTCGAGAAGCTGACCGACGAGATGGAGGCGGCCGCCTACGGCTACTTCGCCCGCATCGACGAGCTCGGCGGCATGGTCGAGGCGATCCGCCGCAACTTCCCGCAGCGCGAGATCGCCGACGCCTCCTTCACCTACCAGCAGGAGCTGAACGAACGCCGCCGCATCGTCGTCGGCGTCAACGACTTCACCCAGGACGACGAAGAGCCGACCCCGATCCTGAAGATCGACCCGGCCCTCGAACGCGAGCAGGTCGAGCGCCTGCGGGCGACCCGCGCCAGGCGCGACGGCGCCGCCGTCGAGGCCGCCCTGGCGGAGCTGAAGCGGGCGGCGGCGGGGGCGGGAAACCTGATGGAGCCGATCGTCGCCGCCGCCCGCGCCCGCGCCAGCGAGGGCGAGATGATCGCGGCGATGCAGGAGGTCTTCGGGACCTACACCGAGTCGCCGGTCTTCTAGCAGGCGCTAGGCTTCCGGCGCCGATGGAGGCCGCAACCGCCCGCAAGATCCGCGTCGTCGTCGCCAAGCCCGGGCTGGACGGGCACGACCGCGGCGCGAAGATCATCGCCCGCGCCCTGCGCGACGCCGGCATGGAGGTGATCTACACCGGCCTGCACCAGACGCCGGAGCAGATCGCCGAGACGGTGATCCAGGAGGATGCCGACGCGGTCGGGCTCTCGATCCTCTCCGGCGCCCACATGACCCTGGTGCCGCGGGTGGTCGCGCTGCTGAAGGAGCAGGGCGTCGACGACGTCCTCGTCACCGTCGGCGGCACGATCCCGGCCGACGACATCCCGGAGCTGAAGCAGCTCGGCGTCGCCGAGGTCTTCACCCCCGGCGCCGGCACCGACGAGATCGTCGAGTTCATCCGCGCGGGCGCGGCGGAGCGCCACGAGCGCGGCGAATAACGCCCCGCTGGCAAGCTGGATAAACTGCCGTCCCTACTGACTGACTGGTCAATCAACCGGCCCAAGGAGGCTTCAACTTGAAGATCTGCGTCCTGGTCAAGGAGGTTCCGGACGCCGCGGTGCAGAAGCGCATCGACCCCAACACGATGCGCCTGGATCGCAGCGGCGAGAAAAACCTCAATCCCTTCGATACGCACGCCCTCGAGGCGGCCATGCAGATCAAGGAGGGTGGGGCGATCCCGGTCGATGAGGTAGTGGCCGTGACGATGGGCCCGGACTCCGCGGTCCGCGCCCTGCACAAGGCGGTCGCGCTCGGCGCCGACCGCTCGGTCCATCTCTCCGACGGCGCCCTCGCCGGCTCCGACGTCTGCGCCACCGGCTACTCGCTGGCCAAGGTGCTCGAGTCCGAGAGCCCCGACCTGGTCCTGCTCGGCCAGCAGTCGGACGACGGCGAGTGCTACACGATCGGCGCCGTCGTCGCCGACCACCTGCAGATGCCCTCGCTGACCCAGGTGATCAAGATCGACGTCAGCGACGGCAAGCTGCGCTGCGAGCGCCAGGCCGAGTACGGCTACGACACGGTCGAGGTCGAGCTGCCGGCCGTGATCAGCGTCGGCGACGCGATCAACGAGCCCCGCTACCCGAGCCTGAAAGCGATCATGGGGGCGAAAAAGAAACCGCTCGACGCGAAGGCGACCGGCGACGTCGGCATCGACGCCGGCCAGGTCGGCGAGGCCGGCTCGAAGACGAAGGTCCTCGCCCTGAACCCGCCGCCCGCCAAGGAGGCCGGCGAGATCATCGAGGACGAGGACACCAACGAGACGGTCGAAAAGATCGTCGCCTGGCTTGACGAGAGGAAGCTGATCTAGATGGCAGGCATCCTGGTTTACGCCCTCCATGACGACGAGGGCAACTTCAACAAGAACTCGCTCGGGGCGATCTCCGAGGCCGCGAAGCTGGCCGGCGAAGTCGGCGGCGAGGCCGCGGCGCTGGTGGTCGGCGAGATCGCCGACGACGCCTGCGCGGCGCTCGGCGACTACGGCGCCGCCAAGGTCTACCGGGCCAAGAGCGTCCCCGAGGGCCTGGCCCAGCCGATCGTCGACGCGATGGCCAAGGTGATTCAGGACAACGGCATCTCCTACGCGCTGTTCGGCGGCGGCCTGCTCGGCTTCGAGATCGGCGCCGGCCTCACCGCCCGTCTCGGTGCCGGGGTGACGATGGAGGTGACCGAGGTCAAGGTGCAGGACGGCAAGCTGGTCGCCGAGCGCCCGATCCTGCAGGACTCCCAGATCGCCGACGTCGGCTACGTCTCCGAGCCGGGGATCATCATCAGCCGCCTCAACGCGTTCGACGCCAAGCAGAGCGGCGGCACCGCCGAGGTCGTCGACGTCGACGTCGAGCTCTCGCCCTGGTCGACGAAGGCGAAGATGGTCCAGCGCGGCGAGCAGCGCGGCGCCGACGTCAACATCGAGGACGCCGACATCCTCGTCGGCGGCGGCCGCGGGCTCGGCGCCGCGGAGGGCTTCAAGCTCGCCGAGGAACTGGCCGAGTCGATGGGCGGCGCCGTCGCCGCGACCCGCGCGGTCGTCGACGCCGGCTGGTACCCATACGCGGCCCAGATCGGCCAGACCGGCAAGACGGTGGCGCCGAAGCTCTACCTCGCCGCCGGTGTCTCCGGCGCGATCCAGCACAAGGTCGGGATGCAGAACTCGGAGAACATCCTCGCGATCAACAAGGACCCGAACGCGCCGATCTTCGAGTTCTCGGACCTCGGCGTGGTCGGCGATCTGCACAAGATCGTCCCCAAGCTGACCGAGGCGATCAAGGCCAAGAGGGGAAGCTGAGCCGCCGGCTCAGCTTCCTTACTCACCCCGCCAAGGAGTCGAGATGCCAGTAGCACCGAGCGAGTTCCCGCCGCCGTTCGATCCTGCCAGCGTGATCGGTCCCCCGACCGACGCCGAGGACGAGCGGATCGAGGTCGGCGTGGCGATCGTCGGCGGCGGCCCCGCCGGCCTCGCCTGCGCCAACAAAGTGATGCAGCTGCTCGAGCACGAGCCGGAGCTGACCGAGAAGCTCGGCGAAGTCCCGGTGGCGGTGATCGAGAAGGGCAAAGTCGCCGGCGCCCATCTCCTCTCCGGCGCCAACATGCGGCCCTCGGCGATGGAAGAGCTGTTCCCCGACCTCGACAAGTCGGAGTGGCCGGTCTACCAGGAGGTGACCAAGGACGCGGTCTACCTGCTGACCTCGAAGGCGGCGCTGCCGCTGAAGCCGATGCCGCCGAACTTCCGCAACCACGGCAACTACGTCACCTCGGTCTCGAAACTGGGCCGCTTCCTCGCCGAGAAAGCCGAAGAGGCGGGCGTCTACCTGCTGACCGAGACGGCGGCGACGAAGCTGCTGGTCGAGGACCGGGTCGTCCGCGGCGTCCGCTCCGGCGACCGCGGCCGCGGCAAGGACGGCGAAGAGCTGGCCAACTTCGAGCCCGGCTCCGACGTCGTCGCCAAGGCGACCGTGCTCGCCGAGGGTACCGTCGGCCACCTCACCTACGCCGCCTACGACTACTTCGACCTGCACGGGGCCGACCCGATGCGCTGGGAGCTCGGGGTCAAAGAGGTCTGGGAGGTGAAGGAGCCGCTCGACCGGGTGATCCACACGATGGGCTGGCCGCTGCGCAAATCGCCGCGCTTCAACGAGTTCGGCGGCAGCTTCATCTACCCGATGGGCGAGGACAAGATCTGCATCGGCCTCGTCGTCGGCCTTGACTACACCGACGCCACCTTCAGTTGCCACGACGCCCTGCAGCTGCTGAAGACCCACCCCTTCATCGAGAAGATCCTCGACGGCGGCAAGCGGGTCGCCTGGGGGGCGAAGACGATCCCCTCCGGCGGCTACTTCTCGATGCCGAAGCGGCTCGCGGTGCCGGGGATGATGATCGCCGGCGACGCCGCCAGCATGGTCAACGTGCCGACCCTGAAGGGGGTCCACTACGCGATGCACGCCGGCATGTTCGCGGCCGAGACGATCGTCGAGTCGCTGAAGCGCGACATCGAATCGGTCAACTTCGAGGCCTACGACGAGAAGGTCCACAACTCGCTGATCGAGAAGGAGATCTTCGAGTCGCGCAACATGCGCCAGCCCTTCTCGAAGGGCTTCTTCGTCGGCGGCGCGATCGCCTCGGCGATGACCGTGACCAAAGGCAACTTCCCCGGCGGCCACTGGAGCCAGGAGGACGACGCCGAGCACGAGATGAGCCTCGGCAAGGCCGGCGACACCTACCCGAAGGCCGACAACGAGCTGACCTTCAACAAGCTCGACTCGGTCTTCCTCTCCGGCAACGCCACCCGCGACGACGCTCCCAACCACGTCCGCATACAGACCCGGGTGCCGCGCGAGATCGCCCAGACCTGGGTCTCGATGTGCCCGGCCCAGGTCTACGAGATCCCCGACGATCAGCTCGAGAGCCAGGCGGCGGAGGTCGACGTCCACGTCACCGCCTCCAACTGCGTCCAGTGCGGCGCGATCACCGCCAAGGGCGGCCGCCTGACCCTGCCCGAGGGCGGCGACGGGCCGCTGTACCAGGAGACGTAGCGAAGCCGCTCTAGGTTCGACTCGATTGGCGTGCCACGGGTGCGCTTGATCTCTCTACGGTCGGGCGATGGTCGTTGGAGCATCGATCGTCAACCAGTTCGCAGCCCTGGCCGGGTTCATGGCGGCGGTCATCGCGGTCGGCGGGTTCATAGTCCACGCGAGGCCAGCCATGGCCGGTAAACATGAGGCGGAGTTGCGGCGTGCGACCGCCATCGGCGGACTCTGCGGACTGGGTTTGGCGCTCCTCGTACTGGCGGTGGCCGCGGTAGCGGGGTAACCTATTGTCTGAGAGCGCAACGCTAAGGAGTGAAGTGACCGAATTCAAAGCCATTCTCTTGGTCTTCGTGGGCGCCGCCATCCTCCTGCTCACGGCCTGTCTCGCCCTGGCCGCCATAGATGCAAGTGGGACCGCGTATGGCGTAGCGGTGATACTGGCTACGGCCCTGGGGGCAGACACGTCCTCCCGGGTCGTAATGCACTACGGCGAGTCCGGCCGACACCATCGCTGAGTAGCCCCACAACCCATGTAGGGTCGCGCGGTGCTGGTCCTTGGGATTGTCTGTGCCGTAGGAGCTTCGTTGCTCTACAACACCTCGATCGCGCTGCAGGCGCTGGAGGCGCGGGAGGTGCCGGGGGAGCACTCGCTGCGGGTCTCGCTGATCGGGCGCTTGATCAAGAATCCGAGGTGGCTGGGGGCGACGGCACTGGGGCTGTTGGGGTGGCCGCTGGAGATCGGGGCGCTGCTGCTGGCGCCGCTGACCGTGGTGCAGCCGTGCCTGGCGAGCGGGCTGGTGGTGCTGCTGTGGCTGGGGGTGAAGCGGCTGGGGGAGAGGCCGGGCCGGCGCGAGTACCTCGCCGTGGCGGCGATCGTCGCCGGCGTCGCCGGCGTCGCCTGGGCGGCTCCGGCCCGCAGCACCGGGCACGCGGGTGCGGTTGCGATCGGGTTGGCGCTGGCTCTGATCGCGATCCCCGTCGCCGCTCCCTACGTCCTGCGCCGCCGGGCCGGGGGGGCCGGTCTCCTGGCCGTGGTCGGCGCCGGCTTCGGCTACGCCTGGACGGCGATCGCCAGCAAGCTGCTGACCGACGAGCTCGCGGCTGGCACGCTGCTGGTCGCGGTCGCCTGGCTGGCCACCGCCGCCGTCTCCGAGGGCCTGGCGCTGCTGAGCGAGATGAGCGCCCTGCAGCGGCGCCCGGCGACCCAGGTGGCGCCGGTGATGTTCGCGGTCCAGGTTCTGGTGCCGGTGCTGCTGGCGCCGCTGATCTTCGACGAGTCCTGGTCGACGACCCCCCTGGGCGGGCTCGCCCTGATCGCCTTCATGGCGCTGGCGCTCGCCGGCACCGTCCTGCTGGCGGGCTCGAAGGCGGTCGGTGCGGTTCTGGAGTCCGCCCACGCAAAGGATTGATCTCCCGCGTATCGGACTTTTTCCCCACTGGGGTGGGGTAAATGTCGGCAGCGCGGTCAACCTCGAGTCCGGAATCGCTGCTAGCCTTGCGGCCGCCCTTCGCGTCTCACTTGTCCAATCGTCCCGCGACGGCAACTTTCCCAGCCACACCCACCAAGGAGCCACCGTAGGGCCTGCAGAGACAACCCGGCCCGACGCGACCAAGTTCGCGATCGGGTTCGATCACCGCGACCGTGCCAGGCTGTTCGAGCTCTGGACCGAGGTGCTCGATTCAGAGCAGTGGTCCGAGGGCGCCAAGCTGGAGGCCTTCGAGCAGCGCTGGGCGCAGTGGAACGGCCTGCCCAGCCTCGGCCTCTCGAGCTGGGCCGGTGGCGCCCTCGCCGCGCTCGAGTTCGCCGGCGTCCGCGGCGAGACCGTGCTCTGCCCCTCCAACACCTTCATGGCAACGCCGCTGGCGGCGATCGGCGCCGGCGCCGAGGTCGAGTTCGTCGACTGCAATCGCGAGGACCTCTGCATGTCCTTCGCCGACTTCGAGGCCAAGGCCGAGCGGCACAAGCCGCGCGCCGCGATCCTCGTCCACATCGGCGGCCACATCGCCTTCGACTCGGAGCGGATCGCCGCCTACTGCCGCGAGCACGGGATCTTCCTGCTCGAGGACTGCGCCCACGCCCACGGCGCCGGCTGGAACGGCGGCCGCCCCGGCGCCTACGGCGACGCCGGCGTCTACTCGCTCTACGCGACCAAGACCGTCTCCAGCGGCGAGGGCGGCGTGCTCGTCTCCGCCGACGAGGAGCTGATCGAGTTCGCCCGCAAGTTCCGCAACTACGGCAAGTTCGAGCACGAGGTCGACGGCCTCAACTTCCGCATGAGCGAGTTCACCGCCGCCCTGGCGCTGGTCCAGGCCGAGCGGATGGAGGAGATCGTCGCCTGGAAGAACGAGTACGCCCGCGAGCACCTCGACCCGCTCCACCCGGCCCGGCTGGAGCTGCCGGAGGGGATGAACTCCGGCTTCTACAAGTACATCGTCTTCGAGCCGATCGAGAAGTCCACCGGCCGCGTCTACGATCAGCCCTGCCACCGCATCATGGGCCGCTCCGAGGAGCTGCCGAACACCGACTGGGTGGCCGAGAACCACTGGTGCGTGCCGCTCTACTACCGTCCCGAGAGCCGCGCCCAGGCGCTCGGCGAGAAGGAGGCTTGATGAGGGTCCTGGTAACCGGAGGAGGGGGCTTCATCGGCTCCCACGTCGTCGACCGCCTGCGCGACCGCGGGATGACGCCGCGGATCTTCGACCTCAGCGCCTCGCCCTACCACTCGCCGCTCGAGGTCGAGACCTTCACCGGCAGCATCACCGACCAGGCCAACCTCGACCTGGCGATGCGCGACTGCGACGCCGTCATCCACCTCGCCGCCGTCGCCGACGTCGGCCACGTCCTCGCCGATCCGGTCCTGGCCGAGGAGGTCAACACCCGCGGCACCCTGAACGTGCTCGAGGCCGCCTGCCGGGCCAAGGTCGGCCGCGTTGTCTACGGCTCGACCACCTGGGTCTACAGCGACTGCACCGAGCAGGAGGTCAGCGAGGAGACGCCGATCCCGGCGCCGCGCCACCTCTACACCGCGACCAAGCTCGCCGGCGAGACCTACTGCGCCGGCTACGCCGAGCTCTACGACCTCGAGAGCACGGTGCTGCGCTTCGGCATCCCCTACGGCCCCCGTGCCCGCGCCGCCGGCGTCGTCGCCAAGTTCACCGACCTCGCCTTCGAAGGCAAGGCGCTGACGATCGCCGGCGACGGCAGCACGACCCGCAGCTTCATCTACGTCGAGGACCTCGCCGACGGGATCGTCGCCGCGCTCGCCCCCGAGGCGGCTGGCCGCACCTACAACCTCTCCGGCGACGAGGTCGTGACGATCCTCGAAATCGCCGAGCGGGTGCAGGAAAACACCGACAACTGCGAGATCGTCCACACGCCGCCGCGCCCCGGCGACTTCCCCGGCAAGACGATCTCCAACGAGCGGGCGCTCGCCGAGCTCGGCTGGAAGGCCGAGACGAGCTTCCGCGAGGGGGTCGGGAAGTACGTCGAGTGGGTCCGCTGCACGACCCGGCCGCCCGATCCGGTGCCCGGCAAACGGCCCTCGCTGAACGGCAACGACCACGCCGCCGGGGCGCTGCTGGCGGGCGCGACCCGCTCCGAGGAGCGGCCGCCGCGGGTGCTGGTCCTGACCGCCGACATCGGCGAGGGCCACGACCTGCCGGCGCGGGTGATCAAGGCCGACCTCGAAGAGGAAGTCCCCGGCACCGAGGTCAAGATCGAGAACGGCCTCGAGGCGATGGGCAAGCTCTCGGCGACGGTGCTGCGCAACGGCTCCAAGCTGACCTTCCGCTGGGCGCCCTGGCTGTTCGACATCCAGTACTGGCTGATCACCAAGTTCGCGCCGGTCCGCTGGCTCTTCCACCACCTCGGCTACTGGTTCTCCGGCCGCGGCCTGCTGCGCGCGATCGAGGCCTACGACCCCGACGTCGTGATCTCGACCTACCCGGGCGTCACCGCCGTGCTCGGGATGCTGCGCGAGAACCGACGCCTCGACGTGCCGGTCCAGTCGGCGATCACCGACCTCGCCGGGCTGCGCTACTGGGCGCACCCGGGGGTCGACCTGCACTACGTCACCCACCCGGAGTCGATCGAGGAAGTCGAGCGGCTGGTCGGCCCGGGCACGGTCGAGTGGGTGCGGCCGCCGATCTCGCGCGACTTCCTGATGCCGCGCACCCGCCGCGACGCCCGCGAGGCGCTCGAGGTGCCGGCGCACGCGCGGATGGTCCTGGTCTCCGGCGGCGGCTGGGGGATCGGCGACCTCGAGGGCGCGATCGGGACCGCCCTCGCCGACGACGACACCCTGGTCGTCTGCATCACCGGCCGCAACGAGGCCGCCCGCGAGAAGCTCGAGCAGCGCTTCGGCGAGAACGAGCGGGTCCGCATCCTCGGCTTCACCGAGCAGATGAGCGACTGGATGGCGGCGGCAGACGCGATGATCCACGCGACCGCCGGCCTGACCGTGCTCGAGGCTCACATCCGCGGCTGCCCGGTCGTCTCCTACGGCTTCTCCGCTGGCCACCTGCGCGCCAACAACGCCGCCTTCGAGCGCTTCGGCCTGGCCGAGGTGGCGCGCTCCGAGCACGAGCTGGAGTCGGTCCTGCGCCACGTCACCCGCGAGCGCCGCTCGCCGGACTCCTCCTTCGCCTCGCTGCCCTCGATCGCCTCGCGGGCGCTGACGGTGCGGCCGCGGGTGCGGCCGCAGCCGGTCTGGCGGCTGCGCACCGAGCGCGTCGTCGCCGCGGTGGCGCTGACGGCGCTGCTGCTGGTGATGGTGCTGGCCGCGGTCCAGCGCGAATCCCCCTGGCACGAGATCGCCAAGCCGCTCGACGGCCGCATCCACTTCGGCAAGGACAACGACACGCCGCCGGTGGTGTCGCCGGCCCGGGCGCTGCCGCCGCGGCCCGCCGCCCAGCGCGCCGCCACCAACTCCGCCCCTTGAGCCGGGCCCTGGCCGGGGCGGGGCTCGCGGCCGCGGCAGTCGTCCACGCCGGGCCGGCGCTGGCGCCGGTGCTGCCGCCGCTCGGCCGCGCCCTCGGCGTGCAGCTGCGCCAGGAGGGAGCCGACGGGGTCGCGCTCAGCTTCGACGACGGGCCGCACCCACAGGGCACCCCGGCGGTGCTGGAGACCCTGCGCGAGGCGGGGGCGCCGGCGACCTTCTTCCTCGCCGGCGAGCAGGTCGAGCGGCGCCCGGCGCTGGTGGCGGAGATCGTCGCCGCCGGGCACCGGGTCGAGCTGCACTGCCACCGCCATCGCAACCAGCTGCGGCTGAGCCCGCGGGCGCTGCTCGCCGACGCCGAGCGCGCCCGGGCCGCGATCGAGGCGGCGGGCGGCCAGGCGGTGAGCGACTACCGCCCTCCCTACGGGATCTTCAGCGCCGCCGGGTTGCGCGCCGTCCGCGCCCGCGGCTGGCGGCCGCTGCTGTGGTCGCAGTGGGGACGCGACTGGTCGCGGTGGGCGACTCCGGCCTCAATTACGCGTCGCGCGACCGCGACCGCGCGGGCCGGGGACATCCTGCTCCTGCACGACGCCGACTACTACAGCGCGCCGGGCTCCTGGGCTCGCACCGCGGCGGCGCTGCCGTCGATCCTCGAGGAGCTCGAGGGGCGGGGGCTGAAGCCGATCGCGCTGCGGCGCTGAGCCGGCGGCGCCGGCGTCCACTGGTCGCAGCCGGCGAACGCTTCGTCGAGTCGACGCGCCATCGTGCTCCGTGGCCGGTCCTGGTCGAAGATCTGCTTGGGCATGGCTCTCCGTCCTGTCGAGGGGTTGGAGAAGATTCCCATCCACGGTCGGACGAAAAAGCTGCACTTTGCGGTTTTTGGGAACGCCTGTTCGCTTTGCGGCTAGGAAGTTCCCGCAAAGCCCGCGATCTCTTCTGCCAGGCGCCCCGGTTGGTCGAGCGCGACGAAGGTCTTCGCTTCCGCGATCTCGACGACGCGGGCGTTGCCGGCTTCGGCGGCGAGACGCTCCGCGTAGCGCAGCGGGAAGTACCTGTCGCCGGGGGCCCAGGCGAGCAGGATCGGCAGTTGGGACCCGCGCAGCCGCTGCGCCGCCTCCAGGGTGTAGCGCTTGTCGAGCCCGATCGTCACCTTCTTCAGGTCGCGCAGGATGCCGGCGTCGCCGCTCGCCGGCCGCATCCAGGAGGCAACCAGCTCGTCCGGGATCGGCACCCGCGAGAAGGGCTTGAAGGCGCGGCGGGCGACCGCCGGGATCCGGAACGGGGCGGCCAGCGCCGCCATGCCGCCCGGCAGCTTGGCCAGCGGCGGCATCGCCTTGAACACCCCCGGCGGGAAGTTCTCGTGGCTGTCGCAGTTGGTGAGGACGAGGCGGCCGATCCGCTGCGGGTGACGAGTGACGAGGACCTGCGACATCGCGCCGCCGGAGTCGTTGCCGACGATCGTCACGTCCTCCAGCTCCAGCGCGTCGAGGAAGGCGGCGATCGTCGCCGCGATGCCGGGGGGAGAGAGGTCGGCGTCGGGCTTCATCGCGATCTGGTGGGCGCCCAGCGGCCAGTCCGGCGCCAGGCAGCGGAAGCGGTCGGCGAGGCGGTCGACGACCCCGTCCCAGAGGCGCCCGTCGACCAGGTAGCCGTGGACGAAGACCAGCGGCTTGCCGGCGCCCGCCTCGCGGTAGCGGATCGTCCCGCTCGGCAACTCGATCTCTCTGCGCTGATCCATCTGGCCGATGTCGTTCATCGTCCAGATAACATACATGCAGCATGCATGTAAATCCAGAGCCGGCGAAAGGGCGCACTCAGGCCGAGCGGACCGAGGCGACCCGGGGGGCGCTGATCGCCGCCGCCCGCCGGCTCTTCACCAAGCATGGCTACGACGGCGTCGGCACCGAGGAGATCGTCCGCGCCGCCGGGGTCAGCCGCGGCGCCCTCTACCACCACTTCGGCGGCAAGCCGGAGCTGCTCGAGGCCGCCTACGAGCAGCTCGAGGCGGAGTCGACCGAGCGGGTGGCGCGGATCGTCCTCGGCTCCGACCTGCACAGCCCGCTGGAGGCGATGGTGGCCGGGGTCGAGGCCTTCCTCGACGAGTGCGCCGAGCCGGAACTGCGGCAGATCGCCCTGCGCGACGCCCCCGCCGTGCTCGGCTGGGAGCGCTGGCGCGAGATCGGCGCCGCCAACGGCCTCGGCCTGATCGAGGCCAGCCTGGCGGCGGCGATCGAGGCGGGGGAGATCCGGCCGCTGCCGGTGAAGCCGCTGGCCCACCTGCTGCTCGGCGCCCTCGACGAGGCGGCGATGCTCGTCGCCCGCTCCGAAGATCCCCGCAGCCGGGCCGAAGTCACGACCGTGCTGCTGGCGCTGCTGGAGAGCTTCGCGGTCCCGCCGCGCGGCTGAGGGCGCGGCTTTCCGCCGCCGTCGGCAGGCGGACTTGCCCGGTCATCTAAACTGCAAGCGATGAAGGCAGGAATTCACCCCGATTACGCGCTTGCCAACGTGCACTGCTCGTGCGGCAACCAGTTCTTCACGCGGTCGACCAAGGACGACCTGCATGTCGAGCTCTGCTCCGAGTGCCATCCGTTCTACACCGGCAAGCAGAAGCTCGTCGACACCGGTGGCCGCGTCGAGCGCTTCCAGCGCCGCGCCGCCAAGCACAGGGCCGGGAAGTAACCCGTGAGCCCGCCGGTGGGCTCGGCCGAGGCGTCCCCCGTCTCCTCCCATAACGGAGGTGACCCGCTGCGCATGCCCGACGGCGCCCTGGTCGCCAAACGCGACGCGCCGGTGGGCGGCCAGGCGGTCCTCGAGGGGGTGATGATGCGCGGCGTCTCGGTCTGGGCCGTCGCCGTCCGCAACCCCGAGGGCGAGATCGAGATCGAGTCCGAACCGCTCGTCCCCTGGGCCAAGCGGCACCGGCTCTGGCGGCTGCCGGTGCTGCGCGGCGTCGTCGCCCTCGGCGAGTCGATGAAGATCGGCTTCAAGGCGCTGGCGATCTCCGCCAACGCGCAGATGGAGGAGGACGAGGAGGGCGAGCCGGAGGAGATCGGCGGCTGGGTCTGGGGGTTGACGATCGCGCTCTCGATGCTGCTGGCGATCGGCCTCTTCTTCGTCGTCCCGGTCGGGCTGACCAGCCTGATCAAGGACCAGCTCGGCTCACCGCTGCTGTTCTGGCTGATCGAGGGGCTGCTGCGGACCGGGCTGTTCATCGGCTACATCGCCGCGATCAGCAGGATGCCGGACCTGCGCCGCGTCTTCGAGTACCACGGCGCCGAGCACAAGACGATCTCCTGCTACGAGGCCGAAGACGAGCTGACGCCGGCCCGGGCCAAGCTCTACTCGCGCCTGCACCCGCGCTGCGGCACCAGCTTCCTGCTGATCGTGATGGTGCTGGCGATCTTCGTCTTCGCCCCGATCGGGCTGCCGGCCTGGTACTGGCTGGTCGCCTCGCGCATCCTCGGGATCCCGCTGATCGCCGGCCTCTCCTACGAGGTGATCAAGTGGGCCGGCAAGAACCGCCGCAAAGCCTGGGTGCGGGCGGTGATGTGGCCGGGGCTGATGCTGCAGAACCTGACCACGCGCGAGCCCGACGAGGAGCAGCTGGCGGTCGCGATCGCCTCGCTCAACGCGGTGCTCTCGCGCGAGGATCCCGAGCAGGTCGCGGCGGGACAGCAGATCGAGATCGTCGCTTAGACGGCTGCAAACCGGCGCATCTCGGGGTCTTCGGTCGGTCGGCTGCGGGTCACGCACTGGAGTGCGCTCCCCTTGCCGACCTCCCTGCATCCCCCGACCTGCTTGGTTTTCGCCGTCTAGGGTTCGTTCGATGATCGAGCAGCTGGTCGAGCAGGTCGAGGCGCGGTTTGCGGAGCTGGAGGGGCTGATGTCCGACCCGGCGGTGATCGGCGACCGCGAGCGCTATGCCGAGGTCGGCCGCGAATACCGCGAGCTGCAGCCGGCTCGCGAGCTGGCCGCCGAGTGGCGGACGCTGCGCGACGATCTCGAAGGGGCGCGGGAGCTGCTGGCCGAGGGTGAGGACGCCGAGCTGCGCCGGGTCGCCGAGGAGGCGCCGGCGCGGCTCGAGGCGCTGGAAGAGGAGATCCGGCTGGCGATGGTCGAGCGCGACCCCAACGACGCCAAGAACGTGATCGTCGAGATCCGCGCCGGCACCGGCGGCGACGAGGCGGCGCTGTTCGCCGGCGACCTCTACAAGATGCTGAGCCGCTACGCCGAAGAGCGCGGCTTCGCGACCGAGGCGCTCTCGCAGTCGGTCTCCGAGGTCGGCGGCTTCAAGGAGGTGACCTTCGCGGTCAAGGGCGAGGGCGCCTACTCGGTCTTCAAGTTCGAGGGCGGCACCCACCGCGTGCAGCGGGTGCCGGAGACCGAGTCGCAGGGTCGCATCCACACCTCGACGGCGACGATCGCGGTCCTGCCCGAGGCCGAGGAGGTCGAGGTCGCGGTCGACCAGAACGACCTCCAGATCGACGTCTACCGCTCCTCCGGTCCCGGCGGCCAGTCGGTCAACACGACCGACTCGGCGGTGCGGATCACCCACAAGCCGACCGGGATCGTGGTCGCGATGCAGGACGAGAAGTCCCAGCTGCAGAACAAGGACAAGGCGATGCGGGTGCTGCGGGCGCGGCTGCTGGAGCGCGAGATCGCCGAGCAGCAGGCGAAGATCGCCTCCGAGCGCAAGGCCCAGGTCGGCAGCGGCGAGCGCTCGGAGAAGGTCCGCACCTACAACTTCCCCCAGGGCCGGGTCACCGACCACAGGATCAAGCTGACCTCGCACAACCTCGACGGCGTCCTCGGCGGCGACCTCTCCGAGTTCACCGACGCGCTCGGCGCCGAGGAGAAACGTCAGCGCCTCGAGGCCGCGGCGATCGGTTGAGCCGGCGGTCGTGGCGAGCGTCCGCGAAGCGCTGAGCGCCGCCGCCGACGGGCTCGGCGCCGCCGGCGTCGAAGCGCCGCGGCTCGACGCCGAAGTTCTGCTCGCCGAGGCGACGGGGCTTGACCGGGCGATGCTGGTGGTGAGTCCGGAGACGGAGGTCCCGCCGCCGGCGGCGCGGCGCTTCGGCGAGCTGGTGCGGCGGCGGCTGCGGCGCGAGCCGGTCGCCTACATCGTCGGCCGCCGCGGCTTCCGCCGGCTCGAGCTGGCGGTCGACCGCCGGGTGCTGGTGCCGCGGCCGGAGACCGAGCTGCTGGTCGAGGTCGCGCTCGAGCGCGCGCCGGCGAGCCTGCTCGACGTCGGCACCGGCTCCGGCGCGATCGCCCTCGCCGTCGCCGACGAGCTGCCCGCTTGCGCGGTGAGCGCCACCGACACCTCGGAGGGAGCGCTCGAAGTGGCGCGGGCGAACGCGGCCCGGCTCGGGCTCGCCGAGCGCGTCCGCTTCCTGGCGGGGACGATCCCTCCCGGCGAGGAGTTCGACCTGGTCCTCGCCAACCTTCCCTACGTCGCCGAGCGCGACTGGTCCTCACTGCAACCGGAGGTCAGCCAGTGGGAGCCGCGCGAGGCGCTGCTGGCCGGCGCCGACGGCCTCGACGCAATTCGCACCCTGCTCGCCGAGTGCGGTCGAGGTTTGGCCCGGATAGCGGGACAAAGCTCAACCGCGCTGGCGCTCGAGGTGGGGGAGGGGCAGGCGCCGGCGGTCACGGCGCTGCTGGCGGCGGCCGGGTTCGGCTCGATCGAGACGCGGCGCGACCTGGCCGGGATCGAGCGGGTCGTGCTGGGGGAGCGATGACCGAGGTCGTCGCGATCGGGCGCGACGGCGAGGCGGCGGCGCGGGCGGCGCTGGAGCGCCGCGTTGCCGCCGGCGGCGTCGCCGTCTTTCCCTCCGACGGCGTCTACGGCCTCGCCTGCGACCCGCTCGACGCGGCGGCGATCGCCCGGATCCACCGGCTCAAGGGCCGCGACGACGGCAAGCCAGCGGCGGTCATGTACTTCTCGCCGCTGGCGCTGCGCGAGCTGGTCGCCGGCCTGGGGCCGCGCACCGCCGCCGCGCTCAGCGCCTTGCTGCCGGGGTCGGTGACGCTGGTCGTCGCCAACCCTCAGCGCCGCTACCCGCTCGCCTGTCGCGAGGACCCCGAACGGCTCGGCATCCGCCTCATCGCCGGCCCCCTGGCCGGCGCCATGTGCCCGGTCTTCCAGACCTCGGCCAACCGCAGCGGCGAGCCGGCGACGGCGAGCTTCGCGGCGCTGCCGGACTCGATCCTCGCCGGCGCCGACCTGGCGATCGACGGCGGCGAGCTGCCGGGGCTGCCCTCGACCGTCGTCGACCTGGCGACGATCGAGGACGACGGCGGCTGGGAGATCCTGCGCGAAGGCGCGCTCTCCCCCGGCGACCTGGCGAGCGCCCTCGCCTCCGTCGGCCTCGGCTAGGGCGCCCCGAGGGCTCCTGCTGGACGAGCCCATCACCGGGCGAAAGCTATCTCGAACCGCTGCTAAGGTCGGCCGACCGTGAGCGAGCTTCCCGAGAGCTTCCAGACGGCCCCGCTGGCCGAGGTCGACGCCGAGATTGCCGCCGTCCTCGACGGCGAGCTGCGGCGCCAGCAGCGCACCCTGGAGATGATCGCCTCGGAGAACTTCGTGCCGCAGGCGGTGCTCGACGCCGTCGGCTCGGTGCTGACCAACAAGTACGCCGAGGGCTATCCCGGCCGCCGCTACTACGGCGGCTGCGAGGAGGTCGACGTCGCCGAGGAACTGGCGATCTCCCGCGCCAGGGAGCTGTTCGGCGCCGAGCACGCCAACGTCCAGGCCCACGCCGGCGCCCAGGCCAACAACGCCGCCTACATGGCGCTGATCGAGCCCGGCGACACGATCCTCGGCATGGCGCTCGACCATGGTGGCCACCTCAGCCACGGGATGAAGCTGAACGTCTCCGGCAAGCTCTACAACCCGGTGCCCTACCACGTTCGCCGCGAGGACTTCCGCGTCGACATGGAGGAGGTGGAGCGGCTCGCCGCCGAGCACCGCCCGGCGCTGATCGTCGCCGGCTGGTCGGCCTACCCGCGCCAGCTCGACTTCGCCGCCTTCCGCGCGATCGCCGACTCGGTCGGCGCCAAGCTGATGGTCGACATGGCCCACTTCGCCGGCCTCGTCGCCGCCGGCGAGCACCCGAACCCGGTCGAGCACGCCGACGTCGTCACGACGACCATCCACAAGACGCTCTGCGGCCCGCGCAGCGGCATGATCCTCAGCCGCGAGGAGCACGCGAAAGCGGTCGACAAAGCGATCTTCCCCGGACAGCAGGGCGGGCCGCTGATGCACATGATCGCCGCCAAGGCGGTGGCGCTGAAGATCGCCGCCAGCGAGCCGTTCCGCGCCCGCCAGCGACAGACGATCGCCAACGCTCAGGCCTTCGCCGCCGGCCTGCAAGCGGGCGGCATCCCGGTCCTCACCGGCGGTACCGACGTCCACCTGGTCCTGGTCGACCTGACCCCGACCGGGCTCGACGGCCAGACCGCCGAGGATCGCCTCGAGGCGGTCGGGATCACCGTCAACCGCAACGCGATCCCCTTCGACGAGCGGCCGCCGATGAACCCCTCGGGGCTGCGGATCGGCACCCCGGCGCTGACCACCCGCGGCTTCGGCGAGGACGAGATGCGCGAGATCGCCGCCGTCATCGCCGTCGCCCTGAGCGACGATTTCGAGAACGAGAAGGCGTCGCTCTCCGAGCGCACCGCCGCTCTAATGGACCGCTATCCGCTCTATCCCCAGCTGACCCCAGCCGCCGTCTGAGCGCTTGCGCGTCTGGGTCGATTGCACCGCGGCGGCGCACCCCCTGGTGCTGCGGCCGCTGATCGAGCGGCTCGAGGCGCAGGGCAACGAGGTCTTCGTCACCGCCCGCGAGTACGGGCAGACGATCGGGATCCTCGAGCGCCTGCGGATTCCCTACACCGCGGTCGGCGAGCACGGCGGCGCCTCGCGGCTGGGCAAGCTGCGGGCGCTCGGCAGCCGCTCCCGGCGGCTCAGCGGGATCGTCTGGCAGCGCCGCCCGCAGCTGGCGATCGGCCACGGTTCGGTCGACCTCGCCGTCGTCTCCTACTGCTACCGGATCCCCTCGGTGCAGATGCAGGACTACGAGTTCGCGCGGCTGCAGCGCCAGGTCGCCTTCCGCGTCGCGAAGCGGGTGCTGGTGCCGGACTCGATCCCGCTCGAGCGGTTGGCGAAGATCGGCGCCAAGGGCGAGAAGCTGGTCCGCTACCCGGGCCTGAAGGAGGAGTACTACCTGGCCGACTTCGAGCCCGACCCGGCGGTCCTCGACGAGCTCGGCCTCGACCGCGAGAAGGTCCTGGTGGTGGTGCGGCCGCCGCCGGAGACCTCCGAGTACCACGCGCCCAACGACCTCTACGGGGCGACGATCCGGCGGCTCGCGGCGGCGCCCGAGGCGCAGGCGGTGGTGATCCCGCGGACCGAGAAGCAGGGAGCGGCGGTGCGGGCGCTCGGCGCCGCCAACCTGATCGTCCCCGAGCGGGCGATCGACGCCCAGAGCCTGATTGCCTACGCCGACCTCGTGGTCAGCGCCGGCGGCACGATGAACCGCGAGGCGGTGGCGCTCGGCACCCCCGTCTTCACCACCTTCAGCGGCCGCATGGGCGGCGTCGACGAGGCGCTGGTCGCGGCCGGTCGGCTGCGGGTGCTGGAGGACCCGGCGGCGCTGGCGCTGAGCAAGCGCACGGCGCCGGTCGGCGTCCTGCACCGCCGCGACCCCGGCGTCCTGGTCGAGGGCGCGCTCGGGGCTGTCGCGACGCTCGGGTAGCCTGAGCCGGCCCGCTCCGCTGGGCAAAGCGCATGGGCCCGACGACCACCGACGCCGTCCTCGCCTTCGTCGCCGCCGCGGCGATCGCCTGGCTGCTGGTTCCCTATGCGGAGAAGCTCGCCTTCCGGGTCGGCGCGATCGACTACCCGAAGGAGCGCGGCCTGCACGACCGGCCGATGCCGCGCCTCTCCGGCCTGGCGATCCTGGTTGCGGTCGAGGTGGCGGGCTGGATCTGGCTCTCCGGGGACGACGAGAGCCGGGCGATCCTGCTCGGGGCGCTGGCGATCGCCGCGGTCGGCGTCGTCGACGACGTCCGCGGCCTGCCGGCCCTGCCGAAGCTGCTGGGCCAGATCGCCGCGGCGCTGATCCCGGTCCTCGACGGCGTCCGCGTCGACAACCTGACCCTGCCCTTCGTCGGCGGCTTCGACCTCGGCTGGCTCGCCTACCCGCTGACCGTGCTCGGGATCGTCGCCGTCGTCAACGTGATCAACTTCCTCGACGGGGTCGACGGTCTCGCCGCCGGCGTCTGCACGATCGCCGCGATCACCCTGGCGGCGATCGCGCTCTCGCTCGAACGCAACGCCGCCGGCGTGCTGGCGGCGCTGACCGCCGGCGCCGCCCTCGGCTTCCTCCGCCACGGCTTCCCGCCCGCCTCCAGCTTCATGGGCGACACCGGCTCCAACCTGCTCGGCTACCTGCTGGCCACCGCCTCGGTCCAGGGGGCGCTGAAGACCAACGCCGTGATCGCCCTCGCCTTCCCGCTGGTGGTGCTGGCGGTGCCGATCCTCGACACCGGCTTCGTCGTCGCCAAGCGGCTCAAATACCGCCAGCCGATCTACCAGGCCGACAGCTGGCACTTCCACCACCGGATGGCCAACATCGGCTTCTCGCAGCGGCGCACGGTCGCCTACCTCTATGGCTGGACGCTGGTGATGGCGGGGCTGGCGTTGGCGCTGCGCTTCGTCCCCTACAGCGACAACCACGGCCACTTCAACGCGCTCTGGACCGCGGTGATGGTCGCCTGCCTGGCGATCGCGCTGGCCGCCAGCGTCTACCTGGTCTACGTGCTGGAGATCCTCAAGCTGCGCCGCGGCCGGATCAACCCGGAGACCGGAGAATTCGAGGCGATCGAGCTGGAGGACCCGCATTCGGGGTAGTGGCAAGGCTCACGAAGTGGCTTCACAAAGCCAATATCGGGCGGTTTGGGTATAGTCGCCCGTCCGCCCGCTCCCCCCGAGCCGGGCGTTCTTATGTCTCCTCCCAAGTACGTCGACCTACTAGTGCTGGCCGCCGCGCTCGCAGTTTTCCTGCTCGGCGGTTTTCCCCTGCTCGGCTACGCGGCGGGCGCCGCCGCCTGGCTGATCCAGCGCGGGATTCAGACGGTCGCCGCCCGCCGCGCCCAGGCCGAGCTCGCGGCCGGCAACCGCCAGCGGGCGATGGGGATCGTCGCCGCGACGACGCTCGGCCGGGTCTGGCTGATGGCGACCGCGGTACTGCTGGTCGGCCTGGCGGAAAGGCAGTCGGGGCTCGCCGCCGCGATCCTCGTCCTCGTCCTCTTCACCGTCTCCTTCGCCGCCCAGGGATTGGCCCATCTCTTCGGCGAGCCCGAGGGCCAGGGGATCTCGTGAGCGACGGGGGGGCGATGGTCGAGGCGCCAGCCGGCGCCTCGAAGTCCGGCGGCCTCAGCACCAAGAGCAAGGTGCTGATCGGGATCGGGACCTACCTCGGCATCGCGATCCTGCTGCTGCTGATCTTCGGCAGCTCCGGCAAGGACGAATCGTTCAAGCCCCAGAACGAGTTCAAGCTCGAACCCTGGGTCTCGATCCACCTCGCCGGGATCGACCTCAGCATCAACAAGGCGGTTCTCTACCTCGTCCTCGCCAGCGCCTTGACGATCGTTTCGATGGTCTGGATCTCGCGCCGCATGCAGCAGAAGCCCAACCGGGTGCAGACCGCGGTCGAGGTCGCCTACGACATGACCAAGAACACGATCACCGGCGGCAGCCTCGACGGCGCGATGGCGGTCAAATGGTTCCCCTTCCTCGCCGCGCTCTTCTTCTGGATCTGGTTCTCGAACATGATCGGCTTCCTGCCGCTGCCGACCAACACCGAGCACACCTTCACCGTCTTCGGGCTCGAAATCCCCTCCTTCGCGATCTACGCCGCGACCGCCAACCTCTCGATCCCGCTGGTCCTGACCCTGATCGTCTGGATCTCCTACCACGTCGAAGGAATCCGGGCCAAGGGCCTCTTCAAGTACCTGGGAAGCTGGTTGCCGCCAGGGCTGGAGGAGATGAACCCGATCGGCAAGGCCTTCATCTTCGTGATCGAGGCGATCTCCCACTTCGCCCGGCTGATCTCGCTCTCCGTCCGGCTCTTCGCCAACATCCTCGCCGGCCACCTGCTGCTGCTGTTCATGGGCGGCGGTCTCGCCGTGCTTCTGGGGATCGCCGCCCTCGGCGCCCTCACCTTCCCGCTCGCCTTCTTCTTCTTCATCCTCGAGGTCGGGCTGATCGCCACCCTGCAGGCATTTATCTTCTCGACCCTCACTGCCATCTATCTCGGCGGAGCCACCTCCGCCAGTCACTAGAAAAGGAGCGCTTTTTCATGGATCTGTCCCCTGTCGTCGCCGCCGTCTCGGACGAAGGCGTTGAAAAAGCCGGCAAGGCGATCGCCCTCGGCGTCGGCGCCGGCCTCGGCTCGATCGGCGCCGGTATCGGCATCGGCTTCATCTTCGGCAAGGAGATCGAGTCGGTCGCTCGCCAGCCGGAGATGAAAGACGAGCTCCAGAGCATTCGCTGGCTCGGCTTCGCCCTGACCGAGGCCGTGGCCTTCTACACGTTCATCTTCGGTCTGATCGCCTTCTTCCTCTAGGCGCATGGAGCTGCTCGGCTACATAGCCGCGGTCCCGCTCGCAGCGGACAAGGAAGGCGGCAGCTTCCTCGTCTCGCCGGGCCTCGGCCTGATGATCTGGACGCTGATCCTCTTCCTCTTCACGATGTGGGTGTTGAGCAAGGTCGCCTTCCCGAAAATCCAGGAGGCCCTCGACAGGCGGGCGAAGACGATCGCCGACTCGATCGATGCGGCCGAGCGCCAGCGCAAGGAATCCGACGAGCTGCTGACCGAGTACCGCGGTCGCCTGGCCGAGGCGCGCGAGCAGGCCGACGAGATCATGGCCCGCGCCCGCAAGGCGGCCGAGACCGCCGAGGCCGAGGCGACCGTCGCCGGCCGCGAAAAACGCGAGGAGCTGGTCAACGCCGCCAAGCGCGACATCGAGGCCGAGACCCGGCGCTCGCTGGAGCAGATCCGCAAGGAGGTCGCCGACCTCACCGTGCTGGCGACCGAGAAGGTCACCCGCAAGAGCCTCACCGCCGAGGACCAGCGCCGCCTGGTCGAGGAGGCGCTGGGCGAGGTCGATTTCTCGACTCTCTCGGGGTCGGAGAACTAGACGATGCAGGACGTCGCCCACGCTTACGCCGAGGCCCTCTTCGAGGTCGCCGACAGGAAGGGCAGACTGGACGCGGTCCGCGAGCAGCTCGGCCAGTTCGCCGACGCCCTCGACGGCAGCCGTGACCTGCAGGTCTTCTTCTTCAGCCCTTACTTCTCCTCGGCCGAGAAGAGCGACGGCGCGAGGCGCGCGATCGACGGCGCCGACCCCGAGTTCGCCAATTTCCTCGACCTGCTGATCGAGAAGGGGAGGATGACCGAGCTCTTCCGCATCCGCCGTCAGCTCGACGTGCTGTGGAAGCAGAAGAACCGCCACATCGACGTGACCGTGACCAGCGCGGTCGAGCTGGACCCGGCGGTGGTCGGCAGGATCGGTGAGGAGATCGAGCGCCAGACCGGCCAGGAGGTCGAGCTGGCGAGCCGCGTCGACGCCGAGATCCTCGGCGGCGTCGTCCTGCAGGTGGGGAACATGGTCCTCGACGCGAGCATCCGCAATCGCTTGGAGAAACTTCGAAAGAGCGTCGCCCAGGCGGCGGCGCACTAAGGGGCAAGGAAAAGAGAGATGGAGATCAAGCCGGACGAGATCGCAAGCATTCTGCGCGAGCGGATCGAGGGGTTGGAGGCGGATTCCGCCGACCTCTCGGAGGTGGGAACGGTCCTTTCCGTGGCCGACGGCATCGCCCGTGTCCACGGCCTCGACAACTGCATGGCGCTGGAGATGCTGGAGCTGCCGCACGGGGTGACCGGGTTGGCGCTGAACCTGGAGTCCGACAACGTCGGCGTCGTCCTCTTCGGGGAGTGGGAAAAGATCGTCGAGGGCGACACGGTCAAACGGACCGGCCACCTGCTGCGGATCCCGGTCGGCGAGCAGCTGCTGGGGCGGATGGTCGACCCGCTCGGGCGCCCGCTCGACAACCGCGGCGAGATCGCCACCAGCGAGACCCGCCCGGCCGAGTTCAAAGCCCCCGGCGTGGTCGAACGGCAGCCGGTGACCGAACCGGTCCAGACCGGGCTGATGGCGATCGACGGGATGATCCCGATCGGCCGCGGCCAGCGAGAGCTGATCATCGGCGATCGCCAGACCGGCAAGACGGCGATCGCGATCGACACGATCATCAACGCCCGCGACAAGGACATGGTCTGCATCTACGTCGCGATCGGCCAGCGGATGTCGACCGTGGTCCAGCTCAAAGAGGTGCTGGAGGAGAACGGGGCGATGGAGAACACGATCATCGTCGCCGCCCCCGCCGACGAGGCGGCGCCGATCAAGTACATCGCCCCCTACGCCGGCTGCGCGATGGGCGAGCACTTCCTCTACAACGGCAAGGCCGCCCTCGTCGTCTACGACGACCTCACCAAACACGCCTCCGCCTACCGCCAGATGTCGCTGCTGCTGCGGCGCCCGCCCGGTCGCGAGGCCTACCCCGGCGACGTCTTCTACCTGCACTCGCGGCTGCTGGAGCGCGCGGTCAAGCTCAACGACGAGCTCGGCGGCGGCTCGCTGACGGCGCTGCCGATCATCGAGACCCAGGCCTCCGACGTCTCCGCCTACATCCCGACCAACGTGATCTCGATCACCGACGGTCAGATCTTCCTCGAGTCCGACCTCTTCTTCTCCGGGGTGCGGCCGGCGATCAACGTCGGCATCTCGGTCTCGCGGGTGGGCGGCAACGCGCAGACCAAGGCGATGAAGAAGGTCGCCGGAAAACTGCGCCTCGACCTCTCCCAGTACCGCGACCTCGAGGCCTTCGCCCAGTTTGGCTCCGAGCTCGACGCCGAGACCCAGAAAGCGCTGACCCGCGGCGAGCGGCTGGTCGAGCTGCTGAAACAGAGGGAGCGCGAACCGCTCGGCGTCGGCGACCAGGTCGCCTCGATCTACGCCGGCACCGGCGGCTTCCTCGACCGGGTCAGGACCGAGCGCGTCGGCGAGTTCCTCGCCGACCTGAGGGTGCGTCTGCACGCCGAGAAGGCGGAGCTGCTGAAGCGGATCGAGGAGACCGGCAAGCTCGAGGACGCCGACGAGGAGGAGCTCGGTGCCGCGATCAAGGACTTCGTCGACGACTTCGGCGCCGACTTCGACGAGCACGGCGACCCGGTCGAGTCCGGAGAGTCCGACCGAATCAAGTCAGCTGAGGAGCGAAAGACCCCCGCCCGCAGCGCCGAGGACGCCAAGGAGGCGACGCCGGCCTAGTTCGCCCGGCGCTCCACCATGGCCAATCAGAAGGAAGTCAGAAGCCGCATTGCGTCGATCAAGAACATCAACAAGATCACGCGGGCGATGGAGATGGTCGCGGCGGCCCGCCTGCGGCGCTCCGAGCAGCGGATCGCCGCGCTGCGGCCCTACGCGGAGGGGATGCGCAAGCTGACCCGCCGCGCCGCCGAGCAGGCCGGCGGCCTGCCGCGGGTGCCGGTCCTCGACCAGCACGAGAGCCTCGACCGGGTCGGGGTGGTCCTGATCACCGGCGACCGCGGCCTCGCCGGCGCCTTCAACACCAACATCATCCGCGAGGGGCTGCGGGTCCGCGACCGGGTCCGCGAGGAGGGCGCCGCGACCTCGTTCTCGGTCGTCGGCCGCAAGGGCGTCTCGGCGCTGACCTTCCGCAAGCTCGACGTCCGCACCTCCTACGTCGGCTTCACCGACCGCCCCGCCTTCGCCGACGCCCGCGAGATCGGCGAGGAGCTGGTCGCCCGCTACGTCGAGGGGGACCTCGACCGGGTCGAGCTGGTCTACAACCGCTACGTCTCGCCGCTGACCCAGCACGTCTGGCGCCAGACCCTGCTGCCGCTGCAGCAGGCCGACGTGATCGGCGAGGGAGTCGACGAGGAGCAGGAGAGCGCCGAGGAGACCGCCGTCGAGCGCGCCCAGAGCAGGTCGCAGTGGGAATACGAGCCCGAGCCGGAGGAGCTGCTGGCGCGGCTGATCCCGGAGTACGTGACGATCTCGATCTACCGCGCCCTGCTCGAGTCCGCCGCCTCCGAGCTCGGCGCGCGGATGACCGCGATGCGCAACGCCGCCGAGAACGCGGAAACGATGATGGACGACCTGACCCTCGAAATGAACCGGGTCCGGCAGGCGGAAATCACCCAGGAGATCTTGGAGGTCGTCGCCGGCGCCGAGGCGCTCGGGTAGACGCGAATTTTGGACACCAGAAAAGGAACCAATGGCTGAGAGCAACAACGGAACCAACGTAGGGCGTGTCGAGCAGGTCACCGGCGTCGTCGTCGACGCCGTCTTCCCCGATCAGCTGCCGGAGATCTACGGGGCGGTGAAGATCGAGATGAAGGGGGACGGCGACAACGAACCGACCGAGTTGATCTGCGAGGTGCAGCAGCACCTCGGCGACGACCGCGTGCGCACGGTCGCGATGGACGCCACCGACGGCCTCCAGCGCGGCGACAGGGTGATCGACACCGGCGGCCCGATCACGGTCCCGGTCGGCGACGGCACCCTGGGCCGGATCTTCAACCTGCTCGGCGAGCCGATCGACAACGGCCCCGAGGTCGAGAGCGAGGAGCGCTGGCCGATCCATCGCCCGGCCCCCAAGGCCTCCGACCTGACCCCGACCCAGGAGATCCTCGAAACCGGGATCAAGGTCATCGATCTGCTCGCCCCCTACGCCAAAGGCGGCAAGGTCGGGCTGTTCGGCGGCGCCGGCGTCGGCAAGACGGTGCTGATCCAGGAGCTGATCCGCAACATCGCCGAGGAGCACGAGGGCCTCTCCGCCTTCTGCGGCGTCGGCGAGCGCTCGCGCGAGGGCAACGACCTCTGGCTGGAGATGAAAGAGTCGGGCGTGATCGACAAGACGATGCTCGTCTTCGGTCAGATGAACGAGCCGCCCGGCGCCCGCCTCCGCGTCGCCCTCTCCGGCCTGACGATGGCCGAGTACTACCGCGAGCAGGGCGGCCAGGACGTGCTGCTGTTCATCGACAACATCTTCCGCTTCGTCCAGGCGGGGTCCGAGGTCTCGGCCCTGCTCGGGCGGATGCCCTCGGCGGTCGGCTACCAGCCGACCCTGGAGACGGAGATGGGCGGCTTGCAGGAGCGGATCACCTCGACCGAGCGCGGCTCGGTCACCTCGATCCAGGCCGTCTACGTCCCCGCCGACGACTACACCGACCCGGCCCCGGCCTCGGTCTTCGCCCACCTCAACGCGACCACCGCGCTCTCGCGGGCGATCTCCGAGAAAGGCATCTACCCGGCGGTCGACCCGCTCGACTCGACCTCGACGATCCTCAAGCCCGACGTCGTCGGCGACGAGCACTACCGCACCGCGACCGAGGTCCAGCAGGTGCTGCAGCGCTACAAGGAGCTGCAGGACATCATCGCCATCCTTGGTATCGACGAGCTCTCCGACGAGGATCGGCAGACGGTCTCGCGGGCGCGCAAGATCGAGCGCTTCCTCTCGCAGCCGTTCTTCGTCGCCGAACAGTTCACCGGCCGCAGTGGCGAGTACGTGCCGGTCGCCGAGACCGTGCGCGGCTTCCGCGAGATCCTCGACGGCGAGCACGACGACCTCTCCGAGGGGGCCTTCTACATGCAGGGCTCGATCGACCAGGTGACCGCGAACGCCAAGGCCGCCGCGGCCGCCTAGGGGACTCGACGTGGCCGCCGAGCGGATGCTGGACGTCGAGGTCTTGACCCCCGAGGGGGAGGTCTTCGCCGGCGAAGTGCGCCAGGTCTCGACCCGGACCGAGGTCGGCGAGATCGGCATCCTCGCCAACCACGCGCCGCTGCTGGCGGCGCTGCGCCCGGCGGAGCTGCGGCTGCACGTCTCCGACTCCGAGACCCGGCGCTACGCCCAGGCCCACGGCTGGCTGCAGATGTTCGGCAACCGGGCGCGGCTGCTGGTCGAGGAGGCGATCGCCCCCGAGGACCTCGACGCCGCCACCCTGAAAAGCCAGCTCGCCGACGCCGAGCAGCGGCTCTCGGAGAGCGAGAAAGGCAGCGCCGACGCGGCCCGGGCGAATAAGGACAAGGACCGGGCCGAGGCATTTCTCGCGATCGCCCAGGGATGAGGCGGCGCGCTCTCCCGTTCGGGACGAGGCCGTGAGCGAGGGGAGCAGGTACCCCTCTGCGGGAATTCAGTCGCGCGCCCTAAAGGGCGCAGCTCCGGATGATGCTGCCCGCCTATGGCGGGCAAAAGACAGATTGCATATCGCACGCTTCGCGACATTCCCTCCGAGGGGTACCTGCTCCCCTCGCCCGCGACCGCCTGCGAGGGGCGACGAGGCTACGTCCCGCTTGCTCTGGGATGAAGAGATTCCTTCCGCGCTGGGATTCTGCAGGGGACTGGTACCTCGGCGATCGCCGGTTGGTCACCCGTCTGCCCGAGCTCGCTCGCTGCGGTGGGGTCGGTTGCCCTCGGAGGGAATGTCGCGAAGCGTGCGGAAATGCAATCCGATTCCTGCGCCCCATAGGGGCGCAGCAACATCCGGAGCCGCCCCCGAAGGGGGCGCGACTGAATTCCCGGAGAGGGCAACCGACCCCACCGCCTCAGCAAGGATTTCGTGCTGATGAGCGAGCTTGTCGCGCTGGCCGAACGGCTGATCGGCTACGAGACCTGCGAGCCGGAGGCGGTCTCGGAGGCGGCCGGGTTCGTCAAGGGCTGGCTGGAGGCGCGCGGGATCGAGGCGGAGCGCGACGAGGTTCGCGGCCTGCCCGTGATCAGGGCCGAGGTCGGCCCGGCCGCGGCGCCGACGGTGGTCCTGCACGGCCACCTCGACGTCGTCCCCGGCCGCCCCGGGCAGTTCGAGCCGCGGCTCGAGGGCGACCGCCTCTACGGGCGCGGGGCCTACGACATGAAGGGGGCGATCGCGGCGATGATGGTCGTGCTGGCGGCGATGCAGGGACAGGACGCGGTCCGCGTCCGGCTCGGGATCGTCGGCGACGAGGAGTCCGAGGAGGAGTCCGAGCGCGGCAGCGACCACCTCGTCGACAGCGGCTTCGTCGGCGACTTCGCGATCACCGGCGAGCCGACCGATCTGCACATCGGGATCGAGGCCAAGGGGGTGCTGGCATTGCGGCTCGAGGTGGGGGGGACGGCCGCCCACGGAGCGACCCCGTGGCTGGGTGACAACGCCGTCCTCAACGCGATCGACGTTTTCCGCAGCATCGAGTCGCTACCGTTTGCCCGGCACAGCTCGGAGCTGTTCGATCGCCCCTCGATCAACCTGGGCCGGATCTGGGGTGGGGACGCGCTGAACAAGGTGCCCGACCGATGCGTCATCGACGTCGACATTCGCTACCTGCCCGAACAGGACCCGGCCGCGGTGCTGGCCGAAGTGCGTGGCCTGCCCGGGGTCAGCGTGAAGCCGCTGCTGACGCGGCCGCCCGCGACCGTCGACCGCGACTCGCCCTTCGTGCGCGGCCTGCGCGCCTCGGCGGCGACGCACCACGAGGGCGAGCCGATGAGCGTCGGTCGCGACGGCGCCTCCGACGCGGTCTCCTTCCTGCGGGTGGGGGTGCCGGCGGTCGAGTTCGGCCCGGTCGGGGCAGGTCACCACGGCCCCGAGGAGTGGGTCTCGGTCGCTTCGCTGGACGCCTACCAGCAGGCGCTCGAATCGTTCCTGCGGGCGATCCCGGGCCGGCTCGGCGATGACTGAGCCGCGGGCCCCGTTGCCGGACCCGAAGAAGCCGCCGCCCGGCGGCGACCCGGAGCCGCCGCCGAAGCGCAAGCGCTTCTGGCTGCGCTTCACCCTCGCCTCGGTCTTGATCGTCGCCGTCAGCGCCGCGGCGACGGCGACCAGCATCCTGCTCTACATCGACAGCATCGCCCACGCGCTCTCGCACAACAACGTCTACAGCGACAAGCTGCACAAATACCTCGCCGAAGTCCACGGCGGCGAGCCCGAGAACATCCTCATCCTCGGCTCCGACAAACGCGCCAACCTGGGCGAAGAACGGGGGCGCTCGGACACGACGATCCTGCTCCGCCTCGACCCCGACCGCAACGCGATCGCGGTGATGTCGATCCCGCGCGACCTCAAGGTCGACATCCCCGGCGTCGGCATCAACAAGTTCAACGCCGCCTACAGCTACGGCGGGCCGAAGCTGACCCTGCGGGTGGTGAAGGAACTGACCGGGCTGCCGATCAACCACGTCGTCAACGTCGACTTCCTCGGCTTCGTCCGCGCCGTCGACGCGATCGGCTGCGTCTACACCGACGTCGACCGCCGCTACTACCACTCCAACGAAGGGGTGCCGGCGGCCGAACAGTATTCGGAAATCGACATCCAGCCCGGCTACCAGCTGCTCTGCGGCAAGAAAGCGCTGGAGTACGTGCGCTACCGCCACACCGACACCGACCTCGTCCGCTCGGCCCGCCAGCAGGACTTCATCAGCGCCGCCCGCGAGCGGGTCGGGCTCAAGGACCTGGTGCTCGATCAGAGCGGGCTGACCGACATCTTCACCAAATACACGACCTCCGACATCAACAGCACCCAGACGATGATCCAGATGCTGAACCTGTTCATCGCCTCGCGCAGCGCCGCGATCCACGAGATCCACTTCCCGGCGACGCTGGGGCCGAGCTACGTCTACGCCTCCGAGGCCGCGATCCACGGCGCCGTCAACAAGTTCCTCGGGATCGAAGCCAGCAGCGGCCCGCTCAACTCCGAGGAACACACCGCGCCGGGTCTGAAGAAGAAGCGCGAGCAGAGGGGCGGCGGCAAGAAGGCGAAGCAGCCGCGGCCCGAAAAGCCGCACATCAAGGCGCGCCCGCCGGGCAGCGACGGTCTCGTGCCGGCGCACGAAGCGGGCGAACTCCAGGGCAAGGCCGCCGCCCGCAAGCTCGGCGGCGGCTTCCCAGTCTTCTACCCGACGCGACTGCCGCCGGAAGCGAGCTGGGTCGAAAGCAACAGCTACGAACGCATCCAGAACCCGCGCGTCTACCACTTCAAGGACACCGACGGCAACCGCCACGCCGCCTACCGGATGGTCGGCGAGTTCGGGCCCTACTACGAAACCCACTACTTCGGCGTGCAGGGGATCCAGGGCTGGTCGGACCCGCCGATCCTCGACAACCCGAGCGAAACGCGGACGATCCACGGCCGCGAATACGAGTTCTTCGTCGACGGCGATCGGCTCTCGCAGGTCGCCTGGCACCGCGGCGAAAACACCTACTGGGTCGCCAACGACCTGCTCGACACGCTGACCAACGACCAGATGATCGGCCTCGCCCGCTCGGCGAACGTGATCATGCCGAAGAGCAAACCGAAGCAAGGGAGGAAGAAGGAATGAGCGAGGAGCGCCAGGCGGTAGGGGTGATCGGCGTCGGCTGGGTGGGTCTGGTGACCGCCGCCTGCTTCGCCGAGCTCGGCCACCCGGTCGTCGCCCGCGACATCCTCCCCGAGAAGGTCGAGTCGCTCGCGCGCGGCGAGATCACGATCCACGAGCCTGGCCTCGAGGAGCTGCTGCGCCGCAACGCCGAGCGGATCGCCTTCACCACCGAGATGCCGGAGCTGCTGGAGCGGGCGCGGCTGCTGTTCGTCTGCGTCGACACGCCGCCGACCTACTCCGGCGACGCCGACCTCGGGCGCGTGATGTCGGTGGTCGACGAACTGCGCGGGGACTCCACCCACGCGCTGGTGATGAAGTCGACGGTCCCGGTCGGAACCGGTCGCAAAATCCAGCGTGAGCTGAGAGAGACCACCTATGCGTCCTGTCCCGAGTTCCTCAAGGAGGGATCGGCGATCGACGACTTCATGCACCCGGACAGGGTTGTGATCGGCGCCGATCCCGGGAACGAGTGGGCGGCCGAAGCGGTGGCGGGGATCTACGCTCCGCTAGGCGGTGAGGTGGTCCGCACCGACGTCTCCAGCGCCGAGATGATCAAGCTGGCGTCCAACACGTTCCTCGCCACCAAGATTTCCTTCATCAACGAGATCGCCAACGTCTGCGAGGAGGTCGGAGCCGACGTCTCGGAGGTCGCAAGGGGCATGGGGCTGGACGACCGCATCGGACCGAAGTTCCTGCAGGCGGGCCTGGGATTCGGGGGCTCCTGTTTTGGCAAGGACGTTTCCGCCCTGCGCAAGCTGGCCGCCAACACCGGCTATCACTTCCAACTCCTCAACGCGGTGGTCGAGGTGAACGAGCTGCAGAAGCGGCGTGTCGTTCACAAGCTCCGCGAGCATCTGGGGCCGCTGGTAGGCAGGCGAGTGACGCTTCTCGGCCTCTCGTTCAAGCCCAACACCGACGATATGAGGGATGCGGCGAGTCTGGTTCTGGCCGCTCGTCTGGAGGGGGAGGGGGTCGAGGTAACGGCCTATGACCCGGTGGCCGAGGAACGCGCCGCGGAGCTGCTGCCCGCCGTCGAGATGGCGCCCTCCGCCCTCGCTGCCCTCGATGCCGCCGATGCCGCGGTGCTCGTAACCGAGTGGGGCGAGTTCGCGGAGCTCGACTGGGCCGAGGCCGCCGCCCGGATGGCGCGGCCGCTGCTCATCGACGGCCGCAACTTCCTCGATCCAGCCAAGCTTCAGGCGGCCGGCTTCGAGTATGAGGGGATCGGCAAGTCTGTCGGCTTGAAGCAAGAGGTCGGAGACCGGTCATAGCGCTGGCGCCATGCAGGCCATAGTCCTCGTCGGCGGCGAAGGCACGCGGCTGCGGCCGCTGACCGACACGATCCCGAAGCCGGCGCTGAAGCTGGTCGACCGGCCCTTCCTCGCCTACATGGTCGAGTGGCTGGCCGCCCACGGGGTGACCGAGGCGGTGCTCGCCTGCGGTTTCCTGCCCGATGTCCTGCGCGAGGCGCTGGGCGAGGAGGAGCACGCCGGGGTGCGGCTGCGCTACGCGGTCGAGCCCGAGCGCCGTGGCACCGCCGGCGCGATCCGCTTCGCTGCCGAAACGCTCGGCGACGAGCTCGATGAGCACTTCCTCGCCCTCAACGGCGACGTCCTCGCCGACCTCGACCTCAGCGCCCTGCGGCGCCGCCACGAAGAGCGCGGCGCGCGGGCGACCCTGGGCCTGCACCCGGTCGAGGACGCCGCCGCCTACGGCCTCGTCCGCGGCGACGGCGAGGGCCGGGTCGAGACCTTCCTTGAGAAGACCGGCGAGCCGGTCCCGGGCGAGATCAGCGCCGGCGCCTACGTGCTCGAGCGCTCGGTCCTCGACCTGATCCCGCCCGGCCGCGAGGTCTCGATCGAGCGCGAGGTCTTCCCGCGCCTGGTCGGCGACGGGCTCTGGAGCCTGCGCCTGGACGGCTACTGGATGGACATCGGCACCCCCGAGCGCTACCTGCGGGCGAGCTGGGACATCCTCGAGGGCCGGGTCGCGACCCGCGTGCGGCCGACCGCCCCCGGCCTCTGCGTCGCCGCCGGGGCCGAGGTTGCGGCCGGCGCCAGCGTCGGCCCCCGCGCCGTCCTCGCCGCCGGCTGCAGCGTCGCCGCCGGGGCCGCGGTCCGCGGCTCGGTCCTGCTCGACGGCTGCACGGTGGAGGCGGGGGCGACGGTCAGCGGCTCGATCCTGGCCCCGGGCGTTACGGTTGGCGCCGGGGCCGTCCTCGCCGACGCCGTCGTCGGCCGGGATGAAAGGGTCCCCGCCCGGACCTGATGATCGACGACGTCCTCGCCATTCCCGACCAGCTCCGCGACGCCCTCTGGCGGATCGAGTCGGCGCGCCTGCAGGCCGCCGAGGCGGCCGGGGCGATGGTCTGCGGGATGGGCGGCTCGGCGATCGGCGGCGACCTCGCGGCGGCGGCGCTCGGCGACCGCCTGACCAGGCCGCTGATCACCGTCCGCGGCTACGAGCTGCCGAGCTGGGCGACGCCGGAGTGGACGGTGCTCTGCTCCAGCTACTCCGGCCGCACCGAGGAGGCGCTGGCCTGCTTCGAGGCGGCGGCCGCGCTCGGCGCCCGCCGGATCGTCGCCAGCACCGGCGGGCCGCTGGTCGACGGCGCCCGCGCGGCCGGCGTGCCGGTGGTCGGGCTGCCGGGGATCTTCCAGCCGCGCGCCGCGGTCGCCTACATGTTCGCGATCGCCGCCGAGGTCGCGGCCCTGGCTGGCGCGGCGCCGCGCCTGCACACCGAGATCGACGCCGCCGCGGCCTTCCTCGAAGGGGAGGTCGAGGCGCTGCGGTCCCGCGCCGCCGCGATCGCCGCCGAGCTCGCCGGCGCCGTGCCGGTCGTCTACGGCGCCGACCTGACGGCGCCGGTGGCGCGGCGCTGGAAGACCCAGGCGAACGAGAACGCGAAGCTGCCGGCCTTCTACTCGGACCTGCCCGAGGCCGACCACAACGAGCTCTGCGGCTGGTCCGGGCCGACGCCCGAGACCCGCCTCGCCGCGGTCTTCCTCGAAGACAGCGACCAGCACCCGCGCGAGCGCCGCCGCTTCGAGCTGACCGCCGCCGCCGTCGCCGACGGCGCCGCCGCCGTGGTCCGGGTCGAGACCGCCGGCGAGACCCGCGTCGCGCGGCTGCTCTGGGCGACGATGCTGGGCGACCTGGTCTCCCTGCGGCTGGCCGAGCAGCGCGGCGTCGATCCGCTGGCGATCGAGCCGATCGAGCGCTTCAAGGACGCGATGGGGCAGCCGGGCTGAACGGTCCGGTAGCTTGAGCTCGATGCGCGCGATGGTCCTCGCAGCAGGTCTGGGCACCCGTCTGCGGCCGCTCACCTACGAGATGCCGAAGCCGATGGTGCCGGTGCTGAACCGGCCGGTGATGGAGCACATCGTCCGTCTCCTCGCCCGCCACGGCTTCACCGAGACGATCGCCAACCTGCACTGGTTCCCACAGTTGATCGAAACCCACTTCGGCGACGGTTCCCGCTTCGGGGTCGAGCTCTCCTACAGCCCCGAGGAGCGGCTGCTCGGCACCTCCGGCGGGGTCCGGCACGCCGCCGGTTTCCTCGGCGACTCCTTCCTGGTGATCTCCGGCGACGCCCTCACCGACCTCGACCTGGCGGCGATGCGCGAGTTCCACGAGTCCCACGACGGGATCGCGACCCTGGCGACCAAGCGGGTGCGGGACACCGGCCAGTTCGGGGTCGCGATCACCGGCGCCGACGGGCGCATCCAGGGCTTCCAGGAGAAGCCCGACCCGGCCGAGGCGCTCTCCGACCTCGCCAACTGCGGCATCTACATGTTCCGCTCCGAGATCTTCGATTTCTTCCCCGCGCCGGGGGCCAGCAAAGCCGCCGGCGACGGCGATCCCGACGGCTTCGCCGACTGGGCGATGGACGTCTTCCCGGCGCTGCTGGCCGGCGACGTGCCCTTCTACTCGCACGAGATCGACGCCTACTGGAACGACATCGGCAACCTCGAGGAGCTGCGCGCCGGCAACCTCGACGCGCTCGGCGGCGCGGTCGCGGTCGAGCGCGAGGGCGAGGTCCGCGACGGCTTCCGCAGCGGCGTGGCGGCGGCCGACGAGGGCGAGTTGAGAGGGCCGGTGCTGCTCGGCCCTGGCTGCGAGATCGGCGACGACGTCCGCATCGACGGACCGGCCGTGATCGGCGACGGGGCGACGGTCGGGGCCGGCTCGCGGCTGCGCGAGGTGATCGCGCTGCCGGGGTCCGAGATCCCCGCCGAATCGGTGCTGATCGGCGCGATCACCGCCCGCCGCGGCCTTTCTTGACGAAGTTCTGACGCTCTCCTGAGGATCAGCGCGCCACGCGTGCGCTGCGGCCCGCCAGGATCGCGGCATGGAGCTGTTGCACGCCGTCGCCGCCGGGATCGCGCCGCCGCTGTGCGCGGCTTGCGGGCGCTCCTGCCGGGCCGAGGCGGTGGTCTGCACCCGCTGCGGCCGCCGTCTCGCCGACGCCGAGCCGCTGCTCGGCAAGGGCCCGCCCGGGCTCGACCGCGCCTGGTCCTCGGCCCCCTACGAGGGCGTCGCCCGCAACCTCGTCGCCGCGCTCAAGTTCCGTCGCCTGCTGCCGGTCGCCGAGCTGATGGCCGACCGGATCCAGTGGCTGGCGCCGGCCCACATGCTGAGCGGGGCGATCGTACCGGTGCCGCCGGCGCCAGCGCGGCTGCGGCGCCGCGGCTTCGATCCCGCCGGTGAGCTGGCGGCGGCGCTGGCGGAGCGGTTGGAGGCGCCGCTGGAGCCATGCCTGGCGCGGCGCGGCCGCCGCCGCCAGGTCGGCCGGCGGCGGGCCCAGCGGCTCGGGCAGCCACCGCGGATCGACGCCACCGGCACGGCGCCGCGCAGCGCGCTGCTGGTCGACGACGTGCTGACGACGGGAGCGACCCTGACCTCGTGCGCCCAGGCCCTGCGCGCGGCCGGAGCCGCCCGGGTAGTCGCCGTGACCTTCGCCCGCCGCCTCTAGACGGTGCGGCCGCGCATCTGCGCGACCAAGCGGCGCGTCTGGCGCCGCTTGCGCCGCAGATCGCGGTGCTTCTTCACCTGCCGCCGCAGGTCCTCGGCCAGTTCGTGGACGCTGTGGGTCATCTCCGGCGATGCCTCGTGCGCGCGCAGCGTCACCCCCTTGAGGTAGAAGGTCGCCTCCGCCACCTGGCTGTCGGCGATCGAGGGGTTGCGCTCCTCGGAGAGGACGACGTCGAGGGTCGCCAGGGCCGAGACCTGCCGGCCGAGGCGCTGGAATCTTTTCCGCACCATCTCACGCAGGTCATCCGTCATCTCGACGTTCCGGCCCCGAATCTCAATCCGCATGAGTGCCTCCTTGTGGGTTCCTGCGCCGATGCTACGCCCGCCGTCCGCTGCTGGCAAGGGGCATCGGGCGGCGGCCGCCTCCGCACCGCTACCCTTGAGCAATGCCAGCGATGGACCTCGTCACCAAGGCGCTGCGCGCGGGGGAGGGGCGCAAGTTCAAGGCCTACCAGAAGCGCGCCGAGGCGATCAACCGCTACGAGCCGGAGATGGAAGCGCTCTCCGACGAGGAAATTCGCGAGGAGGCCGATTCCCTGCGCGAGCGCGCCCGCAACGGCGAGTCGCTCGACGACCTGCTGCCGGAGGCCTTCGCGCTGACCCGCGAGGCTTCGCGGCGGGCGACCGGGCAGCGCCACTACGACGTCCAGCTGATCGGTGGCATGGTCCTCCACGACGGTGCGATCGCCGAGATGCGGACCGGCGAGGGCAAGACCCTGACCGCGACGCTGCCGGTCTTCCTCAACACCCTGGCCGGCGACAGCGTCCACCTCGTCACCGTCAACGACTACCTGGCCCGCCGCGACGCGGAATGGATGAAACCGATCTACGACGCGCTCGGGGTGACCGTCTCCTCGGTCCAGGACGCCGACGACCACGCGGCCCGGCAGCGCAAATACGCCTGCGACGTCACCTACGGGACCAACTCCGAGTTCGGCTTCGACTACCTGCGCGACAACATGGCGGCGCAGCTCGATCACTGCGTCCAGCGCGGCCACCACTTCGCGATCGTCGACGAGGTCGACAACATCCTGATCGACGAGGCGCGGACGCCGCTGATCATCTCCGGCCAGCCCGAACAGGCCGCCCAGACCTATTACACCTTCGCCCGCCTGGCCAAACAGCTGGTCGGCGTCCAGGCCAAAGAGAAGCTGAAATCGCTGGGTGAGAACAAGGACACCTCCGAGGTCGACTACGACTACGAGTTCGACGAGAAGCACAAAACCGTCGCCCCGACCGAGCGCGGCGTCAAGAAAACCGAGGAATTCGTCGGCGTCGACAACCTCTACCTCGGCGAGCACGGCAGCCTCGTCAACCATTTGGTCCAGTCGCTGAAGGCCGAGTCGCTCTACAGACGCGACACCGACTACGCGGTGATCGACGGCGAGGTGATGATCATCGACGAGTTCACCGGCCGCATCCTCGAGGGTCGGCGCTGGTCGGAGGGGCTGCACCAGGCGGTCGAGGCGAAGGAGGGGGTGGCGATCCGCGAGGAGAACCAGACCCTGGCGACGATCACCCTGCAGAACTACTTCCGCCTCTACGGCAAGCTCTCCGGGATGACCGGCACCGCCCTGACCGAGGCGACCGAGTTCATGAAGATCTACGAGATCCCGGTGGTCGAGGTGCCGACCAACCAGCCGATGGTCCGCGCTGATCACAACGACCAGATCTTCAAAACCAAAGACGGCAAGTGGAAGGCGGTGCTCGACGAGATCGTCGCCCGCCACGAAAAAGGCCAGCCGATCCTCGTCGGCACCGTCTCGGTCGAGGTCTCGGAGATGATCTCCGAGGCGCTGAAGCGCGACGGGATCAAACACGCGGTGCTCAACGCCAAGCCCGAGCACGCCGAACGAGAGGGCGAGCTGATCGCCCAGGCCGGGCGCAAGGGCGAGGTGATGATCGCCACCAACATGGCCGGCCGCGGCGTCGACATCAAGCTCGGCGGCGACCCCGAGCAGCTGGCGATCACCGAGCTGAAGAAGCAGGGCGTCAACCACGACAGCGAGGGCTACGCCGAGGCGCTGGCGGCGAAGGCCGCCGAGCTCGAGCCCCAGTGCAAGGCCGAGGCCGAGGAGGTGCGGGAACTGGGCGGGCTCTTCATCTGCGGCACCGAGCGGCACGAGTCGCGCCGCATCGACAACCAGCTGCGCGGCCGCTCCGGTCGCCAGGGCGACCCCGGCGAGTCGCGCTTCTACCTCTCCGCCGAAGACGACGTGATCCGCCTCTTCGCCGGCGACCGCATCTACAAAATCCTCGATCGCCTCGGCCCGGTCGACGAGGACGGGGCGGAAATGCCGCTGGAGGCGAAGATGCTGACGAAAACGGTCGAGAACGCGCAGAAGAAGGTCGAGGAACAGAACTTCCTGATCCGCAAGCGCGTGCTCGAGTACGACGACGTGATGAACGAGCAGCGCCGCGTCGTCTACAAATACCGCCGCGAGATCCTCGAAGGGCGCGACATCTCCGAGACCGCCCGCGACGAGCTCGAGGGCGTGATCGAGCGGCTCGTCGACGAGTACACGCCCGGCGACATCCTCGAGGACTGGGACATGGGCGAGATGGAGACGCAGCTGCGGCTGATCTGGCCGGTCGGCATTGAGGTCGCCAGCCTGGCGCCGGAGACGGTCGACCGCGAGCAGCTCAAAGACGCCCTCGACGACGACGCGATGAGCGCCTACGACGAGCGCGAGGAGCAGCTCGGGACCGAGCTGATGCGCTCGCTGGAGCGCTCGATCCTGCTGCAGGTGATCGACAACCGCTGGCGCGAACACCTCTTCGACATGGACTACCTGCGCGAAGGCATCCACCTCCGCGGCTTCGCCCAGATCGATCCGCTCGTCGCCTACAAAAACGAGGGCTACACGATGTTCGAGGAGCTGATGCACGCGATCTGGGACGAGTTCAGCAAGCTGATCTTCCGTGCCGAAATTCAGATCGAAGGCGGCAACGGTGCCGAGAGCGCCTACCAGCCGACCGCGCTCGCCTACTCCGGCGGCACCCTCGAGGCCCAGCCCTCGGCCCTGGAAGGGGTCGCGGTCGCCACTGGCGGCGCCGGTGCGGTCGACGTCGCCGCGGCCGAGGCCGCCGGTCCCAGCAACGGCGGCGAGGTGGTCGAGACCGTGGTCAAGGACGAGCACGACAAACTCGGCCGCAACGACCCCTGCTGGTGCGGGTCGGGCAAGAAGTACAAGAAGTGCCACGGCGCCTAGACCCCGTTCGCGAGGCGATCCGGGCTTTCAACGAGCGCGACGTCGACGCCTTCGTCGCGCTGCTCGACCCCGAGGTCGAACTGCACTCGATGAAGGGGTTGCGGAAGGGGCGCGAGGCGGCGCGACTGTGGGCGACTCGCCCCCCCGGCGGGGTCCAGCAGACGGTCCGGCTCGACCAGCTCTACGAGGAAGGGCTGGAGAGCGGCGGCGGCGTCGCGGTCGCCCTGATCACCCGCTCCTGGCACTGGGAAGAGGATGGCTCGCTGGCCAGCCAGGAAGAGATGGCCTGGCTGCTCGAGTTGCGCGACGGCCTGATTCGCAGCTGGCGCCCCTTTGAGAGCCGCGCCGAGGGGCTGCGCGCAGGCGGCTTCGAGAACGAGGCGAGGTCGGCCGGATAACCTGCAGCGATGGCCGACCCCGCCCCGACCGAATCGATCGCCCCGCGCCTGGCCGCCGTCCGCGAGCAGTTGATGCTGCTCTCGGACTACCTTTGACCCGGCCGCGCTGGAGGCCGAAGCGGCGCGGCTCGAGGCGGAGATGGGCAAGCCGGGCTTCTGGGACGACCAGGAGGCTGCCGCCCGCATCTCGGCGGCCCACGCCCGCGCCCAGCGCCGGCTGGAGATGTACCGCGGGTTAGAGGCCGACGTCGCCGATCTCGGCGACCTGGTCGAGCTGGCCGCCGCCGACGAGGAGATGGCGGCGGAACTGGATTCGCAGCTCGGCTCGGTCGAGCGCCGCTTGGCCGAGCTCGAAGAGGCGCGCCTGTTCAGCGGCGAGTACGACGCCGGCGACGCCGTCGTCACCGTCCATGCCGGCGCCGGCGGCACCGACTCCCAGGACTGGGCCGAGATCCTGCTGCGGATGTACCTGCGCTGGGCCGAGCGGCGCGGCTTCGAGGTCGAGATGAAGGAGGCCTCGCCGGGCGAGGAGGCGGGGCTGAAGTCGGCGACCTTCATCGCCCGCGGCGAGAACGCCTACGGCCTCTTCGCCGCCGAGCGCGGCGTCCACCGGCTGGTCCGGATCTCCCCCTTCGACTCCTCCTCGCGCCGCCACACCAGCTTTGCCCAGGTCGACGTCGGGCCGCTGGTCGCCGCGGGGGTCGAGGTCGAGATCGACGACGCCGACCTGCGCGTCGACACCTACCGCGCCTCCGGCGCCGGCGGCCAGCACGTCAACAAGACCGACTCGGCGGTGCGGATCACCCACCTCCCGACCGGCACCGTCGTCCAGTGCCAGAACGAGCGCTCGCAGACCCAGAACAAGGCGGTCGCGATGCAGCTGCTGCGCTCGAAGCTGATCGAGCTGGAGGAGCGCAAACGCTCCGAAGAGCTGGCGCGGGCGCGCGGCGAGGTCAAAGACGTCGCCTGGGGCTCGCAGATCCGCAGCTACGTCCTCCACCCCTACACGATGGTCAAGGACCACCGCACCGAGCACGAGGTCGGCGACGCGCAGCGGGTCCTCGACGGCGACCTCGACGAGTTCGTCCGCGACTACCTGAACAAGACCGCCGCCTCGTCCGTCAAGTAGGGGCCTCTGCCGCTCAGTTGCTGGCGGTCGCTTCGGGGTCCGACCAGGTGAAGCCGCCGTGGGCGGCGTGCTTGACCGTCAGGTGGCGGTCGAAGAGGTGCTGGCAGAAGCTCGGGGCGCCGGCCGGCCGCAGCTGCACGGTGAAGTCCTTGGCGGCCACCACCTTGGTCATCTGCGGCTCGCTCAGGCTCGTCGTCTGGTGCAGGACCCCCCGCTGGCCGACGTGGGCGTGGTCCTGGCCGAGGCTCAGCGGCCCTTTGCTGCCACGCAGCCAGTAGCTGAGCGTGACCGCGGCCGGGGTGGCGGCGGTGTAGCGGACGGCGAGGCGGACCCTGTCGGCGGCAACGCTGGCGGAGACGGTGGCCTGGGCGCTGGTCAGCAGGCACGCGCGCGGGGCTTCGGCGCCGTCTTCGACTTCTTCTTCGCATTCTTCTTCCGCTTCTTCGCCTGCTTCGCATTCTTCGCCTTCGAGTTCTTCTTCTTCGTCGGCGAGTTCTTCGCTTTCGAAGGGGTCGCTGCCGTTGGCGCTCTGTGGGCCACCCGTGGGCGCGCTGAATGCCTGCGCCGAGCGGGCGAGGCCGAGCATCGCGATCAGGGCGACGGTGGCGAGGAAGGCCGCCCACCAGGCGAGCCTGGCGCTGGCCGGGGCGGCGGGGGCGAAGCTCTGTCTGCGTCGCATGGGCCCTGGATCGGCTCTGCGACGCCGATCCTTTAGCCGGACGGACTCCTGTTGAGCGCTCCCTCCAGCTCCAGCAGCCCCCGCTTCATCTCCAGGCCGCCGCCGTAGCCGCCGAGGCCGCCGCCGCTGCGCAGCACCCGGTGGCAGGGGATCACCAGTGGGATCGGGTTGCGGCCGCAGGCGGTGCCGGCGGCGCGCACGGCGCGCTCGTTGCCGGCGCTGGTCGCCATCTCGGTGTAGTTGCGGGTCTGGCCGTAGGGGATGCGGGCGATCGCCCGCAGCACCCGCAGTCGGAAGCCCTCGCTGAGCCGCCAGTCGAGCGGCAGCTCGAAGCGGTCGAGCTTGCCGTCGAAGTAGAGGTCGAGCTCGCGACGGGCCTCGTCGAGTCGCGCCGGCGCCTCGAGCACGCGGGGGGAGACCCGGCGCGAGAGCTCTTCCAGCAGCTCGTCGGCGTTCTGGTTGGGGAGGCCGATCCGGACCAGCCCCTTCGGCGTGCTCGCCAGCAGCAGCTTGCCGAAGGGGGAGTCGGCGCTGGCGTAGGCGACGTCGAGCAGCCCCTCGGCGGCGGCGCGCTCGTTCAGTCGCTCGATCGCTGCCCTCATGCCAGCTCCTCTCGCAGTCGCTTGATTCCCTCGTGCAGGTTGCGCCGGGCCGCCTCGGTCGAGCAGCCGAGCGCGGCGGCGATCTCGGCGTGGGGGAGGTCGGCGCCGTAGCGCAGCTCGACCGCGGCGCGCTGCTTCGGCGGCAGTGTCCAAACCTTGGCCCAGATCTCCTCACCCGGCTCGGGATCGGTGACCGCGACCTCGGGCACCTGCGCCAGCGGCAGCGGCCGGCGGCCGCGGGCGCGGTGATGGTCGATCGCCTTGCGGTGGGCGATCGTCAACAGCCAGCCGCGCAGGTTGCCGGCGTCCTTCAGCTTCGGGTAGGCGCGCAGAGCGGCGACGAAGGTCTCCTGGAAGCAATCGTCGGCATCGCCGCGCCCGACCGCGCCCCGCAACACCGCCATCACGTCGCCGGCGTGCTCGTCGATCAGGACCTGGAACGGGGGCAGCTCGCTCACCACTGTGGATTAAACGCCGTGGACCCCCTGGGCGTGAGATCGAGACTAGGCTGCGGCGATGGTCGATCCCGGTGGGAGGCTGAAGGAGCTGGTCGCGCGGGCGCTGGCCGAGGACGTCGGCGGCGGCGACGTCACCAGCGAGGCGACGGTTCCGGCCGCGGCGCAGGCGCGGGCGCGGATCGTGCAGAAACAGCCCGGCGTCGCCTTCGGCCTCGACCTGGTCGAGGAGACGATGCGCCAGTGCGACGTCGAGCAGGTCGAGAGGCTCGTCGACGAGGGGCAGTGGCGGGACGAGGTGCCGGCGGAGGTCGCGCTGGCGAGCGGCGCCGCGCGCTCGCTGCTGGTCGCCGAGCGGACCGCGCTCAACTTCCTCGCCCACCTCTCCGGCATCGCCACCCTCACCGCCCGCTTCGTCGAGGCGGTCGCCGGCACCGGCGCCCGCATCCTCGACACCCGCAAGACGACGCCGGGGCTGCGGGTATTGGAGAAGGCGGCGGTCGCGGCGGGCGGGGGCGGCAACCACCGGCTCGGCCTCCACGACGCGATCCTGATCAAGGAGAACCACATCGCCCTGGCGGGCGGGGTGGCCAGGGCCGTCCACGCCGCCCGCAGCGCCCAGCCCGAGCTGCCGATCGAGATCGAGTGCCGCGACCTCGAAGAGGTCGCCTACGCGCTCGGCACCGGCGCCGAGCGGCTGCTGCTCGACAACATGGACACCGAGACCCTGCGCCGCGCGGTCGCCCTGCGCGACCGGCACGCCACCGCCGCCGGCCCGACCCTCGAGGCCTCCGGCGGCGTCGACCTCACGACCGCCCCCGCGATCGCCGCCACCGGAGTCGACTTCATCTCCATCGGCGCCCTCACCCACTCGGCCCCCGCCCTCGACTTCAGCCTCCTGCTCGAACCTGCCTGAACCGATCTCGTGGGGAGGAGAGGGAGGGGCTCTCCGGAGCCTCCCCGCTGTTGCTCCGGAGAGCCCCTCCCTCTCCTCCCCTACTTGAGCAGTTTGGACAGCCGCCGGTCTTTAAGGACGCGGCCGCCGGTCTGCTCCTTGGGGCAGTAGTTCATCTGGTGCTCGGAGAAGAAGACGGCCTCGATCGTGGTCCCGCAGCGCGGGCAGGGCTGGCCCTCGCGCCTGTGCACCTGCAGCGGCATCGGCACCTTGTCCGGCACCTGGGGTCCGATCGTCGCCTCGTAGTGGTCGATCGCGTCGCCGAGGACGTGCAGCGCGGCGTGCAGGCGCTCGACCTCCCGCGGCTCCAGTTCCGCGCCTTTCTTGAAGGGGGAGAGGCGGGCCTCCCAGAGGATCTCGTCGACCCAGGAGCGGCCGATCCCGGCGATGTCCCGCTGGTGTCGCAGCAGCGGGTGCAGGTGGCGTGGCTGGTCGATCGCGGCGGCGAATTGCGCGAGCGGGGGAGGGGGCCAGGCTTCCGGCCCCAGCGTCGCGACCATCTCGTCGGCGGCGACCGCGTCGGTCCGCAGCAGCTTCGCCCAGGCGCGCTGCCTGGTGCCGAACTCGCGCAGCCGCAGCTCGCGGCCGTCGGCGAGGCGGATCAGGATCCGCGAGGCGCGGTCTTTGGCCGCGGCGCGTTTGTCGAAGGCCCGCAGCCGGCCCGCCGACATCAGGTGGATCAGCAGCGCCAGCTCGCCGAACTCGACCACCGGCATCTTGGCGATCCGGCGCACGCCGGTCAGCTCGCGCCCGGCCAGGGCCTCCAGCGGCGGCTCGAACGTCTTCATCACGTTCATCCCCGGCGCCAGCGCCGACTCGATCTCGGCACCGGCCAGCTCGGCATCCAGTCGCCGCGCGACGATCTCGACCTCCGGCAGCTCCGGCATGTCCCACAGGCTAGACTTGTGAGACGTTCATTCGACTGGTTCTGAGGCTCCGGCCCTGCCAGCGAACATGAGGAAAGGAAGGGCCCCGTGCAGGAGCTCCCGACGATCCAACCCACGATGGCCCCGGAGCTGGCTCCGGAGGAGATCGCCGCCCTGAGCGACGAGATCCGCGCGCTCGCCCGCGAGCGCAACGCCGTGATCCTCGCCCACAACTACCAGCTGCCGGAGGTCCAGGACGTCGCCAACTACCTCGGCGACTCGCTTGGCCTCTCGCGCCAGGCGGCGGCCACCGACGCCGAGACGATCGCCTTCTGCGGCGTCCACTTCATGGCCGAGACGGCCTCGATCCTCTCGCCCGAGAAGAAGGTGCTGATTCCCGACCTCGACGCCGGCTGCTCGCTCGCCGACTCGATCGACGCCGACCAGCTGCGGGCCTGGAAGGCCGAGCACCCGGGGGCGCTGGTGGTGATGTACGTCAACACCTCGGCCGAGGTCAAGGCGGAGACCGACTACTGCTGCACCTCCTCCAACGCGGTCAGCGTCGTCGAGCACATCTGGGCCGAGCACGGCTCCGAGACCGAGATCCTCTTCGGTCCCGACATGTGGCTGGGCGCCTTCGTCGAGCGCGAGACCGGCCTCGCCGCCGACCCCGAGCGCCGCGCCCGCTTTCATGTCTGGGACGGCGAGTGCCACGTCCACGCCGGCATCCGGCCGGACGACATCGCCCAGACCAGGGCCGAAAATCCCGAGGCCGAGTTCCTGATCCACCCCGAGTGCGGCTGCTCGACCCAGGCGATGGAGTACGTCGCCGCCGGCGATATCGAGCCCGAGGGCGTTCACATGCTCTCGACCTCGGGGATGCTGAAGCACGTCGAAGCGAATCCGGAGGGCAGCTTCGTCGTCGCCACCGAGAACGGGATGCTCTATCCGCTGCGGCAGGCAGCGCCCCGCGCCAACCTGATCGAGGCCAACCGGATGGCCTTCTGCAAGTACATGAAGATGATCACCCTGCCGAAGCTGCGCGACGCCCTGCGCGAGGAGAAGTTCGAGGTCAGCGTCCCCGCCGAGATCGCGGCGCGGGCGCGAATCCCGATCGAGCGCATGGTCGCGATCGGCTAGCTCCGTTTGGGCGTCGCCTTGCGTGGGCGCGGTCTTGCGGGGCCGAGGCGCCGGAGGAGTCACCCTGTGCGTGCAGAACCCACCCCCGCATGACGACCAGACCCGGAAAGAGAAAGCCCCGCGACGATGAGCCGCGGCGACCGCGTTCGAAGCGGGCGCCGATCATCGAGCTGAACGAGGTGACCAAGGTCTACCCGGGCGGCCACATGGCGCTCGACCGGGTCAACCTGGCGATCGGCCGCGGCGAGTTCGTCTTCCTGGTCGGCCCGACCGGCTGCGGCAAGTCGACGCTGATCAAGATGCTGATCCGCGAGCTGGCGGCGACCGAGGGCTCGGTCCGGATCGCCGGCCGCGACATCGGCGCCTTGCCGGAGAAGAAGATCCCGCAGCTGCGGCGCAACATCGGCACCGTCTTCCAGGACTTCAAGCTGCTGCCCAACCGCACCGTCTATGACAACGTCGCCTACGCGCTGCAGGTGATCGGCGCCAGCCGCGCCGAAATCCGCGAGCAGGTGCCGGCGACGCTGCGCCTGGTCGGCCTCTCGACCAAGCTCCACAGCTACCCCGACCAGCTCTCCGGCGGCGAGCAGCAGCGCGTCTCCGTCGCCCGCGCCTTCGTCAACCACCCGCCGCTGCTGCTCGCCGACGAGCCCAGCGGCAACCTCGACCCGGTCACCTCGATCGGGATCATGCAGCTGCTCTACCGGATCAACAAGACCGGGACCACGGTGCTGGTCGTCACCCACGACCGCGAGATGGTCGACAGCATGCAGCGCCGCGTCGTCGAGCTCTACGAGGGCCGCGTCGTCCGCGACGAGGTCAGCGGCGGCTACACCGAGGAGTCGACGACCGAATTCGGCCTGCGGATGCAGGCCGAGATGGGGGTTGGCCCCGACGGCCACAAACTGACCAACGGCCACAGCCACGAGCCCCTGCGCTGATGTCCCGCCTGCTCTTCTTCTTCCAGGAGGCCCTGCGCGCGCTGCGCCGCAACGGCGCCCCGACCCTGGCCGCGATCGTGACCACCGTCGTCACCGTGGTCCTGCTCGGGGTCCTGATCCCGATCTTCCAGACGACCCAGGCCAAGAGCAACGAAGTCCGCAGCCAGCTCAACATCCAGTACGCGCTTTACGACGACGCCACCCGGGCTGAAATTCACGCGCTGGAAGGGCGGATCGAAGGGATTCCCCACGTCGAGTCGGTCAACTTCATCAGCAAGCAGCAGGCGCTGGCGACGCTGAAAAGCGAACTGAAGGACAAATCGATCGTCGAACAGCTCCACTCGAACCCGTTGCCGGCGAGCCTCGAAATCAAGGCCGACGACGCCAGCAACCTGGCCGGGATCCGGGCCGCGATCATGCCGACCGGCTCCAGCGGCAAGCCGCAGCCGATCTCGTCGATCATCAGCAATGAATTCGATCGTCAGCAGGACTCGCACAAGATCGAGCAGGTGACCAGCGCCCTCAAGATCGTCCTCACGGTGATCACGGCGCTGCTGATCCTCGCCTCGCTGATGCTGGTCGGCAACACGATCCGGCTCTCGATCTACACCCGCCGCCGCGAGGTCGAGGTGATGCGGCTGGTCGGCGCCACCCGCTGGTTCATCCGCTGGCCGTTCATGATCGAGGGGGTCGTGGTCGGCTTCGCCGGCGGCCTGGTGGCCATACTTGTCCTGTGGCTCGGCAAGATCACCATCGTCGACCCGCTCAGCAGCTCCTTCTCCTTCCTGGCGGCGCAGAACAACAGCACGCTCTCGTTCCCGGCCCTGGTCGCGATCCTCTTCGCCGCCGCGGTGATCGTCTCGACGATCGGCTCCGGCGTCACCCTGCGGCGCTTCCTCAAGGTCTGAGGGCGCCGACGTGAGCGGACGCGGGGCCGTGGCTTTTGCCGTGGCGCTGGTGGCCGTCCTCTGCGCCGGGCTCTGGCTCGGCGGCCACCCGAGCAAGCTGCCGGCCTTCGTCCGCGAAAACGTCGTCGGCGAACCGGGCGGGCTGAGCGCCGAAGCAGCGGAATTGATCGAAGGCAACTACTACCGCTCGGTCGGCCCCACCGAGCTCGGCAACTCCTCGCTGCAGGGGATGGTCCGCGAGCTGCGCCGCCGCAACCACGACCGCTTCTCCGAATACTTCTCACCGGAAAGCCGCGAAGCCTTCAACCAGGAGATCGAAGGGCGCTTCTCGGGGATCGGGCTCTCGATCGTGCCGGTCAAACGCGGCCTGCGCGTGGTCCAGGTCTTCCCCGGCTCGCCGGCGGCGAAGGCCGGGATCGTGCCCGGCGACACGATCGTCTCCGTCGGCGGCGAATCGATCGCTGGCGAAAGCAGCGAAGCGGCGACGCGGAAGATCAAAGGCCCGGAAGGGAGCCAGGTCACGGTCGGCGTGCGCGACGCCAAGAGCGGCAAGGTGCGCCAGCTGACCCTGACCCGGGCCGAGGTGGAGCTGCCCAACGTCAGCAGCAAGCTGAAGAAGGTCGACGGCGAGAAGCTCGGCTACATCCGCATTCTCAGCTTCAGCGAAGGCGTCCACGCCGAGCTGGCGAAGGCGGTGGAAAAGGTCGAGCGCGAAGGCGCCGAAGGGATCCTGCTCGACCTGCGCGGCAACCCAGGCGGCCTGCTCGAAGAAGCGGTGCGGAGCGCCAGCCTCTTCCTGCCGGAAGGGGAAGTCGTCGTTTCGACCAAATCGCGCACCCAGGGCGACAGCGTTCACAAGACCAGCGGCGAACCGCTGCCGAAGCGGCCGCTGGCGATCCTCGTCGACCGCAACACCGCCTCCGCCGCGGAGATCCTCACCGCCGCCCTCGCCGACGACGCCGGGGCGCCGGTGGTCGGCACCCGCACCTACGGCAAGGGCGTCTTCCAGGAGGAGAAGGACCTCGCCAACGGCGGCGCATTGAAGCTGACCGTGGGCGAATTCTTCACCCCGGCCGGCGTCAACCTGGCCGAAAGCCACGGCATCCACCCCGACGTGAAGGCCAGCGACGACCCGGAGACGAAGCCCGACGAGGCCGAAGAACGGGCGCTGGAAGTGCTGGCGGGCCGGGTCCGCGGCTGATGGGGCGCCGGCGCGGCGGCGCGCCCCGCGGGCGCCACCGCGCCGGCGCCAAGCCCCCGCGCGCCCGCGAGGCGGTTGAGGGGCTGCTGCGCGAGGGGCTCGGCTTCCGCGGCTTCGGCGCCGGGCTCGAGTCCGAGGCGGCGCGGGCCGCCGAGGCCACCGCGCGCAACCCCGGCGCCCGCCGCGACCTGACGGCACTGGCGACCTTCACCGTCGACCCCGCCGGCGCCCGCGACTTCGACGACGCCGTCTCGGCCCAGCGCGAGGGCGACGGCGCCCGGGTCTGGATCCACATTGCCGACGTCGCCGCCCACGTGCGGCCGGGCTCGCCGCTGGACCTCGAGGCGCGGCGGCGCTGCAACAGCACCTACGTCCCCGGCGCCGTCGAGCCGATGCTGCCGCACGCGCTCAGCAGCGAGGCCTGCAGCCTGGCACCCGGGGTCGAGCGGCTGGCGGTGACGGCGGAGATCGAGCTCGGCCCCGGCGCCGAGCCGCGCCGGGCGCGCTTCTACCGCAGCCTGATCCGCTCCGACGCCCGCCTCGACTACGACCAGCTCGACGCGATCTTCGCCGGCCGCGCCCGGCCGCCGCAGGCGGTTGCCGAACCGCTGGAGGCGGCCCGCGACGTCGCCGCCGGGCTCGGCGAGCACCGCGGCGCCACCAGCCTCGACGTCGAATCGGCCGAGCCCGAGTTCCGCTTCGACCTCGAGGGCAACGTGACCGGCGCCCGGGCGGTGCCGCAGACCGAGTCGCACCGGCTGATCGAGCGGCTGATGATCCTCACCAACGAGCAGGTCGCCCAGCTCCTCGAGCGGCGGCGGGTGGCGGCGATCTATCGCGTCCACGCCCAGCCCGACCCGCCGCGGATCGAACGCCTGCTGGAGCAGCTGGCGGCGCTGGGGATCCCGACCCCGCCGCTGCGCCAGGGGCTCTCGCCCCGCGCCGCCGGCGAGCTGGCGGCGGCGGCGAGCCGGCTGGTGCGGCGCGAGGCCAGACGCCGCGGGCACGGCGAGCGGGCGTACATGTCGCTGTTGCTGCGCTCGCTCAAACAGGCCTCCTACAGCGAGCGCAACAGCGGCCACGCCGGCCTCGGCAGCGCCGCCTACACCCACTTCACCTCGCCGATCCGCCGCTATCCCGACCTGGTCGTGCACCGGGCGCTGCTGGCGGCGCTGGGGGAGGGGGAGGAGGCGCCGCGGCGGGCCGATGCGCGCGACGTCGCCGCCGAGTGCTCGGCCCAGGAGCGCGAGTCGGCGAAGATCGAGCATGGTGCCGACGACGTCTGTGCCGCCTATCTGCTGCAGCGCGAGCTTGCCGAGCGCGGGCCGGAGACCAGCTTCGAGGGCGGGATATCCGGCGTGATCCGGGCCGGTGCCTTCGTCTCCTTCGGCGGCGAGCTGGGCGACGTCTACGAAGGCATGCTGCCGGCGCGGGTGCTGCCGGGCGAGCGCTTCGAGCTCGACCGCGCCGAGGTGGCGCTGGTCGGGCGCGGCTCGGGGACGACGCTGCGGCTCGGCGACCCGATCGCGGTCCGGGTCAGCGGCGTCGAGGCGCCGCGCGGCCGCGCCGACCTCGAGCTGGCCGCCGGCCAGCCGGGCTCGTAGGCTTGGGCGATGGCGAAGAAGGCGAAGAAGCAGCGGCTGCCGGCCTCCGGCGACGTCGTCACCAACCGCCGCGCCCGCCACAAATTCGAGTGGGTGGAGAAGATGGAGGCGGGGATCGTGCTGAGCGGCTCCGAGGTCAAGGCCCTGCGCGGCGGCAAGGCGCAGATGACCGACGCCTACGCGGTCGTCGACGGCGGCGAGGTCTGGCTGCGCAAGCTCCACATCCCCCCCTACGAGTTCGCCAGCGTCGACGCCCACGACCCCGAGCGGCCGCGAAAACTTCTCCTGCACCGGGAGGAGATCGAGCGTCTGATCGGAAAAACGGCGCAGAAAGGACTGACGCTGATACCCACCCGGATCTACTTCAAGGGCCCGCGGGCCAAGGTCGAGCTCGCCCTGGCGCGGGGCAAGGAGGGCCGCGACCGGCGCCGCGAGATCGCCGACCGCGACGTGCGGCGCGAGGTCGAGCGCGAGTTCAAGGGCCGGATGCGATGACCACGCCGTCGTTCGTGCAAGGATTGAGGGGAATGCGGACCCGCCTGCTCTTCTCCACGTTCGCGCTCGCGCTCGCCGCGCTCGGCGCGGCGGCTCCTGCCGCCGGGGCCGAATCGTTCCCGAGCAAGGCCAGCGGCTACGTCAGCGACCACACCGGATACTTCATCGCCGGCCTGTTGGCGGCGATCCTCCTGCTCCTGCTCGTGGTCAGCGTCACCCAGCGCCGGGCCAAGGAAAAAACCGAGAAGAGCCCGACCGCGGTCAAGCCGGGCGTGCCCCCCGCGGCGGCCGCATCGCCCGGCGGACCCGCGGCCGCCGGCGCGCGCCCCGCGCCCCCCGCGGTTGCGGGCGCGGCAGCGGGGGCCGTCGCCGGCTCGGTGCCGCCCCCCGGCGCGCCGCCGCAGACGACCGAGATGCCGGCGCTGACGCCGCCCGGAGCGCCGCCGGCCGCCGCCGGCCAGGTTCTGCCGCCACCGTCGCTGGGCCGGAAACCAGAGAGCGCCCGCGACCAGCGCCGCCGCGCCCGCGACGAACAGCGCGCCAAGCGCAACGAGCAGCGCCTGCAGCGCCGCGAGGAGATCAAACGGCACAAAGAGGAGCGTGTCACCGCCCGCGCCCAGCGCAAGGGGCAGCCCGCGCCGCCCGCCGCCGTGCCCGCTCCCGGCGTCCCTGGACAGCCCGCCGCGGCCGCCGCGCCGGCGCCAGCGCCGGAAAAGCAGAAGACCTTCTTCGGGATCAAGTACGGCGGCAAGCGCAAGCAGGAGGCCGCGCAGGCCGAGCAGCGCCTCGCCGCCGCCCGCGAAGCGAACGAACGCGAGCTGGCGCGGGCGCGGGCGGCCCAGCAGCCGCCGCAGCCCGGCCCCGGCGTAACGGTGCCGGCGCCCCTTCCCCCGATGCCTTCCGTGCAGCCCCCGGCATCGCCGCCAGCGCCGCCGCCGGCGATGCCGGAGCCACCCGCTATCCCCGAGCCAATCGCGGCCCCGGCTCCGATCGGTGGCGTCGCGCCCGCGGCTCCCGGCCAGTACGACCCGGCCGCGGCCGAGCAGCGCGTCCGCGACAAGGTCGAGGAAGTCCGCCGCGAGGAGCAGCGGATCCGGGCCGAGGCCGACCGCCGGATCGAAGCGGCGGAGAATCTGCAGAACCAGGCGCAGTTTGGTGCTCAGCCCGCCGCCGAGCAGGCGACCGGCAGTTTCGACACCGTCGCCCCCGGCCAGTCGCAGGAGTTCGCTGCGGTGCCGCCGCCACCCGCCGGCTTGACCCCGGTCGAGCCGCTGCAGGCGCCGCCGGGATCGCCGCAGCCGGGCCCCCCGCCCGCCGACATGAAAACCGCCGAACAGCGGCTGCAGGATGAGCGCGAGGCCCGCGAGCGCTCGATGGCGGAGGCGGAGGAACGCCTGCGCCAGATCGAGGAGCGGACGAAAGCGGCCGAACAGCGCGCCGCCGAGGCGAAACGCCTGGAAGAGCTGCGCACCGAGGAAGAGGCGCACCACCAGCGCCTGCGGGAGATGCAGGAGAGCGTCGCCGCCGCCGAAGAGCGCGCCCGCGAGGCCGAGCGCAAAGCGGCCGAGGCCGAGCAGGCCGTGGTCCACTCGATCGGGGGCGCGCCGCAGCCGACGGCAGCGGATCTTGCGCCGCCGCAGCCAGCGCCGCCGGCCTTCGAGCCGCCTCCTCCGATCACCGAGCTAGCGCCTTCGCAACCGTCCCTGCCACCGCGGCCGTCGGAGCCGCCACCGGTCCCGCAGCCGCCGTTGCCCGAGCCGCCCGGCCCGCCGCCCGAGCCGCCGCCGCCGTTCGAGCCGCCCGCGCCCGCGCCGGTTCCGCCACCGCCGCCGTTCGAGCCCCCCGCTCCGCCGCCGCCGGGACCGCCGCCGGCACCAGAGCCGCCGGCACCCGCCGCGGGTGGTGTCGCCGCGGGCGCGATCAACCTCAACACGGTCACCTTCGAGCAGCTGCGCGGGGAGAACCTCTCGGTCACCCAGGCGACCAGGTTGCTCGCCCACCGCGAGCGCCTGGGCGGCTTCCAGTCGGTCGACGACCTCGACCAGGTCGCCGGCTTCCCCCACGATCTCCTCGATGAATTGAAGAGCCGCTCCACGGTCTGACTGGCGGCCCCAGAGGTCGCCTGGCGGTGTCCTCGTCGCTCATGTGCGGAGCACACTCGCTCCTTCGTCCTGGCCAGGCGACCTCTGGACCTCGCCGGTCAGACCGCGACCGTCGTTAGCTCCCGTACTTCTCCAGGAGCTTCAGCCAGATCTCGCTGCGGGTCGGGTAGGCCGCAACCGCGTGGCGCAGCTGCTTCAGGGGCACTTCGGCGACGATCGCGACCGTCGCCGCCTGCAGGAAGTCGGCGGTCTCGAAGCCGCTGAAGGTGGCGCCGACGACGATCCCGCGGGCCTGGTCGACGACGATCCGCGAGGTGCCGCCGGTGTCCTTGCCCTGGAAGCTGGCGCCGGCCGAGCCGTCGGTGGGGACGTCGATCGCGATCGCGTCGAGGCCGGCCTCGCGCGCCTGCGCCAGCGTCTTGCCGGCGGCCGCGACCTGGGGATCGGTGAAGGTAACGCGGGGGGAGCCGAGCCCTTCGGCCACCGCCTCGACCTCGTTGCCGAGCAGGTTTTCCGCCACCACCCAGGCCTGGTACTTGCCGATGTGGGTGAACAGCGCCCGGCCGTTGACGTCGCCGATCGCGTAGAGCCAGTCGCGCTCGCCGACCCGCAGCCGCGCGTCGGTGGTGAGGAAGCCGTGCTCGTCGGTCTCGACCCCGACCGAGTCGAGGCCGAGCTGGCCGCTGTGGGGAACGCGGCCGACGGCGACGAGGATCTCGGCCGCCTCGAGCCGGCCGCCGTCGCCGAGCTCGACGACGACGCCGGGTCCGCCGGGGCTGACCTTCGCCGCCAGGGCGCCGGTGCGGACGTCGACGCCGAAGTTCTCGCGCAGCGAAGCCGCCACTTCCTCGCCGGCGAACGGCTCCTCGCGGGAGAGCAGATGCTCGCCGCCCTCGACCAGCGCCACCCGCGTCCCCAGCGAGGCCCAGGCCTGCGCTAGCTCGCTGCCGACCGGGCCGCCGCCGAGCACGATCATGCTCTCCGGCACCGTCTCGGCGCTGGTCGCCTGGCGGTTGTTCCAGGCCGCGACCGAGTCGAGGCCGTCGATCGGCGGCATCGCGGCGCCGCTGCCGGTGGCGACCACGACCGCCTTCGCCGCGGTGAGGACGTCGTCGCCGACGGCGACTCGGCGCTCGCCGTCGAGCCGCGCCTCGCCGCGGAAGAGGCCGATCCCGCGTTCTTCGAGCCAGGGCAGCTGGGCCGAGTCGTCGCGATGGTGGACGACCTCGTCGCGGCGCGCCAGCACCGCCTGGGCATCGAGCTCTCCGGTCACCGCCTGCCCGACCCCGGGCAGGCGCCGCGCCTCGGCGAGGACGTCGGCCGGGCGCAGCAGCGCCTTCGAGGGCATGCAGGCGTAGTAGGAGCATTCGCCGCCGATCAGCTCGCGCTCGACGATCGCCACCCGCAGGCCGCCGTCGGCGAGGCGGCCGGCGCAGACCTCGCCGGCGGGCCCGGCGCCGAGCACGATCGCGTCGTATGCCTTCTCGCTCACGCGGTCACCATTCCCGACACCGTACAATTCCAAGCGCAGCATGCACGGGGGGCGACAGGCTTCGACGTGGTCGACTCGTGCGAACGGTTGCAGGTCGAGGTTGCCGGAGGCCTCGTTAAACCCCGGCACAAACCAATACGTGCGGACCATGAGTTCGCCCTCGCCGCTTAGCTAAAACTAAGCGCTGTGAGAGTCGGTCCTCCCTCGCCCGCAGGGAGGGGAGCCGGCTTCAGAACGCGGGCTCACCCAGGCGGATCGCCCCGCCCGCCAGGGGAAATTCAAGGGGCTCGGTCTCCCGCAGTGCCCGCCGGCGCGGACCCCGGGAGACGAGAACCAAGCGCCGGCTAAACCTGTAGACGCCTTTGCACCGCGGCCGCGGATCCGAGTTCGAATCTCGGCGCCTCCATCGGACCGCCCATCCACCCCTAGCGGGGAGGATGGGCGCTGATCCAGGCCAGTACCTCGGCGGCATCGCGGTCGGGCGGGAAGACGGGATAGAAGGCCTTGACGATGGTGCCGGCGTCGGCGACCAGGGTCAGCCGCCGGTAGAGGGTCATTCCGGCGGCCTCGAAGGTCGGCAGGCCAAGCGCACCGGCGAGCGCCAGTCCGGGGTCGCCCAGGAGCGGGAAGGGGATGTGCTCGCGGCCGGCGAACTCGCTCTGCTTGCCGGGGTCCTGGGCGCTGATGCCGACAACGGCGGCGCCGAGGCGCTCGAACTCGGTCAGCGCGTCGCGGTAGGAGCAGCTTTGTGGGGTGCAGCCCCGCGCCCCGGGGATGTCGTCCCAGCCAGCGGGCAGCGGCTGCCCCGGGACCCCCGTGCGGGGGTAGACGTAGGCGACGAGGCGCCCGCGCGCGAGCTGCGCCAGGTCGGCGGTGCCGCCCAGGGTCGAGGGCAGAGTCAGCGCCGGCAGAGCCGTTCCCGGCAGATGGTCGGCGGCGCCGTCGTCTTTGGGGATGGGCAGGCCGGCGGGAAGGGAGGTGAAGTCGGCGGCCACGCCGGAATCATCGCAAGGGCCGCATCCAGCCACGCGCGTAGGCTGCCGCGGATGGGCCTCTACGTTGCCTTCCTGCGCGGGATGAACCTCGGCGGCCGGCGGATCAAGAACGAGGATCTGCGGGCCGAGTTCGAGCGGCTTGGCTTCGTCGCCGTCGCGACCTTCCGCGCCAGCGGCAACGTGATCTTCGACGCCGGCGCGGCCGGGGCGAGCGCGGCGGCGCTGAGCGAGCGGATCGAGAGCGGCCTTGGCGAAGCGCTCGGCTACGAGGTGCCGGTCTTCCTGCGCAGCGCCGCGGAGGTGGCGGCGATCGCCGCCCAGCGTCCCTTCGCGTCGCGGCTCCTCGGCGCCTCGAAGGGCAAGCTGCAGGTCCTGCTGCTGGCGCGGCAGCCGGCCGCCGCCGCCCGCGCGAAGGTGCTGGAGCTGGCCGACGACGAGGACCGCCTGGCGCTCGCGGGCCGCGAGCTCTACTGGCTCCCCAGCGGCGGCGTCAGCGAATCCGAGCTCGACCTGAAGGCGATCGACGCCGCCCTCGATAAGGGCACGATGCGCACCATGGGCACGATCGAGCAGATCGCCGCCCGGCACTGCTCCGGCTGATCTGCCGTGAACGATTGCTGTTGCCAGAGCAACAGCAATCGTTCACGGCGTGTCGGCGAGGTCGGCGCGGGGGAGGGCGGCGAGCTCGAACTCGCGGCTGACGGCGGCGATCTCCTCCGGTAGGCCGGCGAGGCCGACGTTGGTGACGAACTCGAGCGGCTGGCCGAGCGGGCGGAAGAAGTTGTCGTAGTGGGTGGGGACGATCGCGCGCGGCTGCAGGCGGTTGAGGATCCGCTGCCAGTAGTCGGCGGTGAAGCTGCGGCCGGCGACGCCGGCGAGGAAGAAGTCGACCTTGCGCTCGCGCACCGCGTCATCGATCAGGTTGGCGCTGCCCTGGTGGTAGAAGCGGACGCCGGCGACCGCGATCGAGATCCCCCAGACCTGGCCGCAGCGGTAGGCGCCGGGGGAGAGCGAGTCGAGGTGCTCGCAGCTGAGTTCGCCGTCGTAGGGGACGGCGAGGCCGAGCAGCAGCTTCGAGTGGACGCTGGGGGTGAAGGAGACCTCGAACGGGCCCAGCTCGTAGGTCCGGTAGGGCTCGACCTCGACCGCCCGCTCGGCGAGGCCGTGCAGCGCCATCAGCTTGAGCAGCGAGCGCGAGCCGTAGGCGCGGCAGCCGCAGCGGCGGGCGATCGCCGGCGCGTCGACCGCGTGGTCGAAGTGGGTGTGGCCGACGAGGACGCCGACGGTCTCGCCGGGGGCGCCGAGGAAGCGCTCCAGAGCCGCCGGGTCGGGGGTCGCCGGGCGCCGCAGCACCAGGTCGCGGAAGGGCACGCGCGAGAGGTAGGGATCGACGAAGAGCGTCCGGCCCTCGTAGCTCAGCCGGTAGCCGGAGACCCCGAGCCACTCGACCTCGAGCCCGGCCGGCAGCGCCAGCGGCCGCGCCTCCAGCTCGGCCAGGGCCTGGCAGTCGGCGCGCTCGGAGGAGCGCCGGGTCGCCCGCGCCCGCGCCAGCTCGCCCAGGTGTCGCAACGGGCCCGCCACCCCGGGAAGGCTACGCTCGGCCGATGGCGATCGCCACCGCAACCTCGCTCGACGTCCACGTCGGCGGCAAGCTGCTCTTCGCCGACGTCTCCTTCAAGCTCGAGCCGCGCGAGCGGATGACCCTCTCCGGCCGCAACGGCGCCGGCAAGTCGACGCTGCTGCGGGTGCTGGCCGGCGAGCTCGAGCCCGATTCCGGCTCGCTCTCCCTGCAGCGGGGCGCTCGCATCGCCCTGCACGACCAGCGGCCGCCGCGCGAATCGAAGGCCTCGCTCGGCGACTACGTCTTCTCCGGCCGCGGCGACATGCTCGCCGCCGAGGCGGAGCTGGCGCGGCTGGAGGCGGAGATGTCCGGCGGCGCCAGCGGCGAGGAGACGATGGCCGCCTACGCGGCGGCGCAGCAGCGGCTGGAAGCGGGCGGCGGCTACCGCTGGCGCGACAATGTCCTCAGCGTCCTGCGCGGCCTCGGCTTCGAGCCCGAGCAGGCCGAGCGGCAGCTCGCGACCTTCTCCGGCGGCGAGCTGACCCGGGCCTCGCTGGCGCGGGCGCTGGCCAGCGGCCCCGACCTGCTGCTGCTCGACGAGCCCACCAACCACCTCGACATCCCCTCGCTGGAGTGGCTCGAGCGCTACCTGGTCGACCTCGACGCCGCCGTCGTCCTCGTCGCCCACGATCGCTGGTTCCTGGAGGCGGTCGGGACCTCGGTGCTGGAGCTGGAGGCGCAGCGGGCGCGCTTCTTCGCCGGCCCCTGGCACGCCTGGCGCCAGGAGCAGGCGGCGCGCCAGATCGCCCTCGGCAAGGCGATCGAGCGCCAGCAGGCGGAGATCGAACGGATGGAGCGCTTCGTCGAGCGCTTCCGCTACAAGGCGACGAAGGCCAAACAGGCGCAGTCGCGGCTGAAGCAGATCGAGAAGCGCAAGCGCGACGGGCCGCGGAGCGAACGCAGCGACAACCGCCGCCTGCGCTTCTCCTTCGCGCCGCCGGAACGGCCGGGGCGGGTGGTGCTGAAGATGGTCGAGGCGACGATCGAGGTGCCGGGGCGGACGCTGCTCTCCGGCGCCGCGCTCGAGGTCGAGCGCGGCGAACACGTGGTCCTGGTCGGCGCCAACGGCAGCGGCAAGACGACCCTGATCGAGACCCTCGCCGGCCGCCGCGAGCCGGCCGCCGGGATCGTCCGCACGGGCCACAACGTCAAGCTCGGCTACCTCTCCCAGCACGCCGAGACGGCGGCTGGGGCGGGGACCGTGCTCGACGCCGCCGTGCGCGAGACCGGGCTGACCGGGCAGAAGGCGCGCGACCTGCTCGGCGGCTTCCTCTTCTCCGGCGCCGATGCCGAGAAGCAGCTCTCGGACATCTCCGGCGGCGAGCAGCGGCGGCTCTCGCTGGCGATCCTGGTCGCCTCCGGCGCCAACGTGCTGGTCCTCGACGAGCCCACCAACCACCTCGACATCGAGAGCCGCGAGGCGCTCGAGGACGCGCTGACCGAGTTCGAGGGGGCCGTCGTCCTGATCTCCCACGACCGCGCCCTGCTGGAGGCGGTCGGCAGTCGCACCCTGGTCTGCGAGGGAGGCGAGCTGCAGAGCCACCCGACCGGCTGGGCCGAGTACCAGCGCCGCCGCGACGAGCGCGAGGCGACGGCCAGCGCCGCCGCCAAGCCGCCACCCAGCGCCAACGGCGGCGGCAGGTACAGCGCCACCAAGCCGGCCCAGAAAGCGGCTCGCAAGGCGGCCCGCCTGGAGCAGCGGATCGAGCGCGCCGAGGCCGAGCTGCGGGCGGTCGAGGAGGAGCTCGCCGACCCCGCCGCCTGGTCGGGCCCCGGCCGCACCGAGCGCGCCAACGAGCGTCACACCACCGCCAAGCGCGCCGTCGAGGAGCTCTACCGGGAGTGGGAGGAAGCCCAGGCGGCGGCCGAGGCCTGAGGGCTCTCGGGGGCGGATCCCGGCGGCGGCCTCAGAAGACGATCGTGCGGTCGCCGTCGAGCAGGACGCGGTCGTCGAGGTGGGCCATCACCGCCCGCGCCAGCACCAGGCGCTCGATGTCGCGGCCGATCCGGACCAAGTCGGGGACCTCGTCGCGATGGCTGACCCGGGTCACGTCCTGGTCGATGATCGGGCCGGCGTCGAGGTCGGCGGTGACGTAGTGGGCGGTGGCGCCGATCAGCTTGACCCCGCGTTCGTGGGCGCGGCGGTAGGGGTCGGCGCCGACGAAGGCGGGCAGGAAGCTGTGGTGGATGTTGATCGCCGGCGCGTCGAGCGCGGTGAGGAAGCCGTCGGAGAGGATCTGCATGTAACGGGCGAGGACCAGCAGGTCGACCTCGCCGAGGACCTCCAGTGCCCGCCGCTCGGCGCTTTCGCGGTGACCCGGCTCGACCGGGACGTGGTGGAAGGGGAGGCCGACCGCCTCCACCTGGTCGGCGTGGTCGCGGTGATTGGAGACGACCGCGACCAGCTCGCCGCCGAGCTCGCCGTTGCGCCAGCGCCAGAGCAGGTCGGAGAGGCAGTGGTCCTCGCGCGAGACCATCACCGCGACCCGCTTCGCGTAGCTGGACTCGGCGAAGCGGTGCTCCATCGCCAGCGGTCCGGCGATCTCCTCCTGGAAGCGCCGCTGCACCTGCCCGCGCTCGCGCTCCGGCACCGAGTCGAAGACCATCCGCATGAAGAACCGCCCCTCGGCGGTCGAGTGCTGGTCGGCGTCGACGATGTTGAGCCCGGCGTCGGCGAGGAAGCCGCTGACGGTCGCGATCAACCCCGGCCGGTCGGGGCAGGCGAGCAGCAGCCGCGATGTCGAGTGCTCCGCGATCCGCGGATGATGCCGCTTTGCGCAAGATTTCCTTCAGTGCCTGCCGGCGGGCGGGCGATTTCGTGCCTGGGCTCGTGTCGATCGGCGCTAGGGATCGCCGTTGAGTGATGGCGCGCACACTGCGGGGCCGCGAATACCGCGACGGTCCCGCGCTTGCTCACAAAACGCACACATATCGTTCCTGTCCTCCTGGGCGCCCTTGCCTTTCCCGCGGCCGCACTCGCCGCCGGCAGCGCCGGCGGCGACGCCGCCGTTGGCATCGACAACGCCAGGGTCGTCCACATCGCGCCGCTGCAGCGGCCGGTGAACCGCTTCCGGCGTCTGGTCCACACGGCGGCACTGCGGATCGAAGCCAAACGGCGGGCGGCGGTGCGGCGCGAACGGCGCGAAGCCTTCGCGACCCTGCCCGGCGGCGTCTCGATCGCCACCCTCGAAGCGATCGCCGCCTGCGAGTCCGGCGGCGACCCGACCGCGGTCTCCGCCGATGGCACCTACCGCGGCAAATACCAGTTCGACCAGGGCACCTGGGAATCGGTCGGCGGTCATGGCGACCCCGCCGCCGCCCCCGCGGCCGAACAGGACTACCGCGCCGCCCTCCTCTACACCCGCTCCGGCTCCAGCCCCTGGCCCGTCTGCGGCTAGAGCTTGCACACCTACGGCCGCCGCGGCTGCGACGATGCGCGCGATGAGCGCGGAGGAGCAGATTCCGGCGGCGCCGGATCCCAAGGGCCCCCAGCGCAAACCGCCGCGGGAGGCGATCGCCGAGGCCCAGGTGCGGGCGCCGACCCGCGGCAACCGCAAGCTGGAGTCGTTCCTCGAGGCGGTCAACGACGACGAGCAGGTGCGGGGCTGGTGGTACATGGCCCAGGTCAACGCCGAGCGGCTGGGGATGTCGGACCACTCCTGGGTCCACATGCAGATCGTCCTCAACATCGCCCTGCGGCTGCTGCGGCTGCTGGTCAAGGCCGGGGTCGAGCCGGCGATGGTCAGCGATCACGCGATGTCGCCGCGCGACGCCGAGGTCGTCGTCGCCGGCGGCGCTCTGCTGCACGATGTCGGCATGTCGATCCACCGCGCCGACCACGAGGAGTACAGCCTCTTCCTCGCCGAGGGTGCGCTCGACCGCCTCCTCGCCAGCTCCTACAAGCAGCCGCTGCGGACCGTGGTCGCGGCGGAGATCCTGCACGCGATCATCGGCCACCGCCGCCGCGGCGAGCCGTACACGGTCGAGGCCGGCGTGGTCCGGGTCGCCGACGCGCTCGACATGGCCCAGGGCCGCACCCGGATCCCGATCGAGGCCGGCCACGAGGGGATCCACTCGATCTCCGCCGCGGCGATCGACGAGGTCCGGATCGAGGCCGGCGAGGAGCGGCCGGTGCGGATCGAGATCGAGCTCAACAACTCGGCCGGGATCTTCCAGGTCGACGACCTGCTGGCGACGAAGATCCGCGACACCCCGCTCGAGGGCCAGGTCGAAGTCGTCGCCAAGATCGAGGGCGAGACCGAGAAACGCCTCTTAAGCGGCTTCAGGCTTTCCTGACGAGTCGCAACGGCCGTCAGGCAAGGACGCAGGGAGCGTGGCGTGCTCCGCACGCGAGCGACCGAGGACGCTGCCTGGTGGCCGTTGCGGCCGTCAGCCGTAGCGTTGGAGGTCGGAGCGGCGCTGTTCCTTGCGCTTCTCCAGCTTGCCCTGGATCAGCGACATCACGATCACCAGGACGGCGAAGAAGACGATCACGCCGAAGCAGAAGAAGGTCACCGTCTTGTCGGTGGTCGGCCCAGCCAGGCCGACGCCGTCGTCGGCGAATGCCGCCGGCGCCGCGAGCAGCATCAGGGCCCAGATCGAGAGCAGGGCTGAGGCGGTGCGCTTCACGCGCGGCAATCTAGCGCACCGGCCCCCGGCCGGACCGGCTTTGCCGCAAATTGGAGGCGCGGAGCCTGTGAAAATCCTGTGAACGCAGGCGATTTTGCCCTTGCCGGTCCCCGCCAGGGCATACAATCGTCGCGTCTTGCCGGCCCAGGTGCCACCCACTCCAAGCGCCGCCGTCCAACCGTGAACCCACAGCAGACGATCCGGCTGGCGGTCATCGACAGCGACAGCGGCTTTGTCACCGTGCTCGCCAAGCGCGCCGAGATGGCCGGCTGGCAGCTGCGCCACGGCAGCGGCGCGATCCCGCCCGAGGAGCTGGTGGCGATGAAGCTGAACGCGCTCCTGCTCGATCCGGCCCTGCTGGGCGAGGACGGCTGGGGCTACCTGGAGCGGGTCTGCGGGATGCTGCCAGACCTCGGCGTGATCGTCTGCACCAACCGCTCGACCGTCGCTCAGCGGGTCCGCGGCCTGCGGCTCGGGGCCGACGACTGGATCGCCAAGCCCTGCCATCCCGAGGAGGTGATGGCGCGGGTCGAAGCGGTCTCGCGCCGCCGTCGCCGCGGTCGCACCGACGCCGAGGCCGGCCCGCTCGTCGCCGGCGAGCTGGAGATCCGCCCGGACCAATTCCAGGCCTTCGTCGCCGGCAGCAGCCTCGACCTGACCCGGCGCGAGTTCGAGCTGCTGCACCTGCTCGCCGGCGCCAAGGGCCAGGTGCTCGAGCGCGAGGCGATCTACCAGCGGGTCTGGGGATACGCGATGGCTCACGGCGATCGCTCGGTCGACGTCTTCGTCCGCAAGCTGCGCCAGAAGCTGGAGAAGCGCTCGCCCGGTTGGGATTACATCCACACCCACTTCGGCGTCGGCTACCGCTTCGACCCCGAGCAGCTCGGCGCCGCCGAGGCGCCGCTGGCGCCGCCGCCGCTGGACCCGCGGCCGGCGCTCGAGCCCGAACCGGTTTCACAGGTCGTTCACAACAGCTTCACGGCCGGATAACCGACGCCTGTCACATGATCGCCATGCTCGGCGACCATGGCGATCGGAACCGGGGACTCGTCGCAGCGGCTGAACGGGCGCCTGGAGATCCGGCCCGAGGAGCACGCCGCCCTGGTCGACGGCCGCCCGCTGAGCCTGACCATGCGCGAGCTGCAGCTGCTCGTCACCCTCGCCTCGCACCCGCAGCGGATCATGACCCGCGAGGAGCTGTTCAGCGAGGTCTGGGGCAGCCGCCCCCGCCGCGACGACCGCTCGGTTGACGTCTACGTCAGCCGCCTGCGCGCCAAGCTCGGCGAGGCGCTGCCGGATGCCCAGCTGATCCACACCCACAACGGCATCGGTTATCGCTTCTCGCCCGATGGCTGACTCCAGCGCAGGCGCAGGCGCAGGTCTTTTTACATCTTTTTTACATGCTCGACACGGTCAGATAACAAGCTGCCGGCGGGCCGCTGTGAGGGTGGCCACGGTAGACCCGTCACCAACTTAAGGAGATTTGCGTGTCTAAGAGACTTCTCGGCGTCCTATTGGCGGCGCTGGCCCTCACCCTCGGAGTGGCCGCCTGCGGCAGCTCCTCCAGCGACAGCTCCAGCTCGGGCTCGGGCGGCGGCGCCAGCTCACCGCTGGTCGGCGCCGGCAGCACGCTGGTCGCGCCGCTGATGTCCAAATGGCAGTCCGACTTCGCCTCCAAGTCGGAAATCACGGTCACCTACGGGGCGATCGGCAGCGGTGGCGGGATCGACCAGATCACCTCGCGCACGGTCGACTTCGGCGCCTCCGACGCGCCGCTGACCGAAGAACAGTTCGAAGAAGCGAACGCGCAGGGCGAAGTCGAGCAGATCCCCTGGGCGCTGAGCGGCACGGTGCCGGCCTACAACGTCAGCGGCGCGCCGAAGAACCTGAAACTGAGCGGTGAAGTCCTGGCCGGCATCTTCCTCGGCGAAATCACCAGCTGGGACGACCCGGCGATCGCCAAGCTCAACCCCGGCGCCAGCCTGCCGAGCACCAAGATCACGCCCGTCTACCGCAGCGACGGCAGCGGCGACACCTACGCCTTCACCAACTACCTCTCGAGCGTCAGCCCGGCGTTCAAATCGAAGGTTGGCGTCTCGACCCAGGTCAAGTTCCCGACCGGCGTCGGCGCCGAAAAGAACGACGGCGTCGCCGCGGCGATCGGCCAGACCGACGGCGCGATCGGCTACGTCGGCCTCGCCTACGCGGTCTCCAGCGAACTGAACATGCCGCTGGTCGAAAACTCGGCCGGGGAATTCCCCGAACCGGGCGTCGAAAGCGTCGAAGCGGCCGCCGCGGCGGTCAGCAAGATCGGCCCCAACAACGAAATCTCCCTGGCCGAACTGCCGGCCTCGGCCAAGGGCGCCTACCCGATCTCGACCTACACCTACGTGATCGTGCCGCTCGAAACCGAAAAGGCCGAAGAGATGAAGAAGTTCATCACCTACGCGATCACCGAAGGTCAGTCCTACGGCCCCGAACTCGACTTCGCGCCGCTGCCGAAGCAGGTCGTCGCCGCCGGCAAGAAGGCGATCACCAAGATCGGCAGCTAGGTGGAGGCCGGAGCCCTCAGCAACCCAGTCCTGCGGGCCCGGCGCAACCTCACCGACCGCATCGGCGACCCGCTGCTGCGAGGCCTCTCGGGCCTCGCGGCAGCGCTCGCCGTCGCGGTGATCGTCGGCATCGTCTACGAGGTCATCCACCTCGCCTGGCCGGCGATCCAGCGGTTCGGCATCGGCTTCCTCACCACCAACGACTGGAACCCCAATCCCCTCGTCCAGCGCTTCGGCGCGGCGCCGTTCCTCTACGGCACCGTCGTCACCTCGCTGATCGCGATCCTCTTCGCGGCGCCGCTCTCGATCGCGATCTCGATCTACCTGACCGAGCTGGCGCCGGAGCGGGTGCGGCGACCGGTGGCGACCCTGGTCGACATGCTGGCGGCGATTCCGACCGTGATCCTCGGCCTCTGGGGCATCCTCGTCCTCGGCCCGTTCATGCGCGACACGATCGAGCCGGCGCTGAACAGCGTGCTCGGCTTCGTCCCGATCTTCGGCGGCGATCCCTCCGCCTTCGGCTACCTGACCGCGGCGGTGATCCTGACGATCATGGCGACGCCGATCATCACCAGCGTCACCCGCGAGGTCTTCGAGACCGTGCCCGGCGACCTCAAGGAGGCCTCCTACGCGCTCGGCGCGACCCGCTGGGAGATGGTGCGGCAGGTGGTCCTGCCCTACTCGCGGCCCGGCATCGTCGGCGCCACCATCCTTGGCCTCGGCCGGGCGATCGGCGAGGCGATCGCGGTCGCCCAGGTGATCGGCGGCGCCTACCTGATCAACGCCTCGCTCTTCCACACCGGCGGCACCCTCGCCGCCCAGATCGCCTCCCAGTTCCAGAACAGCGCCGGCCTGCAGAAAGCCTCGCTCGCCTACCTCGGCCTGATCCTGCTGGTCTTCGCGGTGATCGTCAACGTGATCGCCCGGGTGATCGTCCAGCGCGGCGGGATCAAGGACATCGACGTCACCGAGACCGAGGCGGCGGCGCTGTGAGCGCCAACCAGCACTCTCTGCTGCTCGACCGCGGCAACCTGAGGCGGCGCAAGCGCTTCAACAGGGCGGTCGAGGCCACCTCGACCGTCGCCACCGTGCTCGCCGTCGCCGTGCTCGCGATCGTCGTCGGCTCGGTCCTGCTGAAGGGGGTCGGGGCGCTCAGCTGGCACTTCCTGACGACGCCGACGGCGCTGTTCGGCGAAAGCGGCGGCGGCATCTCCAACGCGATCGTCGGCAGCGCGATCATCGTCGGCATCGCCGCCGCGATGGCGATCCCGATCGGGGTGCTGGTCGCGATCTACACGACCGAGTTCGCGTCGCCGCGGATCGCCCACCCGGTCCGCTTCGCCCTCGACATCCTCAACGGCGTGCCGACGATCATCACCGGCATCTTCGTCTTCGGCCTGCTGGTCGAGGGCAACAAGCAGAGCGCCTTCGCGGCCTCGGTGGCGCTGGCGATCGTGATGCTGCCGATCGTCGCCCGCACCGCCCAGGAGGTGCTGACGCTGGTCCCGGGGAGCCTCAAGGAAGCCGCGAAAGCGCTCGGGATCGCCCGTTGGCGGACCACGGTGCGAATCACGATCCCGACCGCCGCCGGCGGCCTGATCACCGGCGCCCTGCTGGCGGTGGCGCGGGTGGCGGGAGAGACGGCGCCGCTGATCCTGCTGTCCTCGATCTTCGGTCAGGGCGTCCTCACCAAGCCCGGCGAAGCCCTGGCCTCGATCCCGATCTTCATCTTCCAGGCGTCCGAGTCGCCCAAGCCCGAAGCCCACACCGAAGCCTGGGCCGCCGCCCTCGTCCTGATCGCCTTCGTGCTCGTGCTCAACATCGTCGCCCGTGCCTTCTACGCCCGATCCCGCAAGCGCATGGGGGCCTGATCCCAGCAGCCTGTCCCGCCACCCGAGGAGTAGTCCTACGATGGACGCCAGAGATTCGCGTCGCAACCAAGCCATGACCGAGCCCAACCCAGATCCCCAGACGAATCCCCAGATAGGGTCCGAAACCGCCGGCCCGACGATCTCCGTCGCCGCCGCCGAGAGCGGCAGGGGCCGGCGGCCGCGGGCCGCGACCGGCACCGTCGAGCTGCAGGGGCTCAGCGCCTACTACGGCTCCAACCACGCCGTCCGCGGCGTCGACCTCAGCTTCGACGCCGAGGAGGTGACGGCGATCATCGGCCCCTCCGGCTGCGGCAAGTCGACGATGGTCCGCTGCATCAACCGCATGCACGAAGAGGTCGAGGGTGCCCGGGCCGAGGGCAAGGTCCTGCTCGACGGCCTCGACCTCTACGACCCGCGGATCGACATCGTCGCCGTCCGCCGCGCCGTCGGCATGGTCTTCCAGAAACCGAACCCGTTCCCGACGATGTCGGTCTTCGACAACGTCGTCTCGGGGCTGCGGCTGACCGGCGCCGCGCGCGGCGAGATGGACGATCGGGGGCGCGAAGCCCTGGTCGGGGCCGGTCTCTGGGACGAGGTCAAGGACCGGCTCAAGAGCCCCGGCGTCGGTCTCTCCGGCGGCCAGCAGCAGCGGCTCTGCATCGCCCGCGCGCTCGCGGTCGAGCCCGAGGTGCTGCTGATGGACGAGCCCTGCTCGGCCCTGGACCCGGTGGCGACGCTGAAGATCGAGGAGCTGATCGGCGAGCTGAAGGAGCGGGTCACGATCGTCATCGTCACCCACAACATGCAGCAGGCGGCGCGCGTCGCCGACACCACCGTCTTCATGTTGGGCGGCGCTTTGGTCGAGGTCGGGCCGACCGACAAGCTCTTCACCACTCCCGACGACGAGCGCACCGAGCAGTACGTGACCGGGAAATTCGGCTGATGGCGACGACGATGCGGACCCAGTACCGGGAGGAGCTGGAGCGGCTAGAGGCCAGCGCCCTCGACGGCCTCAACCTGGTCAACACGGCGCTGGAACGGACGCTGGAGGCGATCGAGCACACCGACGTCGAGCTGGCCCAGATCGTCGTCGCCGACGACGACCGCATCGACGGCCGCTACCTGGAGGTCCACCAGAGCCTGATCACGCTGCTGGCCACGCAGTCGCCGGTGGCCACCGACCTGCGGCTGATCTCGGCTCTGCTGCACGTGCTGAAGAACGTCGAGCGGATGGGCGACCAGTGCGTGAACATCTGCAAGCTGCTGCCGCTGACCGGCAACGAGCCGCCGGCCGACGATCGCATGGTCGAGCTGATCCTGGCGATGGGGAAGCAGACGCGGACCCTGATCGCCCAGGCCAAGCGCGCCTTCGCCGAACGCGACGTCGAGCAGGCGCGCGACCTGGTCAAGCAGGACGACCTCGTCGACGACCTCAACCGCCAGTGCTTCCGCCTCGCTCTGGAGATCGGCGAAGACATCGACAGGCGCGAGTGGTCGATGACGATGCTGCTGGCGGCGCGGGCGATCGAGCGGATCGCCGACAACGCGGTCGACATCGGCGAGCAGGTCGCCTTCGTGGTCACGGGCTTGTTCCGGGAGTTCGAGGACGCTTCGCACCCGACGCCTTAGGTTTGCGGACGCCCCGGGGAGGGACACCCGCGGGCGAGGTGTTCGTTCTCGGCATCCCTCCCCGGGTCGCCCACGGAGCCGCAGTGTCAGATCCGATCGGTCTGGGAACATGAGAAAGACGCCCTGATGCTCTGCGCCGCAATAGATATCGGCTCCAACACGACTCGCGTCCTTGTGGCGGAGCCGGTGGACGGGCAGTTGAAGAAGGTGATGGAGCAGCGGGCCTACACGCGGATCAACAAAGCGCTCGGCGAGGACGGCGAGATCCTGCCGGAGAAGGTCGAGGAGGTCTGCGAGGTGGTCGCCACCCAGGTCCGGCTGGCGCAGGAGCTGGGGGCGGAATCGATCCGCTCGGTCGCCACCGCGGCGGTGCGCGAGGCCAGCAACGGCGAGCAGGTGGCGCGGAGGATCGCCGCCGCCTCCGGCGTCCCGGTCGACATCCTCAGCGACGAGGAGGAGGGCCGGCTCTCCTTCATCGGCGCCACCAAGACGCTCGGCCACCCGGTCGAGGGCAAGGTCGGCGTCGTCGACGTCGGCGGCGGCTCGACCGAGGTGATCCTCGGCACCGTCCCCGGCGGGGTCGAGAAGGTGCGCTCCTGGCGGGTCGGCTCCGGCGTCCTCGCCGACGAGCTGATCGCCTCCGACCCGCCCTCGGCGGCGGAGATCCGCAAGGTCCGCGACCGCATCGACGACATCTTCGCGGGGGTCGAGATTGAGCATCCCGGGCAGGCGGTCGCCGTCGGCGGCAGCGCCACCTCGCTGCGGCGGCTGGTCGGCGCGGTGCTCGAGTACGAGACGCTCGAGCGGGGGATCCGGGTGCTCTGCGGCGACCCCGCCGCCGAGGTCGCCCGCCGCTTCGAGCTCGATCCGGTACGGGTCCGCATCCTCACCACCGGCGTGCTGCTGCTGGAGAAGGTCTCCGAGCTGCTCGGCCAGCCGCTGCAGATCGGCAAGGGCGGCCTGCGCGAGGGCGTCATCCTCGATCAGCTCAACGGCAACGCCAACGGCTCCTCGCCGGCCCGCCTCGCCGCCTGACCGGCGCCCCCTGAGCACTTGCTGTTGCCATAGCCCCAGAAAGTGCTCATGCCCTCGTCGGCGGCTAGCCTTGCCGGGTGGCGCGAGCGCGCGAGGTCCCAGGGTTCGACTGCGACGAGCCGTTCGCCGCCGCTGCGGCGCGGGTGGTGCGGGTGCGCGCGGCCGAGGTCTTCGACAACGCGGAGGGGGTGCTCGACCTCGGGGCGATCTCCCGCCTGCACGACATGCGGGTCGCGACCAGGCGCCTGCGGGCGGCGCTCGAGGTGTTCGAGCCCTGCTTCCCGCGCAAGCGCTATCGCTCGGCCCTGAAGCGGGTCAAGCGACTCGCCGACGCGCTCGGCGAGCGCCGCGACCTCGACGTCGAGATCGAGTTCCTGACCGAGTTCGCCACCGGCGCGCCGGCGGCCGACCAGGAGGCGCTGCGGGCGCGGATCGAGCGCCTGCGCCGGCACCAGCGGCGGGTCAACGAGGAGCTCGCCCCGCGCCTGCGGGCGCAGCGGCTGCGCAAGCTGGAGCGGCGGCTGAGCAAGCTGGCGGCGAGGGCGGCGCCGTGAGCGCCCGCGAGGTCGAGGGGCTCGACCTCGGGGCGCCGCTGCGCGCCAACGCGATCCGCATCGTCCGCGCCCGCGTCGCCGAGCTGCAGTGCCATGCCGGCGCCGCCTTCGACCCGGCCGCCGCCACGGCCCAGCACGAGCTGCGGATCGCCGCCAAGCGGCTGCGCTACCTGCTGGAGCTGGTCGGGCCCTGCCTCGGCCCCGAGGCCGAGGCGGGCGCGAGGGCGGCGAAGGAGCTGCAGGGAGTCCTCGGCGAGCTCCACGACTGCGACGTGATGCTGACCAGGACGGCGGCGATCGAGTCGCTCGAGGCCTTCCTGCGGATCCGCCGCGACCTGCTCTTCCGCCGCTTCCGCGGGCTCTGGGCGCGCGAGTCGGAGCTCGGCACCTTCTCGGCGCTGGCCTCGCTCTAGTCACGCGAAGTTCACACCTCGTTCGCGGCCCCTTCACAAGTTTTCCCTGCTAATCGCGGAATCTGTAAGAGACAAAGCGATTAAACGAGAGGGAGACACCGATGACTTCCCGAGTCGACATGCACTGTCATTCCACCGCCTCGCAGCTCTCCAAGCTCGGCGTCCAGCGCTCGCTGGGGCTGCCGGAGTGCGCGACGCCGCCGCCGGAGGTCTACGAGCTCGCCAAGCGGCGCGGGATGGACTTCGTGACGATCACCGACCACGACACGATCGACGGCTGCCTTGAGCTGGCCGACCGTCCCGACTGCTTCGTCTCCGAGGAGCTGACCGCCCGCTTCGCCGGCGAGCCCCAGGCGGTTCACGTCCTCTGCTACGGGATCACTCCCGGAGACCACGAGTGGCTGCAGGCACATTCCGGCGATGTAGAGGCCTGCGCCGCATACCTTCACGAGGGCCGGGGGCGGGGGATCGCCAGCGCCCTCGCCCATCCCTTCTTCAATGTCGCAGCGCCCCTGACCCGGCGCCACAGGCGCCGCCTGGCGGAGCTCTTCCCGATCTGGGAGGTCCGCAACGGGTCCCGGGCCGCGGAGCTGAACATGCCCGCCGCCGTCTACGTCGATACGCACGGCGGCACCGGCATCGGCGGCTCCGACGACCACGCCGGCGTCGACATCGGCCGCACCTTCACCGAGGCGCCCGATGCTCGCACGCCGGAAGAGTTTCTGCGCCACCTGCTCGACAGCGACGCCGAAGCGGGGGGCGAGCAGGGCAGCGCCGCCAAGTGGACCCACGCGGCGATGGCGCTGGCGACCCGCGCCCTCGCCCTCGACGGCGAGGCGGGGGAGGGCGGTGGCGCCCCGGACCCAGCGGCGGTCTTGAAGATGGCCGAACGGGTGATCCGCGAGGGGGCCGCCCGCGAGGGCAAGGTCGCCGCCGACATCGGTCCCGACGACGCCCGCTGCCTGCTCGAGGCCTGGCTCGGCGGCGTCGGCCTGGAGCCGCGCGGGCGCGAGCTGCTCGCCTACCTGCAGTCCGACGGCTTCTCCCACGCCGACCTCTACCGCCGCGCCCGCCGCATCCACGACCGCCGCCTGCGCGCGGCCGTCGAGGGCGGTGCCGAGGCGATCGCCGCGGGCGACTACCCGGGTGCCCTCAACGGCTTCTTCGAGGCGCTGGTGCCGGCGCTTCCCTACGCGCCGGCGACCGCCTTCCTCGGCGCCGAGAAGGCGAAGCTCTCCACCCGGGAGGGGGAGCGGCGGCGGGTGGCGCTGATCGTCGACGGGATCGGCTCGATGCACGGCGTCACCCACACGATCGAGCAGATCCGCGAGCGCGGCGTGCCCGGCTTCGACGTCGACGTGATCGGCACCGACCCCGGCGTCGACCGCCGGCTGCCGGCCGCGACCGAGCTCGAGGTGCCCTTCTACGCCGGCATGCGCCTTGGCGTCCCCGGCCTCCCCGACCTGGTCGAGACCCTGGCCGAGGGCAGCTATGACCTGATTCACGTGACGGCGCCCGGCCCGGCCGGGATCGCCGCCACCCTGCTCAGCCGCGTCACCGGCGTGCCGCTGCTGGCCAGCTTCCACACCGAGCTCGCCACCTACGCCGGCATGCGCAGCGGCGACGGCAACCTCGAGGCGATCTCGCGGGTCGCCCTCGGCGCCTTCTACGCCGCCCCCGGCGTCGTCCTCTCGCCGAGCCCCGCCGCCGACCGCTCGCTGATCGGCCTCGGCGCCGAGCAGGCGCGGATCGGGCGCTGGGAGCGCGGCGTCGACGTCGAGCGCTTCGACCCCGCCAAGGCCGACCGCGACGCCTACCCGGGCGAGATCAAGGTCCTCTACGCGGGGCGGCTGACCCGCGAGAAGGGGGTCGACCTGCTGGCCGAGAGCTTCCTCCGCGCCCGCGCCTCGGACCCGCGCCTGCACCTGCTGCTGGCCGGCGGTGGGCCCGAGGAGGCGGAGCTGCGGGGGCGGCTCGGCGAGCACGCGACCTTCCTCGGCTGGCTCGGCGGCGAGGAGCTCGCCCGCGCCTACGCCAGCGCCGACGTCTTCCTCTTCGCCAGCAGCACCGACACCTACGGCCAGGTGATCCTCGAGGCCGGCGCCAGCGGTCTGCTGGTGGTCGCCGTCGCCGAGGGCGGTCCGGCGGCGCTGATCGAGAACCGCCACAACGGCCTGCTCTGCCGGCCCGACCCGGACCACCTGGCGGGCTCGCTGCTGCAGCTCGCCGCCTCGCCGCAGTTGCGGCAACGGCTCGGCTCGGCCGCGATCGCGGCGACCCGGGCGCGCTCCTGGGAGCGCTCGATGAGCCAGCTCGCGGTCGGCTACCGGCGGGCGCTGGAGGCGGCTCCGGCGCGGGCGCGGCAGGCCGTCACCCAGGCCGCCTGAGCCGGGGAGAGCGCCGACGGTGCCACAGTACGATGGGTCGATCGACGATCCCGCCCTCTATTTCAACCGCGAGCTCTCCTGGCTCGACTTCAACCAGCGGGTGCTGGAGCTAGCCGAGGACACCGAGGTGCCGCTGCTGGAGCGGCTGCGCTTCTGCGGCATCTACGCCTCCAACCTCGACGAGTTCTTCATGGTCCGGGTCGCCGGCCTCTTCGACCAGCTCGACGCCGGCATCGACGCCCGCGGCCCCGACGGCTTCGCCCCCAGCGAGCAGCTCGACGCGATCCAGGCCCGGGTGCTGGAGCTCGACCGCCGCCTGCACTCCTGCTTCGGCGGCGTCCTGCGGCCGGCGCTGGAGGCGGAGGGGATCCGCATCGTCACCCTCGCCGACGCCGACGAGGCGGAGCGGCGCGAGATCGACGCCCGCTTCCACGAGCAGGTCTTCCCGGCGCTGACGCCGCTGGTGATCGGCCTCGGCCGCCCCTTCCCCTACATCTCCAACCTCTCGCTCAGCCTTGGCGTGCTGCTGCGCGACCCCGAGAGCGGGGTCGAGATCATCGCCCGGGTCAAGGTCCCGAAGGAGCTGCTCGGGCGCTTCCTCCCGGTCGGCCAGGACGGCAAGTCCTTCGTGCCGCTCGAGGAGGCGATCGCCGCCAACCTCGACGTCCTCTTCCCCGGCACCGAGGTGATCGACCACGGCTACTTCCGGGTCACCCGCGACGCCGACTTCAACATCAGCGACGAGGCCGACGACCTCCTGCAGGCGGTCCAGGACGAGCTGCGCCGGCGCCGCTTCGGCGAGGTCGTGCGGCTGGAGATCGCCGCCGGCATGAACCCGACCCTGCGCGAGCAGCTGATCGGCGCCCTGCGGCTCGAAGACCGCGAGGTCTACGACGTCGACGGCCTGATCGACCTCGGCGACGTCGGCGCGATCGCCGACGTGCCCGGCCACGCCGAGCTGCGCTACTCGCCCTGGTCGCCGGTGACCCAGCCGCGCCTGCAGGGGGAGGACGAGGAGCCGGTCGACATCTTCGCCGCGATCCGCCAGCGCGACCTGCTCGTGCACCATCCCTACGACTCCTTCTCGAGCTCGGTCGAGCGCTTCGTCGAGCAGGCGGTGGCCGACCCCGACGTGCTGGCGATCAAGCAGACGGTGTACCGGACCAGCGACGACTCGCCGCTGGTGCCGTCGCTGATCCGCGCCTCCGAACGCGGCAAGCAGGCGGTTTGCATGGTCGAGCTGAAAGCGCGCTTCGACGAGGAGGCCAACATCCACTGGGCGAAGTCGCTGGAGGAGGCGGGGGTCCACGTCGTCTACGGCATCCCCGGCCTCAAGACCCACGTCAAGGCGATCCTGGTCGCCCGCCGCGAGGGCGAGCGGGTGCGCGAGTACGTCCACATCGGCACCGGCAACTACCACCCGAAGACGGCGCGCCTCTACACCGACTTCGGCCTCTTCACCGCCGACCCCGACATCGGCGCCGACGTCGCCGAGATGTTCAACTTCCTCACCGGCTACGGCCGCCCCGCCGCCTACCGCAAGGTGCTGGTCTCGCCGACGACGATGCGCGATCGCATCGTCGAGGAGATCGAGCGCACGGTCGTCGCCCACGCGGCCGGGGAGGAGGCGCGGATCGCCCTGAAGATGAACTCGCTGGTCGACGCCGGCTGCATCCGGGCGCTGTACGAGGCCTCGCGGGCGGGGGTGCGTGTCGACCTCAACGTGCGCGGGATCTGCTGCCTGCGCCCGGGTGTGCCGGGTGTCTCGGAGAACATCCGCGTCGTCTCGATCGTCGGCCGCTTCCTCGAGCACTCGCGCGTCTACACCTTCCAGCGCGGGGCGGAGACGCGGGTGCTGATGGGCTCCGCCGACCTGATGCCGCGCAACCTCGACAGCCGGGTCGAGCTGGTCGCCCCGGTCGAAGACCCGGAGCTGCGGGCGGAGATGCTCGACGTGCTCGAGCGCTGCTTCGCCGACAACGCCAACTCCTGGGAGCTCGACGCCGACGGCCGCTGGACCCGCAACGTCGTCCCCGCGGGCGAGCGCCGCAGCGTCCAGGCCGAGCTGCGCGAGCGCTACGCGGCGCGGGCCGCCGAACAGCTCGCGGCGACGGCCGGCTGAGGCCGCGATAAGCCCCGCTCGCCACTAGGATGGCGCCTTGGCGCGCTTCTCCCTCCTCCCTCGAGACCGCACCTTCTTCGACCTCTTCATCGAGGCCGGTCAGAACACGGTGCGGGCGGCGCGCCTGCTCGACCAGATGATGGGGCAGTGGCCCGAGGGGCAGGGGCTCTCGCGGGAGATCCTCAAGGCCGAGCAGGAGGGCGACCGGATCACCCACAACATCATCCAGCGGCTCAACACGACCTTCGTGACGCCGATCGACCGCGAGGACATCTACGGCCTGGCGACGCAGATGGACGACATCGTCGACTTCACCGAGGAGGCCGCCGACTTCCTCGGCCTCTACAAGATCGAGGCGCCGATGGAGCAGGCGGGGGCGCTGACCAAGGTGCTGGTCGGCGCCTGCGAGCAGCTCGCCGCCGGGCTCGAGCACCTGCCCGAGTTCAAGGACCTCGACAGGTACTGGATCGAGATCCACCGGCTCGAGAACGAGGGCGACCGGATCTCCCGCGATGCCGTCGCCTCGCTCTTCTCCAACGGGATCGACCCGATGATCGTGATCCGCTGGAAGGACATCTTCGCGGTGCTCGAGAACGCGATCGATTCGACCGAGACCGCCGCCCAGATCCTCGAGGGCATCGTCATCAAGAATTCGTGAGCTCCGACCTCGTCATCGCGATCGTGATCGCAGCGGCGCTTGTCTTCGGCTTCACCAACGGGTTTCACGACACCCTCGACGTGATCTCGACCGCCGTCTCCACCGGGGCGGCGCCGCCGCAGTTGGCGATTGCGGTGGCGGCGCTGCTCAACTTCGCCGGCGCGTTCCTCTCGGTCGAGGTCGCGACGACGATCGCCCACGACGTCGTCGACGCCGGCCTGATCACGCCCACCGTCGTCTTCGCCGGCCTGGTCGGAGCGATCTCCTGGAACCTCGCCACCTGGTGGCTTGGGCTGCCGTCGAGCTCTTCCCATGCGTTGATCGGCGGGGTGGTGGGAGCGACGCTGGCCGCGGCGGGGACCGGCGCCGTGGTCGGCGGCGGCCTGCTCGACAAGGTCCTGCTGCCGGCGCTGATCGCGCCGCTCGCCGCCTTCCTCGCCGCGGCAGCGCTGATCGCGTTCGCCTACCGGCTGTTCGGCAGGCGCCGGCCGGGCCCTGTGGCCCGCGGCTTTCGCTATGCCCAGATCGCCTCCGGCGGTCTGCTGGCGCTGGCGCACGGCGCCAACGACGTGCAGAAGACCACCGGGGTGATCACCCTGGCCCTGATCGCCAACGGCACCGTGGGCGCCGCCGCCGATCCGCCCTCCTGGGCGGTCGTCTCGGCGGCGGCGGCGATCGCCCTCGGCACCTACAGCGGCGGCTGGCGCATCCTCCGCATGAAGGGGGCGCGGATCATCAAGATGGACCCGGCGCAGGGATTCTCGGCGCAGAGCGCCGGCGCGGCGGTGATCCTGGCCGCGACCTTCCTCGGCTTCCCGATCTCGACCACCCACGCGATCAACGGCGGGGTGATGGGGGCGGGGGTGGCGAGGCGATTCTCGGCCGCACGCTGGGGCATCGCCGGCAACATCATCACCGCCTGGCTCTTGACCCTGCCGGCGGCGGCGGCGATCGGCGCTCTCACCTACGGGATCGCGAGGGTGTTCGGCACGGGCGCGCTGGGGCCGGTGCTGGTGACGGTCGTTGCGCTCGCCGCCGCCGCCGCGCTTGCCCGTCGCACCCGGCGCGGCAATCCAGCTCCGGTGGTTTGAACGAGAAGGTCGTCGTACACTGGAATCGTGCGAACCGCTCGCAATGTAGCGATCGTGATGCTGTTGGCGCTGGGGGTCGCCTTCGCGCCCGCTGGCGGCAACGTCGTCGACACGATCGTCACCGCGATCACGATGGGCTTCCTTGCCGGCATCGCCTGGATGCTCTACACGCTCAGCCGCCAGAACCAGCTCACCCTGGCGACGCTCAGCGACGGCCGCCGGGCGCTTCTCTACGGCGCCTTCGGCCTGATCGCCCTGCTCGTCGCCGGCACCGACAAGCTGTTCGCGAGCGGCGGCGGCACCCTGCTCTGGATCCTCCTCTTCGGCGCCGCGATCGCGGCGATCTGGCGGATCTGGATCGAGGCCAATACCTACTGAGCGCGGCACAGAGCCTCGACTGAGCTCTGACCTTCTGCGCGCCACGCGTGCGCTTTTGCCTGGAACGGTTGACCGGTGTCAGCCAGGACCGTCAGCAGCGCAGGCCACAGGGAGGGAGGGACCGCCTCGGTCGAGTTGGTCGCGGTGGTCCCATTCCTGCTGCTGGCGGTCCTGATCGCGGCCCAGCTCGCGCTCGCCGGCTACACGCTGTGGTCGGCGAGCGTGGCGGCACGAGCGGGGGCGCGGGCGGCGCTGGTGGGCGGCGACGCCGCCAGGGCGGCGCGGCGGGCGCTGCCAGGCTCGATGCGGGACGGGGCCAAGGTCGAAGACGACGGCGAGGTCTCGGTGCGGGTGCCGATCCCACGCCTGCTGCCGGTGCTGCCGCGGCTGGTGGTCGGGGCGCGGTTCGGGCTGGAGCCGGGCGATGGCTGAGCGGGGACAGGCGTCTGTCGAGCTGGTCGCGGCGCTGCCGGCGCTGCTGCTGGCGGCTCTGGTGGCGCTGCAGTTGCTCGCCGCCGGCTATGCGCTGACCCTCGCCGACGGCGCCGCCGAGGCCGGAGCGCTGGCGCTCGCCTCCGGTGGCTCGGCGGCGGAGGCGGCCCGCGACGCCCTGCCGGGGTGGGCGCGGGACGACGTCAGCGTCCGCATCCGCGGCGGCGAGGTCAGCGTGCGACTGCGGCCGCCCTCGCCGCTGCGCGCGGTCGCGGAGCGACTCGCCGTCACCAGCTCGGCCAGCGCCCGGGTGACGAAGTGAGGGCGGGCGGCCCACTCGCCGACGCGCCCACCGTGCTGGTCACGGCGGTCGGCGCTGCCGAGGGCGCGCGGGGTGCCGCCGCGGCGCTGGCCTGCGCGGGCGCCGACGTCGACCGGGCGGCGCTGCTGGTCGAGCTGGGAGGGCGGCCACCGCGCCCGACCCTGCTCGCCTCGGCGGCGGCGCAGCGGCTCGAGGAGCGCCTGGCGGCGCACCTGCCGCGGGTACGGGTCGCCGCCCGCGGCGAGGTCTGCCAGCTCGCCGCCGCAGCGGACGCCGAGGGCCTCGCCGCTGCCGCCGCGGCGGTGACCGTCGCCCGCGGTGCGGTGGCGGTGCTGCGACTGCCACCGGCGCTGCTGCGGACGGCGCTCGCCGACGGCTCCGGCCCACGTCCCGCGGGCGTCCTGCTGCGCGCCGACATCGTCGCCAACCGCCCGCTGCTGGCCCTGACCGTGCGCGACCTGATCGACCGCGACCTCGCCGTCGCGGTGCTCAAGCGGCGGCTGAGCTGGGTCGCCGAGCGCCGCGCCCTCTTCGGCGCCCTGCCGGCCGACGCGGCGGGGGGTCTGCCTCTTTTTGTCCGAGATCGACTGCTCTGCGCCCAGTGCTACCTTGATCTCGATGACCCGGAAGCTAACTCAGGACGAGTTACAGAGCCAGAGCGGAGAGATCATGCGGGCGCTGGATCGAGGTGAGGACTTCCTCCTTATCCGCAACGGCCGTCCGATCGGCGAACTGCGTCCAGTACGCGGCCCCTATTTCGTCCGAACCGCAGATCTGCAGGCCGCCATGGCCAAGGCACCGCGGATCGACTATGGGCGCCTCCGAGCCGACATCGATGCCTTTGTCGACCAGGATCCGACGCCCCGCTGCTGGGACGACTTCTGATCTCGGGCTGATCGACACGTCGGTGGCAGTTGCCCTTGAGTTGCTTGATCTCTCGCGCCTCCCATTTGTCTCAGCCGTTTCCGCATTGACACTCGCCGAGCTCAACTCGGGCTTGTACGCGGCACCAGATGAGGCGGAGCGTGCACGCCGTCAGAGCAATCTCCAGCAAATGGAGTCGAAGGTCCTGACACTTCCATTCGACTCGGTCTGCGCTCGGGCCTTCGGGCGAGTCTTTGCCGCAGTTGCAGCAATTGGCCGGAAGCCCCGGGGGCCCCGTTCAATCGACCTCATGATCGCCGCCACGGCGCTGGCCCACCAGCTGCCGCTCTACACCCTCAACGCCGCCGACCTGCGCGGCCTCGGCGAGCTGATCGAGATCGTCGACCTCGGTCAGTAGGGGTACGTCGGTTCTTCTGGCTGGGGGTGCGGTTCCGAGCTGGTTTTGGCCAGCGCGGCGGCGTGCCAGGTGCCGACGTCCTTGATCCCCTCGCCGTTGGCATCGCCCTTCTTCGAGTCGCCGCTGAAGCTGTAGAGCGGGCGGCCCCTGTAGGTGACCTGGGTCCGGCCGTCGGGGCGCATCACGGTGCCGAGCTTGGCAGGGCCGATCGGCTTGACGCCGGCCGGCACCACCAGTGGGTGCCAGGCCGAGAGGCAGGAGCCGGTGCAGATGAACCTGCCGTGGGTCTCGGCGCTGAGGCTGTAGAGGGTGCGGCCCCCGGTCGTGGTCAGGACCGTCTCTTCGAGCGTCGCGTTTTGCGCCTGCTTCGCCACCAGCTTGGTGGTTGCCGCGCCAGCGCCGGTCGGGATGGCGAGCGCGATTGCCGCCGCCGTCAGCAGGCAGAGGAGTCGGGCAACGGGGCGGGAGAGGCGCGTGGGTGCGAGGCGCATGGAGCTCCTTGGGTCGAGGCCGGTTCAACCGGTCTACGGCGCGGGCCCGGCAAAGGTTCGGTTCCGGTGGCCGAAGGCGCGAAGTCTCCACTTGCCTGACCCGGAATTGCTCACCTGAGCGCGCCACACGTGCGCCTTTGCCCGGCAGCGTTCGCGGACATGGAAGCCGAGCGGCGGAGAGTGGGGAGGGGGAGGGACGAGGAGCGAGGGCAGGCCCTGCTGCTCGCGATCGGCGCGATCTTCGTCCTGCTCACCGGTGCCCTCGCCCTGGTCGCGATCGCCGGCGCGGTGACCGGGAAGGGGAGGGTGCAGCGGGCAGCCGACCTGGCGGCGATCTCGGCGGCGCGTTCGCTGCGCGACGAGCTGCCGCGGCTGCTCTCGCCGCCGACCCTGCCGAACGGGATGCCGAACCCGTCGCACATCGGCAAGGCGCTCTACCTGGCGCGGGCGCGGCTGGCGGCGACGGAAGCCGGCAGGGCGAACGGCGTCGATCCGGACCGCTTGCGGCTCGACTTCCCCGACGCCAGCTCGTTCGCGCCGGTGCGGGCGAGGGCGACGGTGGTCGCGCGCCTCGACCTTCCCGGCAGCCGCACGGCGGTCGAAGCGTCGGCCGTGGCCGAAGCCGCCGCGCCCGCCAGCGGAGCCGCCGGGATGCCGGCGATGGCCAGCGGCGGCGGCTACAGCGGCCCGCTCGTATACCGCAACGGCGAGGGCATGCGCCCGGACGTCGCCGCCGCCTTCGACCGCATGACCGTCGCCGCCCACGCCGCCGGGATCGCCCTTGTCGTCGTCTCCGGCTTCCGCTCCGACGCCGAACAGGCGGCGCTGTTCGCCGCCCATCCCGATCCGCAGTGGGTGGCGCCGCCCGGCCACTCGCTGCACCGCTGCGCCACCGAGCTCGACCTCGGCCCCAGCGACGCCTATTCCTGGCTCGCCGCCAACGCCGGCCGCTTCGGCTTCGTCCAGCGCTACAGCTGGGAGGCCTGGCACTACGGCTTCGACCGCCCGCCGGCGCCCTGCTCGGAGGCCGGCAACGCCGTCGGCCCGGGCAGCGACGGAGCGCTCGCTTCGAGCTCCCTGCCCGCGTTCGTTCCCAGCCAGTTCCGCCAGCCGATCCTCCGCGCCGCCGCCCACTGGGGCGTCTCCGCGGCGCTGCTGGCCGGGCAGCTGATGGCCGAGTCCGGGTTCGATCCCAACGCCGGCTCGCCCGCAGGCGCGGAGGGCATCGCCCAGTTCATGCCCGCGACCGCCGCCGCCTACGGCCTCACCGACCCCTTCGACCCGGTCGCCGCGATCGACGCCGAGGCCCACCTGATGGCGGACCTGATCCGCCGGTTCGGCTCCCCCGAGCTCGCCCTCGCCGCCTACAACGCCGGCCCCGCCCCGGTCGAAGCCTGCCACTGCATCCCCGCTTACCCCGAGACCCAGGCCTACGTCACCCGCATCCTCGCCCTGATCGGCGGCGCCGGCACCGCCGTCGTTCCCAGCTTCGAAGTGAGGCTGGTGGCATGAAGACGATGGACGCTCCCCCGCGGTCGTACTTGCCCATGGATGTGTGGCAATACACATCAGGGTGTATCCTGCCTGAGGTGACTCGAACCAATATCGAGATCGACGATCAGCTGATCGATCGGGCGATGCGCCTCTACCGCCTGCCCAGCAAGCGTGAGGCCGTCGACCTGGCCCTGCGCAGGCTCGTCGGCGAACCGATGAGCCGGGCCGAGGCGCTGGAGGCGGAGGGAACCGGCTGGGGTGGCGCCCTCGACGAGATCCGTGCCCGAGAAGAGATCCCGAGCGGTGATACTGGTCGATAGCTCCGCCTGGGTGGAGTTCCTGCGCGGCACCGGCAGCCCCACTCACCTGCGGCTCCGCTCGGAGCTGGAGGCGGGTACCGAGCTCGCGTCCACCGACGTGATCGTGATGGAGATCCTTGCCGGCGCTCGCGACGACGCCGACCGGGACCGGCTGCGGCGCCTGCTCTACGGCCTCGAGTTCCTCGCGGTCGAGGGGCCGGCCGACTACGAACGCGCCGCCGAGCTGTATCGGCTCTGCCGCAGGGGTGGGGAGACGCCGCGCAAGCTGACCGACTGCCTGATCGCCGCGGTCGCGATCCGCGCCGGCGCGAAGCTGCTCTGCGACGACGCCGATTTCGTCACCATTGCGCGGCACGCCCCGCTGCGGCTGGTCGACCGACCGAGGGCCGGATAGACTGCCGCGCGATGGCAACCGTCGAGGTACAGGGCGTCGAGGGGATGCAGGCTCTGGTCGGGCGGGAGATCGGCCCGAGCGAGTGGCGCACCGTCACCCAGGAGGACATCGACACCTTCGCCGGGCTCTCCGGCGACCACCAGTGGATCCACGTCGATGTCGAGCGGGCCAGGTCCGAGAGCCCCTTCGGCACCACGATCGCCCACGGCAACCTCACCCTCTCGCTGGTCGACGGCTTCCGCGACGAGCTGATCTCCTCCAGCGGCTTCGCGCTTGGCGTCAACTACGGCTGGAACAAGATCCGTTTCCCCGCCCCGGTGCCCGTCGACTCCAGGGTCCGCGCCCGCGCCGAGGTCGTCTCGGTCGAGGAGATCGGCGGCGGCTGGTGGCAGAACGTCACCCGCTTCACCCTCGAGGTCGAGGGCAACGAGAAGCCCTGCTTCGTCGGTGACAGCGTCACCCGCGTGATGGCGCCCGCCGGTTGACGGGCGCCCTTCGCACCTCTCCGGCTACTTGACGGTGAGGGTCCCTTCCATGCCGGCTTCGCGGTGGCCCGGCACGGTGCAGTAGAAGGTGTAGGTCCCGGCCTTGAGGGTGACGACGGTCGAGCTCGAGCCTTCGGTGACGAGTTCGGTCTGGCCGACCGTTTCGCCGCTGGAGCTTTCGATCGCGACGTCGTGGGCCAGGGGCTGGGGGTTCTTGAAGTCGATCGTCACCTTGCCGGCTTTGGCGGTGGCGGTTTTGGTCGTGTAGGCGAGTTCTCCGCCTGGGTCGGCTTCGATGTTGACGGTGGAGCTGGCGCCGGAGCCGCCTGAGGCTTCGCCGCCGCCGGCGCTGCCACCGCTTTCCGAGGTCGTTTCGGTGGCGGTCGATTCGGTCGATTCGGAGCTGCTGGAGGAGCTGCTGCTACCGCACGCGACCAGGGCGATCGAGGCGATAACTAGGGCAAGTGCGACTGCGACCTTCTTCATCTGGGTCCTTTCCCGCGGGGACGGTCGGGTTGACTGTAGCTCGGATTACGACCGGGTCACCCAGTGGGTTCAGCGGCCGGCGAACTCGGGCTTGCCGCCGCCGAAGAAGGCCTCGACCCCGTTGCGGAGATCCTCGGTGGCCATGCTGTCGGCGATCCCGTGGCGCTCCAGCTGCAGGTGCTCGGTGAGGCTGTTCTCGAGGCTGACGCCGCAGAGCCGCTTCGACATCCGCACGTAGTGGGGCGCCATCGCCGCCAGCTTCTCGGCCTTGGCCCGGGCCGCGCCCGCCAGCTCCTCCGCCGCGACGACCTCGCGCACCAGGCCCTCCTCGAGCGCTTCGGCGGCACCGAGGTTGGGGTCCTCGAGCAGCAGTTCCAGCGCCCGGCTGGGGCCGACCACGCGCGGCAGGAAGTAGGTCATGCCGCCGTCGGGCGAGGCGCCGATGCGGCCGTAGGCGCAGGCGAGGAAGGCCGCCTCGGAGGCGATCCGGGTGTCGCAGGCGAGCGCCAGCGAGAAGCCGGCCCCGGCCGCCGGCCCGTTGATCGCGGCGATCACCGGGTAGGGGATCCGCCGCAGGTCGACGATCGCCGCGTGCAGCGCCTCGGCGCCGCGGCGCACTTCGGAGGGCAGGTCGATCTCCTCGTCCTCGACCCCTTTGCGGAACCAGGTGACGTCGCCGCCGGCGCAGAAGGCCTTGCCGGCGCCGGTCACGATCAGCGCCCGCAGCGGCGCCCGGTCGGCGAGCCAGGCGAAGGCGACGGTCAGCTCGCCGATCATCTCCGGGCTCATCGCGTTGAAGGCCTCGGGCCGGTTCAGGGTCAGGGTGCCGATCTCACCCTCGATCTCCAATTGCAGGGTGTTCAGCTGCGGCGGGCTCAGGGTCTGGCTGGTCAATGTGCGCTCTCCGTGTTGGCGTTCGTGGCGTCAGTTTGGCCGAGTGGCCAGCAGCCTACCCTGTGCCCATATGGCGAAAGCGGGTGACAAGGGCGGCCTCTCGCGGGCCGAGCGGATCGCGCAGCAGCGCCGGGCGCTGCCCGACTCGCCCGGCGTCTACCTCTTCCACGGCAAGGGCGACGAGCTGCTCTACGTCGGCAAGGCGCGCTCGATCCGCAAACGCGTCGCCTCCCATTTCTCCGGCGGCGAGCCGCGTCTGACCTCGCGGATCGAGCGGATCGACACCCTGGTCACCGCCAACGAGGTCGAGGCGCTGCTGGCCGAGCAGAGCTTCATCAAGCGCCACCGGCCGCGCTTCAACATCCGCCTGCGCGACGACAAGTCCTACCCCTACGTCGCCGTCAGCCTCGACGAGGAGTACCCGCGGGTCTACTTCACCCGCGAGAAGCACCGCGCCGGCCGCGCCTACTTCGGCCCCTTCTCCAGCGCCAAGCGGGTGCGGGAGACGCTCGACCTGCTCGGCAAGCTGTTCCAGTTCCGCACCTGCGAGGGGGTCGAGCCGGGCCGGCGTTCCGGCAGCCCCTGCCTCGACTACTACATCAAGCGCTGCGGGGCGCCCTGCGTCGGCCACGTCAGCCAGGAGGAGTACCGGCGCAACATCGAGGCGATCGTCGACTTCCTCTCCGGCCGCTACCGCCAGGTCGAGGCGGAGGAGGTGGCGAAGATGGAGGCCGCCGCCGCGGCCGAGGAATTCGAGCGCGCCGCCCTCCACCGCGACCGCCTCAAGGCGATCCGCTCGCTGTTCGAGCGCCAGCGCATCGCCGGCGGCTCGGTCGGCACCGCCGACCTGATCGGGGTCGCGGTCGAGGGCGCCGACGCCAACGCCCAGGTCTTCCAGGTCCGCGACGGCATCCTCGCCGAGCGCCAGAGCTTCTACCTCGAGAACCAGGCCGAACGCGGCGTCGCCGAGGTCACCGAGGAGTTCATCGGCCAGTACTACTCGGCCTCGCCGGCGCTGCCGCCGATGATCGTCGTCGGACCCGAGCTGAGCGAGCGCGCCGGGCTGCTGGGGGAGGCGCTGAGCGAGCGCCGCGGCGCCCAGGTCGAGGTCCGCGCCGCCGAGCGCGGCGACAAACGGCGGCTGCGGGAGATGGCCGAGCGCAACGCCCGCCTCGCCCTCGACCAGGACCGGCTGCGGCGCGAGCACGGCCGCCAGCGCCGGGTCGAGTCGCTGACCTCGCTGGCCGCGGCGCTGGGGATGGAGGAGCTGCCGGTGCGGATCGAGGGCTTCGACATCTCCAACATCGGCGGCGAGCACACGGTCGCCTCGATGGTCGTCTTCGAGGGCGGGGCGCCGAAGAAGGCCGACTACCGGCGCTTCCGGGTCCGCGGCGAGAAGCGCGCCGGCGACATCGGTCCCGACGACTTCGCCTCGATCGAGGAGGTGCTGGAGCGGCGGATCGCCCGCTACCTCGAGCAGGCCGACCTCTCGCCGCACGACGGCAAGCGCGACGCCAGCTTCGCCTCGCTGCCCTCGCTGCTGATGATCGACGGCGGCAAGGGCCAGCTGGCGGCGGGGATGCGGGTGCTGCGGCCGTTCGTCGAGCGCGGCGTCACCGTCGTCAGCCTCGCCAAGCGCGAGGAGGAGGTCTTCGTCCCCGGCCGCTCGACCCCGCTCGACCTCGCCGCCGACTCGGAGGCCTCGAAGCTGCTGCAGCGGGTCCGCGACGAGGCGCACCGGTTCGCGATCGAACACCACCGCGGCCGCCGCGACCGGGCGATGACCGGCTCGGTCCTGGACGAGCTGAAGGGGGTCGGGCCGGCGCGCAAGCGGGCGCTGCTGCAGCACTTCGGCTCCCCCGAGCGCTTTCTCGCCGCCACCCGCGAGGAGCTCGAGGCGGTGCCCGGCCTGCCTGGCAAAGTAGGCCGCGAGATCCACGAGCAGCTGAACAGGACTGGATGAGGCGGGAGGGCAGATGAACCTGGTCGTGATCACCGGCCACTCCGGGGCCGGCAAGTCGGAAGCGATCGCCGCCTTCGAGGACGGCGGCTACTTCTGCGTCGACAACCTGCCGCCGCGGATGATCGACAGCCTCGGCGAGCTCTTCCAGCACGAGGGCAGCGGCGTCGAGCACGCCGCCGTCGTCTCCGACGTGCGCGGCGGCGAGTACTTCGAGGACCTGGTCCAGGTCCTGGCCGACCTCGAGGCCGGCGGGCTGCCGCCGAAGGTGCTGTTCCTCGAGGCCGACGAGGAGACGCTGCTCGACCGCTACAAGGAGACCCGCCGCCGTCACCCGCTGGCGCCGGAGGGGCGGATCGTCGACGGGATCCGGGCCGAGCGCGAGCTGCTGGCGCCGCTGCGCGAGCGCGCCGACGTGGTGATGGACACCAGCGACCTGACCGGGGCCGAGCTGCGGCGGCGGATCGCCGAGGAGATGCTCGACGGCGACGAGAGCGGCAAGCTGGCGCTGACCCTGCTCACCTTCGGCTTCAAGAACGGGCCGCCGCGCGACGCCGACCTCACCCTCGACGTCCGCTTCCTGCCCAATCCCCACTACGTCGACGAGCTGCGGCCGCTGACCGGGATGGACGAGCAGGTCCGCGCCTACGTCGAGTCGGGCACCCAGGCGGGCGAGTTCTACGGCCGCCTGCTGCCGCTGCTCGAGTTCCTCGTCCCCGCCTACGTCAACGAGGGCAAGAGCCACCTGACGATCGCGGTCGGCTGCACCGGCGGCCGCCACCGCTCGCTCGTCGCCGCCGATCGCATCCGCCGCGACTTGGCGGCCCGCGAGGACGTGATCGTGCGGGTCGTCCACCGGGACGTCGAAATCGAGGGCTGACGGGGTCGGGGGAGCCTCGCCCGAGCAACAGCGGGGAGGCTCAGTCGAGGCTCCCCCGACCCCGCCGACCTAGAATCGCCGCGTTGACCGAGCCCGTCATATCGATCAGGGGACTCTGCAAGAGCTACGGCGAGGCCGAGGCGGTGCGCGGCATCGACCTCGAGGTGATGCCGGGCGAGGTCTTCGCCTTCCTCGGCCCCAACGGGGCCGGCAAGACGACCACGGTCGAGATCCTCGAGGGCTACCGCCAGCGCAGCGGCGGCGAGGTCACGGTGCTGGGCGAGGATCCGCAGCGGGCCGGCCGCGAGTGGCGCGAGCGGATCGGGATCGTGCTGCAGAGCGGCCGCCTCGACCCCTACCTGACCGTGCGCGAGTCGCTCGGCCTCTACGCCGGCTACTTCCGCGCCCCGCGGCCGGTCGACGAGGTGATCGGGCTGGTCGGGCTGGGGGAGAAGGCCGACGCCCGCACCAGCAAGCTCTCCGGCGGCCAGCAGCGCCGCCTCGACGTCGGCATGGCCCTGGTCGGCGACCCCGAGCTGCTCTTCCTCGACGAGCCGACGACCGGCTTCGACCCCTCCGCCCGGCGCCAGGCCTGGGAGACGATCGCCGGCCTGCGCGACCTCGGCAAGACCGTCTTCCTCACCACCCATTACATGGACGAGGCGCAGCGCCTCGCCGACCGGGTGACGATCATCGCCGCCGGCCAGATCGTCGCCCGCGGCACCCCCGAGGACCTCGGCGACCGCGAGAATCAGCCGGCGACGATCCGCTACCGCGAGGGCGGCCGCGAGGTCGCGGTCGAGACCACGACCCTGGTCCAGACCCTGCACGAGCTGACCGGGGCGGCGCTGGCGCGCGGCGAGGACCTCGAGGGGTTGGAAGTGACGCGGCCCTCGCTCGAGGACGTCTACCTCGAGCTGACGGCGCCGGCGGAGGTGGCGGAGTGAGCGGTCTCGCCCTCGTCGGCCACCAGTTCCGCTACGACCAGAAGGCCTTCTGGCGCAACCCGGCCTCGGTCTTCTTCACGGTCGCGTTCCCGGTGGTCGTCTTCCTGATCCTCGCCGTCGTCTTCGACGGCGAAACGGTGAACGTCCGCGGTGGGGTGCCGGCGACGACCTACTACGTGCCGGCGATCATGTCGCTCTCGATCATCTCGGCGACGATGCAGACGCTGGCGATGACGCTGGTGATCGCCCGCGAAGACGGCCGCCTCAAGCGCGGCCGGGGGACGCCGATGCCGCCCTGGGTCTTCATCGCCGGCCGCGTCGGCAACTCGATCGTGGTGGCGCTGATGATGATGGTCCTGCTGGCGGCGATCGGCGGGGTGCTCTACGGGGTGCCGGTGCCGTGGGAGCGGCTGCCGGCGATCCTGATCGCCCTCGTCGTCGGCGCCGCCTCGTTCTGCTGCCTCGGGATCGCGCTGACCGCGGCGATCCCCTCGCAGGACGCGGCGGCGGCGATCGTCAACGCGCTGCTGCTGCCGCTCTACTTCCTCTCCGGGGTCTTCATCCCCGAAGACCAGCTGCCGAGCGGCGTCATCCACTTCGCCGACGTCTTCCCGGTGCGCCACTTCTTCGACGCCTTCTTCGACGCCTACGTGCCGGCCGGCGGCGCCTCGATTTCCTGGGACAACCTCGCCGTGGTCGCGGTCTGGGGGGTCGCCGGGCTGCTGCTGGCGATCAGGTTCTTCCGCTGGACGCCGCGAAGCGGATAGCGGCCGACTTTGCGGGGAGGCGCCCGTATAGCCTCCCCGCCGCGATGTTGCACCACGTCCTCCTGGAGGTCTCCGACCTCGAACGCAGCTCCACGTTCTACGACTCGATGCTGGCCCCGCTCGGTTGGCGGCGCAATTTCGAGGAGGACGAGACGGTCGGCTGGGGCATCGCCAAGCCGGTCTTCTTCGTCGCCGCCCACCACGAGCCCCGGCCCGGCTTCGGGCTGCTCAGCTTCTCCGCCCTAGGGATCGTCGCCGTCAAGGCGGCCTGGGAGAACGGGGTCGAATCCGGCGGCGTCAGCGTCAGCGAGCCGGGCGAGCGCCGCTCCTACGGGTCGGGCTCCTACTCGGCCTTCCTCAAGGACCCGGACGGCTACGAGATCGAGATCACGATCGGGTCGGACTAGGAGGGACTAGCTCGCCGAGTCCATAAGATCGGCTCCCCCAAACGAATTCAGGAGGTAGTGACTTCATGGCAGTGAAGGTCGGCATCAACGGTTTCGGGCGCATCGGGCGCAACGTCTTCCGCGCCGCGCAGGCGGCGGGGGCGGAGCTTGAGTTCGTCGCGGTGAACGACCTCACGGACCCGGCCACGCTCGGCCACCTGCTCAAGTACGACTCGATCCTCGGCCGCTTTCCCGGTGAGGTCGAGGTCGGCGACGGCGTGATCGCGATCGACGGCAAGCCGCTCAAGGTGCTCTCCGAGCGCGACCCGGCGGCGCTGCCCTGGGCCGAGCTCGGGGTCGAGGTGGTGATCGAGTCGACCGGCTTCTTCACCGCCCGCGCCGACGCCGCCAAGCACCTCGAGGCGGGCGCCAGGAAGGTGATCATCTCGGCCCCGGCCAAGGAGCCGGACGTGACCGTGGCGCTGGGGGTCAACTTCGACTCCGCCTACGACCCCGCCAACCACCACATCATCTCCAACGCCTCCTGCACGACCAACTGCCTGGCGCCACTGGCCAAGGCGCTGCACGAGGCCTTCGGCATCGAGCAGGGGCTGATGACGACGATCCACGCCTACACCGCCGACCAGCGCCTGCAGGACATGCCGCACTCCGACCCGCGGCGGGCGCGGGCCGCGGCGCTGAACCTGATCCCGACCACGACCGGCGCCGCCAAGGCGGTGGGCCTGGTCCTGCCGGAGCTGAACGGCAAGCTGAACGGGTTCTCGATGCGGGCCCCAGTGCCCGTTGGCTCCGTCGTCGACCTCGTCTTCACCACCCCCGACCCGCTCGAGGTCGACCAGATCAACGCCGCCCTGAAGGCCGCGGCCGCGGGCCCGATGCGGGGGATCCTCGACTACACCGAGGACCCGATCGTCTCCACCGACATCGTCGGCGACCCGCATTCCTCGATCGTCGACGCGGGCGGGACGATGGTTATCGGCGACGGCCGCATGGCGAAGACGATCGCCTGGTACGACAACGAGTGGGGCTACTCGAACCGCTGCGTCGAGTTGGCCGGCAAGGTCCTGGCGGGCTCCTGAACCCGCTCGCGGCGCCCTCGTGAGCTTCTCCAAGGCAAGCGTCCGCGACGCCGAGGTGGCGGGCCGGCGGGTGCTGGTCCGGGTCGACCTCAACGTCCCGCTCGATAACGGCGAGGTCGCCGACGACATGCGGATCCGGGCGGCGCTGCCGACGATCGAACTGCTGCGCGAGCGCGGCGCCGCGCTGGTCCTCGCCGCGCATCTGGGGCGGCCGGGGGGCAAGGTCGACCCGGAACTCTCGCTGAAGCCGGTGGCGGCGCGGCTGGAAGAGCTGCTGGGCGCCGAGGTGCGATTGGCACCATCTGTAATCGGCGGCGAGGTCGACCTGCAGGCCGGCGCGCTCGGCCCCGGCGACGTGCTGCTGCTGGAGAACACCCGCTTCGAGACCGGCGAGACCGAGAACGACCCGCAGCTGGCCGCGGCCCTGGGCCAGCTCGCCGACCTCTACGTCAACGACGCCTTCGGCGCCGCCCATCGCGCCCACGCCAGCACCGAGGGCGTCGCCCGCGTCCTGCCCGGCTACGCCGGGCTGTTGCTGGAGCGCGAGCTGACCGCGCTCGGGGCCGTGGTCGAGTCGCCGCGGCGGCCGCTGGTCGTCGTCCTCGGCGGCGCCAAGGTCTCCGACAAGGTCGGCGTCATCGCCCGCTTCCTCGACCTCGCCGACCAGATCCTGATCGGCGGCGCGATGTGCTTCAGCTTCTTCCGCGCCGAGGGGATCGCCAGCGGCGACTCGCTGGTCGAGGAGGCGGGAATCGAGCTGGCCGCCGCGGCGCTGGAGCGGGCCGAGGAGGTCGATTGCGAGCTGACCCTGCCGCTAGACCTCGTCCTCGGCCGCGAGTTCGACGCCGGGACCGAGCGCCGCCAGAGCGACGGGGTCGAGGTGCCGGACGGCTGGATGGGCCTCGACATCGGCCCCCGCACCGCCGAGCTCTACGCCGGGGTGGTCGCAAGGGCCGGCACGGTGCTCTGGAACGGGCCGATGGGGGCGTTCGAGCTGGAGCCGTTCGCCGCCGGCACCCGCGCCGTCGCCGAGGCGGTCGCGAAGGCGCCGGCGACGACGGTGATCGGCGGTGGCGACTCGGTCGCGGCGCTGCGCAAGTTCGGCCTCGACGGCGAGGTCGACTGGCTCTCGACCGGGGGCGGGGCTTCGCTGGAGCTGCTGGAGGGTAAGAAGCTGCCGGGCGTCGAGGCCCTGCTCGACAAGGAGACCGCGACCGAGGAGCATGCCAGTGCCTGAGCGCACCCCATACATCGCCGCCAACTGGAAGATGCACAAGACCGTCGCCGAGGCGGCCGAGTTCGTCGACGCGCTGCTGCCGCGGATCGCCGCGACCCAGGCCGACGTCGTCATCTGCCCGTCGTTCCTGGCCCTGAGCGAGGTGGTCGAGCGCCGCCGCGGCACCGCCGTCAGGGTCGCTGCGCAGAACATGCACGAGGAGGCGGAGGGCGCCTTCACCGGCGAGGTCTCGGCGCCGATGTTGGGGGAGGTGGAAGTCGAGGCGGTCGTCCTCGGCCACTCCGAGCGGCGGGCCATGTTCGGCGAGAGCGACGCCGCGCTGGCGCGCAAGGTCCCGGCGGCGCTGGCGGCGGAGCTGGAGCCGATCCTCTGCGTCGGCGAGAGCGAGGCGGCGCGCGACGCCGGCGAGACCGAGGAAGTGCTCGAGCGCCAGCTCCAGGCCGACCTGGCGCAGGTCGCGGTCGAGGAGCTGGAGCGGGTGGTGATCGCCTACGAGCCGATCTGGGCGATCGGCACGGGCCGCACCGCGACCCCCGAGCAGGCGCAGGAGGCCTGCGCCTTCATCCGCGACGTGCTGCGGGCGCGGGGCGCCGCCGCCGACCGGGTGCGGATCCTCTACGGCGGCTCGGTCAAGCCCGCCAACGCGGCCGAGCTGCTGGCGCTGCCCGACGTCGACGGCGCCCTGGTCGGCGGCGCCAGCCTCGACCCGGACGACTTCGCGGCGATCGTGGACGCGGCCGGGTGACCGCGACCGTCCCCGCCCTGGCGCTGGTCATCCTCGACGGCTGGGGATTGGCCGAGCCAGGCCCCGGCAACGCGATCTCGCTCGCCAAGACGCCGGTCTTCGACGACCTCTGGCAGCGCTTCCCCCACACCCAGCTCTCCGCCCAGGGCCGCGACGTCGGCCTGCCGGACGGGCAGATGGGCAACTCCGAGGTCGGCCACCTCAACCTCGGCGCCGGGGCGATCGTCAAGCAGGACCTGGCGCGGATCGACGACGCCGTCGCCGACGGCAGCTTCTTCGACAACGAGGTGCTGCGGGCCGCCTGCGAGCGCGCCCGCAACAGCCCCCGCGGCCGCCTGCACCTGCTCGGCCTGGTCTCCGACGGCGGCGTCCACTCCGGCTGGGAGCACATCGAGGCCTGCATCGAGCTGGCCTCCCAGGAAGGGGTGCCGGACGTCGTCTTCCACGCTTTCACCGACGGCCGTGACACGCTGCCGCACGGCGGCCGCGAGTACCTGGCCGAGCTCGAGCGCTGGCTGCGCCAGGCCGGCCGGGTCGCCACCGTCAGCGGCCGCTACTACGCGATGGACCGCGACACCCGCTGGGAGCGGACCAAGCTCGCTTACGACGCGATCGTCCACGCCCGCGGCCTCCACGCCGCCGACTCCGCCGCGGCGATCGGCGCTTCCTATGAGCGCGACGAGAGCGACGAGTTCGTCAAACCGACCGTGATCGGCGACTACGACGGCGTCGCCGCCGGCGACGTCGCGCTCTTCGTCAACTTCCGCCCCGACCGGGCGCGGCAGCTGACCCGCGCCCTCGCCGATCCCGAGTTCGACGAGTTCTCGCGGGCCGGCGGCCCGCTGCTCGACCTGACGACGATGACCTCCTACCGCAAGGGCTGGCCCTACCCGGTCGCCTTCCCCGAGCAGCGGCCGCGGACGACGCTGGCGGCGACGATCTCCAAGGCCGGCGGTCGCCAGCTGCACGTCGCCGAGACCGAGAAGTACGCCCACGTCACCTACTTCTTCAACGGCGGCCGCGAGCAGGAGCTGGAGGGGGAGGAGCACTGCCTGGTCGACTCCCCCCGCGACGTGCCAACCTACGACCAGAAGCCGGAGATGAGCGCCCGCGCCGCCGCCGACACCTTCGTCGAGCACTGGGGCGGCGGCGATTACAAGTTCGGGATCATCAACTTCGCCAACCCCGACATGGTCGGCCACACCGGCGTGATCCCGGCCGCGGTCGAGGCGGTCGAGGCGGTCGACGGCTATCTCGGCGAGGTGGTGGCGGCGGTCAGCGCCAAGGGCGGCGCCTGCATCGTCACCGCCGACCACGGCAACTGCGACCACATGCTCGAGCCCGACGGCTCGCCCAACACCGCCCATTCGCTCAACCCGGTGCCGCTGATCGTCACCGCCGCCGGGCTGACGCTGCGCGGCGGCGGCATCCTCGCCGACGTCGCTCCCACCGCCCTCGACCTGCTCGGAATCTCCCAGCCGGAGGCGATGACCGGCCGCTCGCTGATCGAGAGCGAGTGATGAGTTGACCCGCCTATGACCGGGTCAACTCACCGAGCGACGCGATGAGGGTCGAGCCGCAGCGGCTGCGGTTCGAGATCGGGGCGCGGGACGGGGCGGCGCGGACCGGCACGATCCACACCCCGCACGGGCCAATCGCGACGCCGGCCTTCATCCCGCTGGCGACCAAGGGCTCGGTCCGCGGGCTCGACACCGACGAGGTTGCCGGGCTCGGCTACGAGCTGATCCTGGGGAACACGTACCACCTGTTCGTCTCGCCGGGGCCGGAGCGGATCGCCGCCGCCGGCGGCCTGCACGGCTTCACCAACTGGACCCGCGCCTTCATCACCGACTCCGGCGGCTTCCAGGTCTTCTCGCTCGCCCACGGCGGGGTCGCCAACGAGGTCAAGGGCAGCGGCCGCTCCGGCGGCGAGCAGGGCTCGAAGGTGGAGATCGCGGAGGAGGGAGCGCGCTTCCGCTCCTACCGCGACGGCTCCGAGCTGTTCATCTCGCCCGAGGTCTCGATGCAGGTGCAGGCGGCGCTCGGCGCCGACATCGCCCTCGTCTTCGACGAGTGCACGCCCTTCCACGCCGACCGCGAGTACACCGCCCGCTCGACCGCGCGCACCCATCGTTGGCTCGATCGCTGCCTCGAGTGGCACCGCCAGCAGGGGCCGGCGGGACAGGCGATGTTCGGAATCGTCCAGGGCGGCATCCACGAGGACCTGCGCCGCGAATCGGCCCAGCGCGTCTCCGAGGCGGCGGTCGACGGCCTCGCGATCGGCGGCACCCTCGGCCGCGACAAGGAGGAGATGGCGGCGGTGCTGGCGCTGACGGTGCCGCTGCTGCCGGAGGCGGCGCCGAAGCACCTGCTGGGGATCGGCGAGGTCGACGACCTGCTGGGCGGGATCGCGCTCGGCCTCGACGTCTTCGACTGCGCCGTCCCGACCCGGCTCGCCCGCCACGGCGTCGCCCTGGCGCCGAGCCCGCAGACCCGCTTCCGCCTCGACCTGCGCAAGGCGGGCTGGGTCGGCGACCGCGAGCCGCTGGTCGCCGGCTGCCCCTGCCCCGCCTGCCAGCGCCACGACCGCGACTACCTCAGCTACCTCTCCCGCGCCGAAGAGCTGACCGCCGTCCGCCTGCTCTGCCTCCACAACCTCACCTACATGCGGGAGCTGACCGACGGCGCCCGCCGCGCGATCGAGGCGAGCCGCTTCGACGCCTACCGCACCGCCGTCCTCACCGGCGCCACCCCCTGGGACGCTTCGAGCAGCATCAGCTGAACACCGGCGCATCGCGCGGAGAGGGGTTCCACCCCCTCCGAACGGCTTGTACTTCTCGGTTGCCCGCATCTCGGATGGGCGCCGCACGCCCCACCCGAGCAAGTTGAGAGAGGAGGGGGTGGAACCCCTCTCCGACGCTCTCCTATTCGGTGTTCTTCTTGACCAATTCCTTCACTTCTTCCACCACCTTGTCGACCGTGTCCCCGGCGACCTTCGAGACCTTGACCCCGGCGGCCTGGTCGGTGGTGTAGATGACGGCCCCGGCGACGGCGGCGGCGACCAGCACCAGCGCCACCAGGGCGAGGACGAAGCGGACGAAGCGGGAGAAGCCGCTGCGGCGCCGCGGCGCCGCCGGGCGGGCGGGAGCGGGGGGAGGCGCCGCCGCCCGCGGCGCTGGCCGGCGGGTTGGCGAGGGCGCCGGCCGGTACTCGGTCTGGCCAGTGGTGCGGTCGAGGTGGCGGGTGGCGGCGGTATCGCCGCCGAGCACCCGGGTCGGCGTCGCGCCCTCCCCCAGCGGCAGCGTCACGTCCTCGCCCTGCAGGCCCAGCCGCAGCCCGGTCGCCAGCTCCTCGGCGCTGGCGTAGCGCCGGTTCGGGTCGCCCTCGAGCGCCCGCAGCACGGCGCCGCCGAGCGGTCCCGGCACCTCCTCGTTGTAGGTGCTGGGCGGCAGCGGCTTCTCGTTCTGCTGGCGCACCGCCAGCTCCGCCAGCGAGGAGCCCTCGTAGGGCAGGCGGCCGGTGAGGAACTGGTAGAGGACGACCCCGAGCGCGTAGACGTCGGTCGCCGGCGTCGCCTCCTCGCCGCGCACCTGCTCGGGGGCGAGGTAGGCGGCGGTGCCGACGACCGAGCCGACCTGGGTGATCCGGGTCTGCTCGATCGCGCGGGCGATCCCGAAGTCGGTCAGCTTCACGGTCATCTCGCCGCCGCCGACCGGTCCGCCGGTGACCATCAGGTTGCCGGGCTTGACGTCGCGGTGGATGATCCCGCGGCGGTGCGCGTAGTCGAGGCCGGCGCAGGCCTGGATCCCGATCTCGGCCGCGGTCTCGGCGTCGACCGGTCCCTGCCGCTGCAGGATCTGGGCACCGGAGCGGCCGGAGACGTACTCCATCACGATGTAGTGGCGGCCGTCGTCTTTGCCGGTGTCGTAGACCTGGACGATGTTGGGGTGGATCAGCTTCGCCACCGCCAGCGCCTCGCGGCGGAAGCGGGCGACGAAGCGCTCGTCGTCGGAGAGGTGCTCGGCGAGGATCTTCACCGCCACCGTGCGCTCGAGGATGCGGTCGGTCGCCTTGTAGACGTTCGACATGCCGCCGGAGCCGAGCCGCTCTTCGGTCTCGTAGCGGTTGGAGAGGGTGCCGGCCTCCATCAGTCGCCGCCTTCCACCGGGGCGCCGGGGCCGACCCCGCCCGAGGGGGCGCCACCGCCGGGTTCGACCGGCGGCGCTTCGCCCTGGCCGCTGCCGGCGCCGTTGCCCGGCGGCGCCGGGGTCGCTTCCGGCGCGGTTTCGGCCGGCGCTTCTGCTTCCGCTTCCTTCGGCGGCTTCGACTTTTCCGGCTTGTGGGGCTTTTCCGTCGCCTCCGCTTCTTCGGCCGGCGCGATCGCTTCGGTTTCTTCGGCTTCTTCCGGTTCTTCGCAGCTCTCGACGACTTCGCCGAGCCGGTCGACGCCTTCCCGCAGCGCCTGCTTCAGCTGCTTGTCGACGCCGCCGAGCTGCCGCACCTGGGTGCCGACCGCCTGCACCGCGTTCTCGGCGCCGATGCATTCGCCTTCGCCGGCCAGTTCGCGCACCTGGTCGAGGTTGGCTTCGATTTCGCTGGCGGTGCTGCCGGGGAGGAGGTCGGCCTTGCCGCCGCCGCAGGCGCTCAGCCCCACGGCGGCGACGGCGCCGAGGGCGAGGAGGAGCAGGGATGCGCTGAGGCGGCCCATGAATCGAGTCTAGACAACCCTCTGGTGGCTGGATTTTGCCTGCATTTGCGCCTACCGCCCGACCGCGAGCCGTTCCGCCAGGGGACTGGGCAGGCCGGCGGCGACGATCGCCTTGGCGGCGGCGGCGACGTCGTACTCGACTCGGTGGAAGCGCACCGTCCACTCCGTGGTGTCGAGCTCCAGCCAGGCGGCGCGGCGGTCGCCGTCGCGGGGCTGGCCGACGCTGCCGGGGTTGAGCAGCCAGCCGCCGCGGGCGAGGTTGAGGGCGGCGCCGTCGCCGGCCTGAGCCCCGTGGGCGCCGCCGTAGCGGTCCGGGTCGGGGCGGCTGAAGAAGAGCGCGACGTGGGAGTGGCCGATCAGCCCCACCCGCTCCTCCTGCGCGTCGAGCCCGGCCTCGGCCTGGTCGAGGGTCAGCACGTACTCCCAGATCGGATCGCGCGGGGAGGCGTGGAACAGGCCCACGCCCTCGCGCACCGCGGCCGGCGCCAGCTCGCGCAGGAACTCGATCGTCTCGGCGCCGGTGTGCTCGCGGGTCCACTCGACCGCCGACGCGGCGGCGTCGGAGAAGGAGGAGACGTCGAGCCCGCCGAGCACGGCGAGGTCGTGGTTGCCGACCAGGCAGACGTCGCAGCGCTCGCGGACCAGCGCCGTGCAGGCATCGGGCTGGGCGCCGTAGCCGACGACGTCGCCGAGGCACCAGATCTCCTCGCTGCCACCGGCGTCGATCGCCGCCAGGGTCGCTTCCAGGGCAGGCAGGTTGGAGTGGATGTCGCTGAGGACGGCTACGCGCAAGCGGGCAGCGTACCCCGCGCCCCTCGCGGTCCATACGATTGGGCGGTGACCGCCACCGACTCGATCGCCGAGCTGAGGGGTGCCGTCGAGGGCGCCGCCCGCGCCCTGCGCGACGGCGAGCGGACCGAGCCGGCGCCCTCGCTCGACCGGCCGCCGAAGCCCGAGCTGGGCGACTACAGCTCCAACGCGGCGATGCTGCTGGCGGCGCCGCTCGGCGACAATCCGCGCACGGTCGCCGCCCGCCTGCAGGCGGAGCTCGAACGCGAGCTCGGCGGCTCCGGCAGCCTCGAGCGGGTCGAGGTCGCGGGCCCCGGCTTCGTCAACCTCTACCTCTCCGACGCCTGGTACCGGCGGGCGCTGGCCGGCCTCCTGGCCGCCGGCGAGGCGCTCGGGCCGGCGCCGACCGAGTCCCCCGAGCGGGTCCTGGTCGAGTTCGTCTCCGCCAACCCGACCGGGCCGCTGCACGTCGGCGGCGGCCGCCACGCCGCCTACGGCGACGCCCTGGTGCGGCTGCTGGAGGCGGTCGGCCACGAGGTCGAACGCGAGTTCTACGTCAACGACGCCGGCGGCCAGGTCGGCCGCTTCGCCGACTCGATCGCCGCCCGGATCGCCGGCACCGAACTCCCCGAGGACGGCTACGAAGGCGAGTACGTCGCCGAGCTGGGAGCGCGGATCGCCGCCGAGGGCATCGACCCCGGCGACCGCGAGGCGGTCGGCCGGCGCGGCATCGAGCTGGTCCTCGAGCAGGTCCGCGACACGCTCGAGCGCTTCGGCGTCCACTTCGACAGCTGGGCCTCGGAGCGGGCGATCTACGAGCGCGGCGAGGTCGACGAGGCGCTGGCCGAGCTCGACCGGCGCGGCCACAGCTACCGCCACGAGGACGCGCTCTGGCTGCGCACGACCAGGTTCGGCGACGACAAGGACCGGGTCCTGATCCGCGCCAACGGCGAGCCCACCTACCTCACCGCCGACATCGCCTACCACTGGGACAAGCTGCAGCGCGGCTTCGGCCGCCTGATCGACGTGCTCGGCGCCGACCACCACGGCTACGTGGCGCGGATCCGGGCCGCGATCGAGGCGCTCGGCGGCGATCCCGCCGCCTTCGAGGCGCTGATCATGAGCCTCGTCCACATCGTCGAGGAGGGCGAGCGGGCGCAGATGTCGAAGCGCAGCGGCGACTTCGTCTCGCTCGAAGAGCTGCTCGACGACATCGGCGTCGACGCGACCCGCTGGTTCATGCTCTGGCGCAGCCACGAGACCACCGTCGACCTCGACCTCGACCTGGCCCGCAGCCAGTCGAGCGAGAACCCCGTCTACTACGTCCAGTACGCCCACGCGCGGATCGCCAGCATCCTCCGCAAAGCCGGCGAGACGGCGACCGCGGCCGCCGCCGGGCTCGACCCGGAGGCGCCGGGCGCCGGCTTCGAGCCGAGCGAGAAGACGCTGGTCAAGCGCCTGCTGGAGTTCCCCGACGAGGTTCGCGAGTCGGCGGCGCGGCGGGCGCCGCACCGGATCTGCGCCTACTCGACCGCGGTCGCCGCCGACTTCCACGCCTTCTACCGCGACTGCCAGGTGGTCGGGGCCGAGGGCGAGGGGGTCGAGCGCTCGCGGCTGGCGCTCTGCCTCTGCGCGAAGCGGACGATCGCCGCCGCGCTGGGCCTGCTCGGCATCTCCGCCCCCGAGCGGATGTGATGCCCGGCGGGCGCTCCAAGCTGCCCGTCCTGGCGGAGATCGCCGGCCCGGCATCGGGCAACGCCCAGGCCTGGTCGCTGCGCCGCTCCGACCTCGAGGCGCTGGAGAAGCTGCTGGGGCGGCTGGGGGAGGGGCGGACGCTGCTGGTGACCGGCTCGGAGCGGCTCTCGGGGGCGCTGGCGGTCGCCCTCGCCGGCGCCGCCTGCGCCGCCGGCCGGCGCACGGCGCTGCTCGAGTGCGAACTGAGCCGGCCGCGGCTGGCGGCCGAGGTCGCGCTCGCCGAGGGGCCGGGGCTGCACGAGTACCTGCGCTGGGAGGCGAGCGCGCCGCAGATCCTGCAGCCGCTGGTCCTCGCCGGCCCGGCGGCGGCGCGGGCGCGCCAGCACCTGGTCTGCGTCGTCGGCGGCCGTCCCGCCGCCGACCCGGCGACCCTGCTCGGCCTCGACAGCTTCCGCCACGCGACGGCGAAGCTGCGCGAGGCCTACGAGCTGGTGGTCCTCGACGGCCCCGGTCTCGACGCCGACGGCGACGCCCTCGCCGTCGTCGCCGCCCAGGCCGACGCCCTGCTCGTCTGCCTCGCGCCGGACCAGGTCGGCGGCAGGGCGGGACGGGCGATGCGCGGCGCCGTCCGCCGCCTGCCGCTGGCGCCGCTCGGCGCCGTGGTCCTCAACGACGGCTGAGGCCCCGGGCCACTCAGAGGTCGTAGCGGGCGAGGTCGGCGTCGAGCCGCTCGGAGTCCTCGTCGCTCGGCCCCTCTGGGTCCTCCGGCGCCGCCGGCCCGGCGCGGCCGCCGGCCCGGCGCCAGCGCAGGACCCCGAGCGCCAGCGCCAGCGCGGCGACGACGAAGGCGACGATCGGGACCAGGTAGGCGGAGAGGTTGAAGCCGGCGCCACGCGGCAGCGCCAGCACCGCTTCGCCGTACTGGGCGACCAGCGCGTCCTTGACCTCGGCCTTGGTCCGGCCGGCGGCGACCAGCCGTTCGACGAAGACTTTCTCGCGCTGGGCCTGTGGCGATTCGGCCAGTTCCAGCAGCTCGCCGCAGACCGGGCACATCACTTCGCCCTCGATCTGGTTCACGGTCGAGCGCTGGGGCGCCACCGCGCTCGCCGCCGGCGCCGTCGCCAGCGCGACCAGCGCCGCCAGCGCGACCAGCGCCGTCGCCGCTCTCACGAGCGGCTGCCCGGCAGCAGCGGCGCCACCTCGTGGTCCAGGTAGTCCTCGTCGACCGGGCCGACCCGCAGCAGCCGCACCTTGCCGGCCGGGTCGATCAGGAAGTTCTCCGGCACCCCGGTGGTGCCGAAGTCGTGGGCGGTGTCGCCATCGCCGTCGCGTAGCTGCGGGTAGCTGAGGCCGTAGCGGCGGACGAAGTCCTGGCCGTCGCCGCTGAGGTCGCGGCTGTCGATCCCGAGCACGGTGAAGGCGCCGTCGCCATGGTGGCGCTGGAAGGCCTCCAGCACCGGCGCCTCCTGGCGGCAGGGGATGCACCAGGAGGCCCAGAAGTTGACCAGCACCCAGCGGCCCCTGTATTCGGACAGCGAGCCGTCGCCGCCGCCGTTCAGGCGTGGCATCGAGGGAGCCGGCGCGACCTCGCCCACCGCCACCCTCGGGGAGCCCTTGCTGAGCAGGCCGTAGGTGAGCAGGCCGACGAGGGCCAGCACGGCGAGGACGGCGATGGTGGCGCGCACGTTCACGGGCCGGGAAGGTTAGATCCCATCGGCTCCCGGCAACCCCGCGGCGGCCTTAGAATCCCCCCGGCGCGGACGTAGCTCAGCTGGTAGAGCGCGAGCTTCCCAAGCTCGAGGTCGCGGGTTCGAGACCCGTCGTCCGCTTCTAAGGCCGCTCTGTAGAGCCAAAAATCAGGGGGTGGTTCGAGACCCGTTCCGAACTTGGCTCTACAGCTTGAATTGCGACTAGTTCGTGCTCCCTTACCGCGAGAATTCTACCCGCCGGTCCGGCGCTCGGGGTCTCAGGCGAACGGCAGTGTTCTGATCTCTGTCGGGGCGATTGGATCATCTCGGCTATAGGGAGCGCCGAATCGGGCTGCTTGCATCTGGATTGCATCTAGCGACCGGACAGAGGCATCCGCCGGCCCAGCTCGCGGGCATCGCACCCAGCTCGGCTTCCACCGCCCGTGGCTTCGAGTAATAGGCGGGACGCAAACGTGACTCGCCCTGGGCCACATCCCCGCATCACAGTCGCGCTTCAGCCCAGTAACGCCCATCGCTCACCGGGAGCGTCTGCGCCCGCACAGGCACGCACAGCCGCCCCGGACCAGCGACGCGGGGCGGCGGTGCGGGGTGGTTCGCGGTCATCTGGGACGCAGGAGTGACGCAGGTGGCGCCATCTGAGCGACGCAGGTCGCGCCGCGGGCCCGCGAGGATCAGTCACCGTCCCGCACACTCGCCGCCGCGAGGTGCCGCGAAGAGCTCCGGCAACTCGGCAATGGCCCAGCCGGCCGCCGACGCTTCTCACTCTGGCAAGCCGCTGGGCAGAAATGGGGCGCAGCCCCATGGATCCCGGCCGATCTTGGTCAACCAGCAATTGTTTGGACCGATCCCTGTCGGATCATTCCCCTTAGAGCTCCAGATGGCGCGGCGCTATTAGTGGTCGCCTCACAAGGGTTGACCGGAACGCTGCTAGCTGGTGAGCGCTTTAGCTGGGGGCGTGGCCGCCCATCTTTTACCCGCAACCCCCAGGGTCGACGCTCGCGGGATATGTCGCGTAGGGTGGCAATCGCGCCGTTTCCCAGCCTATACTCCCGCGTACCCCAGGCAGGGCCAAGAATCCGCAGCGCGGCACAGTCCGCCACGACCGTTTTGTCGTCCCTCCCAACCCACTTCGAGTCCTCGATCCTCCGCCAAGCCCTGATAGCCGATTAGCGATCGCGCCACAGGCGCCATTTGCCGTATAGACTAAATCTCCCAAACAATTAATCAATGTCTGAGCAACTACCGTGGCTGAACAAGCTCAAGCCTTTCACCATCCTCACCCCGGCCGACGAGGCCGGATGGGAGCAGTTCTGCCTGATCTGTGGGGAAAGCGCCGATTTCCGTTCTCTGGTCACCGCGGTCCGCGCGTCTGGGGCGCACAGCGTGGTGATAGAGAACGCCTACCCCGACCTCGATCAGGCGAGCGAGGCTCCTTACTGGCCGCGGGCCTTCCCGCTTCCCCACATCGACGTGCATCGCCTGCACTTCTTCGCTTCGGAGGTCCGTGGGTCGTTCCCTGCCGAGCGCCAGGAGGGCTACCTCGGCTACGCCGTCGTTGCTCGCCCGCTCGGCCGGCTGGTACGTGCTCTGGTGTCGCCGCCGCCCTGCCTGCGGTCCGGCGCCGAGGGTCCCTGCGGCCACTGCGAGGAGGGAAGCGCGGTCGCGCCGTCCTTCGAGGGCACGGTGACGGCGGCCGTGGAGACCGTCGAGCTCTTCGGCATCGACTATCCGATCTCCGGGGTGCCCTACTGCGGCCAGGACGCCTGGCATCTGCAGTGCGGTCACGCGGCAGCCTGGACCTGTCTCTTCACCGGGTTCCTGGCGGGGCGGGCGCCGCGGACGACGATCGGCGACGCGGTCGAGGCGGGCGCAAGCGCCGAAGTCGACGTCCACCGCGCGGTCTCCTCGACCGGCACCAATTTCTTCCAGATGCAGCGGATCTTCAGCGCTCGCGGGATGCCGGCGCTCTTCTACGAAATCCCGAAGCTGACCGAGGATCCGCGACTGAAATTGCACGGCCTGCGCGACGCCGATCGCGGCGAGGTGCGGAAGGTCGTCCTGCGCACCGTCTGCAACTACCTGAACTCGGGCTTCCCGGTCGTGGCCAGCACGCGTGAACACACCGTCACCCTGATCGGCTGGCGGCGCACGGGCGGCCCCGAGGGCGAAGTCGATCTCGTCTACAGCGATGCCGATGAGGTCTACGGGACTGTGCCCGCCTCACGAATCGAAGATGAGGGATGGGGTGCGCTGATGATCCCGCTCCCTCCCGAGGTGGTGCTGACCGGCGAGGCGGCGCAGTCGGTGACCCACGATGCGCTCACCGACCTGCCTGTCTTCCTGGCCGACGCGGTCAGCGAGGAGGGGGCTGCGGTCGCCGGCGAGGCGGCCCGGGTGGTCTCCGCGGCGCTTGCCGACGAGCGGCTGAGCCTGCGCCTCGAGCTGAAGCGTCGCCACTCCTATCGGGCCGCGGTGCGCGAGCAGGTCGGGAGCCGAGGCGGCGACGTGAGCGAGGCCCTATCAGTGTTGCGGGCGCCCGCCTGGGTGTGGGTGGTCGAGGCGCAGGATCGCGAGGCTCGCGCGCAGGGTGAGGACTGCGTCTTTTGCGAGTTCGTCTTCGATACCACCTCGCCCGAGGACTCGCCGCATCTCGCCGCCGCCTCGCTCGGCGACCTGACCTGGATCTACTGGCCGTATGATCCCCGCTCGATGCCTTCGCTGGTCGAGCACCGACGGGGAGTGGACAACCTCCGTTGGCGCTCGCAGATCAACCCCTCAATCGCCACTCTGCGCGAGGAGGATGTCCAACGGGTAGGTGGAAAGGCAAGATGACGAAGGAGGCAGACATGGACGAGTCCACCGAGGCGACCGACGTGAATCAGTCGGGTCCGCCGCTGGTCGGTGAAGATGACGAGCAACGGATCGTCGTCACCCTCAGCGCCGAGGCCTACAACAAGCTGAAAGGCACCGCGGACCGGACCCACCTGAGCGTCGCCGACCTGGTCAAGAACGGCCTGGCCCTGGCCGATTGGCTTGAGGACGAGAACTCGCGCGGCTCCCAGCTTCTGATCAAGCGCGGCGGTCGCCTGCGCGAGGTGAACCTGCCGGGCAGGGGCGAGGACTCCTCGCGATGAGTGAAGGCGACCCGGGCTCCGGGCCGCTCAACATCGAGGTGGACGTTGGCGATCTTGAGGCGGATTTCGCTGGCCCCGAATTCGACCTGCATCGCGCCCGAGTCCAGTTCACCTGGTTCGTCCTCGGGGTCTTCGGGCTAACGATCCTGGCCGCGTTGGTCTCGGCCTTCACCGGCGACTGGCACGCGATGTTGGCCGTGCTCGAGCGCCTCCTGCCGGCCGAGAGCGCGGTGGTTGGCGCCACTGTCGGCTTCTACTTCATCTCCAAGCCAGACGACTTCTGAGATGCGCCAGTCCTACATAGTCTCCTACGACCTCCGCCAGCCCGACGACGCGTCGGCCGACTACGAGGAGCTGATTAAGGCGATCAAGGGCTACGGCTACTGGGGGAGGCTCATGCTGTCGACCTGGATCGTCGTGACGACTCAGGACGCCGCGGAGATCCGCGACACCCTCCAGCAGCACATGGCGTCTCAGGATCGGATCTTCGTCGCCCCTGTGGGTAAGCCCGCAGCCTGGCGCAACATCATGGCTAAGTCGGAGTGGTTGAAGAACCGCCCCTAGCACCGATGAGGAACCCCCGGCAGGTGTGAACGGAGAGTTGTGGGCCACCTGTCGATCCGCCCGAAGGCGTTGTCCGGTCCGATCGCGGCAGCCACGACGGTGGCCTCGTATCCGGGCTCGGTGAGGAACTTCACGCTCCATCGATCCCGATCTGCACGAGGATGAGCCTAGGGTGCGCTCCTTTCGGGGCGGCGCCTGCAGGGCTTCTCCTCCCTTGCCCGGATGCATCATCTCCGTCCGCGGTCGGTGTGGATGACGCAGCGGCGTACCCCGGCCGCCCGCATCGCCGCGGTGCGGTGGCGCCCGTTGATGAACGCCGATGCCTCGAGGGGGATGGCGATCGGGTCACGGAAGAGGCTCCGGAGCAGGCCACACCCCTCCTCGGTCAGCTCCTCTTCGCCGCGCGCAAGGATCGACGCGTCATCGCGCGGTGAGACGCCGGACTCCGACAGCTCCACCGCGATGCTTGCTATTGCAGGCCAGTCCTCCTCGCCGTAGCGCTCGGCCTGCTCCTCGTCGGTCTCCGGCAGCGAAGCTAGCTCGACGACCTCAAAAGAGGCGAGATCTCGGCGCTCCTCGTCTTCGGCCTCGGCTCGGATTCCGGCGTTATAGGCGGCCACCAGCGACTCGACGTCCCTGGGATCGTCGGGAATCTGCTCCAGCATTTCCGCCACCCAGACGATCGAGGTGTCATGGCTCGGAGGTTCCTCTAGCACCGCCTCCAGGCACCGATAGCTCGGTGCGTTCCCAAGCAGAATGAAGGCCTCTGGATGGCTGCCGCCCCCGATCAGGGCACAGACCTCGCCGGTCGCCTCGATCCAGGTCGTCCGCATCCCGCACTGTCCATCCTCGGAGCGAAAGAAGCAGTAATCCAACTGGCGAGACCCGTCTCGCCGCGGATCATCCTCATAGAACCTCCCGGCAGGGATCGGGGCGAAGTCCGGCATCAAGAGAACCTATCCTCGGGGTAGGTTCTCCGTGATCGGGGAGGCAGTGTATGAGGGGGGTCCGAGAAAATCGCGGCCTCGTCGTGAAGCAGGTCCATAGTCAGTCAATCGCAGCGGCAGCCGCCCACTGTGGGCTCTCCTGCAGGGCCACTAGCAGTGCCCGGAATGCGGACCGAAAGCTGAGCCCTCCGGAAGCAATAGCTCCTTGATCTCGGGAAAGCCGCTGAAACCGTGCCCCGTAGCTCAGCAGGACTCCGCTGCGGTCTCATAACCCGAAGGTCGCAGGTTCGAATCCTGCCCCCGCTATTAGTTCGTCGCAGGTTCAAAGCGCCCTAAAAGTCCTGCAAATCTAGATTTTTACCCAGCGCTTTGAACCTACGACAAACGGTCGTTTCAAGCTGGTGGCCGCGGGCTTTGGCAGGGGAATTTGTGTCTTTGGGAGGTCGCCGAGGGGTTTGTTCCCCGCCGGTCATCGGTCTTGGGAGCTGTCCTTCCTCCGTTCCCACTCCTTGATTACAGCCGGGCGAAGAAAGCGGGCCATAGCTTTCACCTGGCGTTCGTGGACCTCTTTGGCCCTGGGCGCATTCGGGCCGAGCTCGTAGACCGTGGTGTTGATCCTCAGGGGCCGGGTTTTCTCCTTGGCGGCCCGAGGCTTTTTCTTGGCCTTCTTCGGGGGTTTCGGGGCTTCGCTCATCTGGGAGATCCCAGCCCGTCTGGCGTTGGCGCGCTCCACCGAGTCTCCTCTCGCAGATGCCGCTCGTCAACCTCCAGTCGGCGCTCGATCTGCGTCCGGTCGGCGGCCATTTGCGAGGCGGTCGGTCAACTCGAGGTTCACCGCGTCGGCGGGTATCTCCACCTCGTGGGTCTAGTTGCGGCTTGCCGCGCTCTGCCGGCGCCTTGCGCCCGCTCTCCGTGTCCCAGAAGCGATGTCGACCTTCTCGCCGATCGGTTCAGCGGCTCGTTGCATTTGGCGAGCCTGCGCGGGATCCAGAGCGAGGGATCCTGGGCGTCGTCGGTCGAGACACGGCCGTAGAAGGCGACCTTCATTGGCCGGTCCGATCCTGCATGGTGCCCGGTCCCCCTGGGACCTCCCGAGGGTAGCGATCATCAATGGTCGTATCCCCAGGACAAGGGCGTGCTACGGCGCATCCTCGATCCGGGTCAAGACGGCGCGCTGGTTTGAGACCGGCGTATCTACAGATCGATTCCGGCGATCAGCGCCATGCCCTCGAGGAGCTCGAAGTCGAGCTTGTCGACGGGCCAATCCTCTCTGAGTCGGTCGCGATCATTCTGGAGACGCTCGAAGATCAGGAATGCCTCGGGCTGGGAGAGCAGCGGGTTGGCGGTCTCGTCGTCGGCGTAGGCCTCGTAGATGTCTTCCAGCTTCTGCCAATTCGCCTCTATGTAGGGATCGATATGGGTCTCGACGACGTCACCTGGCACGCACCCGTAAAGATGCACGAGAAACGGGACGGAGAGCAGCGAGAGTTTGCGGTCGGGCGAGCGCGGGGTGAAGCGGAGGAGGCGATCGTCGAGCTCGGCCGCTACCGTCATCTCGGCGTAGTCCGGGTCGCCGGCGATCACCCTGCGGAGACGATCGACCTCGCCGTCGAAGAGCTCGACCAGGGCCACCAATCTGGTGACTGCCCGCTTCGTCTCATCGGCGGCCTCCACCGGCGGCTTGTAGAGAAGGTCGTGGGAGACGACTGCCCAGGCGCTCTGCGCCTTGCTGTGGATCTGCAGCTCGGCGCGCAGCTCGCCGAGCTCGGGTGTGTCGGGTCCGAGGTCGCCCTGGCCGACCAAAAGCTCGGGCCTCGGTGCAAGTTCGAAATGGACCCCGAGGTAGCCGAGCTGGTCATACTGGAGGGCTTCAAGCTTCTGCTCGCGGTCCGCGATGCTGCAGAGCGCCTCGACGATCGCTTCCACCCGACCGATGTCCTCGAGGTAGGGCACGATCACTCGCACGCCCGCCTTGTCGCCGATTTCCGCGAGCGGATCGGTGTAGCCCTCTCGGAGCGCCTTCTTGGCGAAACTGCGGACCTCCTTCGCGCGGCTCGAGACCTCGCAATAGATACCCGCCGAGCCGAGATCGCGCTCGAGAGCGGCGTGGATCCGGTGCGCGAGAGCCTCGAAGAGCGGGCGCTCGACCTCATAGGCGCCCGCGATCTGCCCGTAGCTGCTAGCCGCCACCGCTGACCTCGTCGATGCGGTCGTGGATTTCTACGGGGGCCGCCTCGCTGTCGGTCGGGTTGACGGTGACGTATTTCTCGACGTCCTCCGGTGGTCCGGAGAGCTTCAGCTTCGACTCCACGAAGCGCATTGAGAGGCGCTTGACCTTCGGTGCCACGAGCTTCAGGTCCTTCTCGATGCCCGTCGTCGGTGCCTCGGCCTCCGCGAGAAAGGTGCGATAGCCCTGCCGGTCCTCGACGTCGAGGTTCTCGTTGGCGAACGAGTTAGGTGAGAGGGTGTTTGCCTGTCGATTCATCTCGCCGAGCAGCGCGATCTCATACCGCGCTTTCTTCTCCGGCTCCGCTACCTCCGTCTCGATCCAGCTCTGGGTCGTTTCGAAGAACGACTTGGTCGCGACGTCGGGCGCGTTGCGCAGGCGGGCGCCGAGGAAGCGGGCGAGGAAGAAGGTTGCGACCTCGGTCGTCGGGTTGTAGCCGCGCTGATCGTCGGAGACGATCCCCTCGAGCGATTCGAGGCCGGAGTCTGGCATGCGGAACGCCGATGCCTTGAAGAGGCGGGTGTGCTTTCCGAGCATCAGGTCGCGCAGGTGGGCGACGCTGAAGGTCTTGCCGCCGTCCGGCAGGGTGGTCTCCTCGACGCGGATCGCATCCTCGCGCTCAAGCTTCAGGATGGCGAGACAGGCTGCAGTCTCCACGCGGCCGAGAAGGGCGACCAGGAGGCCCGGGTTGCTGACCGCTGGCTGGGAGTCGTAGAGGTGGCGGGCGATGTCGCGGGAGGCCGCGATCAGCTGCGCGGGGTCCTTCATCACGGCCTCGATCAGGCCCGGCACCGGTGATTTCTGGTCGGGATCGTACTCAACCTCGTAGCCGTGTCGACCAAGGCTCTGGGTCGTCTTCTCCTTGAAGAAGTTCCTCAGCTCGGCGTTCAGCGGCGAGGGCGCGTCGCTGTAGGCGATGTCTTCGGGCGTCGTGCTGGTGTTGTTGCGGGGAACGTCGTGGACGACGATCTGATCGACGAAGAAGGTTCCGAGGTCCATCTCTCTCCCTGGTGGCTGGGTCAGGCAGCGGGATCTCAAGGTCAGGACCCTGCCCGCAAGTTGCCCAGCCCCTGCTGGACCGCCGCGATCCTTCCATCGGTACGCACCGATGTCAACTCGGAACCCAAGGATCGGAGATCGGTTGATGCGAACATACGTTCGTGTCACTGGTCGAGCATACGCCTCCTTGGTGATCGACCCGATATGGCCACCGAGGTTCTCGCTCTCCGCCTCGCGCGGCGGGCCGCGACGAGTCCCCTCTGGCGTCAGCCTGCCCGCTGGAATTCTCGCGCGGGAGGTCGCATTTTCCGTGCCTCTCCGGCGCCGTTCCGGTCCGACGCCGGTGATGTGATGTGGATGTGGTCCCTCCTCTCCAACCGATCGACTTCTTCCAGCAGGCCAAGATCTCCTCGCTGCGGAAGCTCGAGGTCTACGGGAAATACCTGCAGCCCCTGAGCTTCAAGTGGGGCGCAGGCTGGCGGCACCATTGGATCGTTGACGGTTTTGCCGGTGCCGGGGCATATGACGGTGCAGACGAACAGGATGGCTCACCCTTGATCGCCGCCAAGTGGGCGCGAAGGGAGGAGCAGCGCTGCGGATACCCGAAGGTCAAATGCATCAACGTTGAGCGCGACCCGGCGTGCTTCCATCATCTGACCGCGAACCTGGCGCCCTGGGCCCATCTGGTGACCAACTTGCCGGGGGAGTTCGGCGACCACCTGGATCGGATCATCGAGACGATCGACCGCGATCCGGCCTTCTTCTTCCTCGATCCCTTCGGAGTTCGCGGCATCGAGATGGCGCTGGTCGAAAAGATCATGCAACGGCCGGGACGGAAGACGGAGCTATTGATCCACTTCTCCGAGCGCTCCTTTGCCCGGATGGCCGGTCACGCATCCGAGGGCGACCGTGCCACGGTCGCCGAGCGCATGGCCCAGACCAAGCTCGCCCGGCTGGATGAAGTGATCGGCTCTCAGATGTGGCGACCTTGGTGGACCGGCGGCAACGTCGATCCGGGCGAAGCTCTGGAGAAGACCGTCGACCTCTATATGTCGCAGCTTCGGTCTCGTGGATTCGAGTTCGTCCACCAGATCGCTGTCCGGGACAACCTGGCCGACCGCAGCCGCTACCGCCTGGTCTTCTGCACCTCCTCTCCGCACGGCGTCGAGCTGATGAGTGACATCGCCTGTCGTTACGAGCGTGGACTCGCAGAGGAGGAGGCCGCTGGCCAGGGCTCCCTGCTCTCCGAGATCGAGAGCCGGGAAGACGAGAGTCGGCTGATCGACGCCATCCACAAGCTCGGGCTGGGGCGGGAAATCATGACGCGCGAGAAGATCCGCCACGTACTCGTGCCCCGTTCGTTCGGCCTTTACACGAGCACCGACTACAACCGCGCCATCGTCGAGCTCGTGAAGCGCGGCGGCATAGACCGGGACACCGCCGTCGGTATCCAGGATCGCGAGGACCTGCGGTTCCGGGACTTCGCGCAAGGCTCCCTGCTGGAAGCCCTCTCCTGACTAGAACGACTTCGTGCAGGCGCTGGGAGCGGCCAGCGGCCGAGCCCGCTTCTGGGTACAACGGTCGTGTGGCGCAGAAGACCGCGATCGAGTGGACCGAGGCGACCTGGAACCCCGTCACGGGTTGCGATCAGGTCAGTCCCGGCTGTGCCCATTGCTACGCCAAGACTTTCGCCGAGCGCTGGCGGGGGATCCCGGGCCACCATTTCGAGCAGGGCTTTGACTTGAGGGTCTGGCCCGAGCGACTCGAGCAGCCGAGCAGATGGAAGCGCCCGCGCATGATCTTCGTCAACTCGATGAGCGATCTCTTCCACGAGCGGATCCCCGATGAGTTCATCGCACAGGTCTTCGACGCGATGCGTGAGGCAAGCTGGCACACGTTTCAGATTCTGACCAAGCGCCATGAGCGCATGGTGGAGGTCGGGCGGAACCTCGATTGGCCGCCGAACGTCTGGATGGGCGTCTCGATAGAGAACCGCCGTTTCGTCCAGCGGACGGACTATCTGCGGGAGATCCCAGCGGCCGTCCGCTTCGTCAGCGCGGAGCCCCTCCTCGGTCCGCTCGAGGATCTGGACCTGGCGGGTATCGATTGGTTGATCGCAGGCGGTGAGTCCGGTCCCGGACATCGTCCGGTCCGGGAAGAATGGTTGCTGGACCTACGAGACCGATGCCTACAGGAGCAGGTGGCGTTCTTCTTCAAGCAGTGGGGCGGCAGGACTCCGAAGATCGGTGGGCGGGAGTTGGCGGGCCGGACGTGGAACGAGATGCCGCGACCGGGGAGCCGCGGCTCGAAAGAAGTAGTAGCTCTGGCCTAGCGATGAGGTAACTGCGGTCCGCCGGGAGTAATTGTCAGCGCCGGCACTTGTCCTCGTCTCCTTCGAGCGCGGCGTCAAACTGCTCGCGGGGAGCTCCTCGGCGCTCGCGCCTCAGGTCAGCCAGAGAGCACCATCGTCTCCGGGGTCGGCCCTCGTCCGCTGCGTCCTGCCCCGGCCCCCGGGCACGCATGGGACGGGTCAGAGTGGCCACCATTTTGCGGGCTTCCCTGGGCGTCCGGTGATCCGACGCCCGTGGCAGCCTTATCGGTTATGCCGGAGCCTAGGCGCGCATTGCCGGCGAGGAGCGATCACGATTAACCTCTCTCAGATGAACAGCGAGCGTCCGGAGGAGCGAAACCCCTACGGTAAAGACGCCGCCATGAAGACCTTCACGGTCAGGCGGAGCGGCACGATCTATCTCTACGGGCCCGAGATCGATGTGATCGACACCGTCCAGTTCCAGCGCCTGCGACACATAAAACAGCTCGGCACGAGCGATTTCGTGTTCCCGGGCGCAACCCACAATCGTTTCGAGCATTCGCTCGGCGCCGTCGCCGCCGCCCAGAAGATCATCGACGCCGCCCGGATCAAGCCCGACAAGGACGCGGACTCGGCCAAGATCGACGGCACGGGCGAACGACTGGCCCGACTCGGGGCCCTGCTCCACGATCTCTTCCATGTGCCATACGGCCACACCCTCGAGGACGAGTTCGGTCTCCTCGAGCGCCACGACGAGAACACCGAGCGGATCAAGGCTCTGCTCGTGGACAGCGAGATCGGGGAGATCCTTCGGGAGTCTCTGAAGGAGAAGGCGCTCGGAGAGAAGACCGAGTACGACCTTCTGCTGGAGATGCTTCACGCCGGACCTCCTCCATCGGAGGAAGAGCCCGACGATGGCGACGAGCTACAGGCGCTCCGGCTTGGCGAGTACACCTACGTCGCCGACATCGTAGGAAACACCGTCTGTGCCGATGCGCTCGACTACATCGACCGCGATCTCTCCGCCTGTGGCATGCCCGTGGCCCTCGGTGACCGCTTCCTTGACTTTTTCGCGATCACGCCGGAGTCCGCTGCCCTGCCCGAGAACCGCAACCGGATGGCTCTCCGCCTCGACAAGCATGGAATGCCCCGACCTGACGTCGAGTCGGAGATCCTGAAGCTCCTCACCTACCGCTACGAGCTCGCCGAGCGGGTCTTCTTCCACCACGCCAAGAACGCGGCCTCGGTGATGATCGGTAGGGCGGTCGAGCTCTTGAATCTCGCGGCCGACGACTCAAACTTCTACTCGCTGGGCGACGACACCCTGCTCGCGATCCTTGCCGAACCCGAGCTGGCCGCGAGCCTTGGGATCGAGGTCGAGAGTGACCCCGATCTGCGGCAGCGGGCACGCGAGATCGGGCGGCTTCTCTACTGTCGCCGCCTCTACAAACTCCGTTACCTCGCCGTTGCCGACGACGACGTCGACGGCAGAGCGGAAGACATCTGGGCGACCTATGGGAAGAGTGGGGCGAGGCGGGCGCTCGAGGACGAACTCGCCGCCCAGGCGGGCCTCGAGCCTGACCAAGTCCTCGTACACCTGCTGAGGCCGAAGATGATGGCGAAGCTGGCGAAGGTCCGTGTGTACCTGGCGGATGGCACGGTGACCTCTTTCCAGGCCTGGGACGAACGGCACAGCGGCCGGGTCCGTGCCTTGAATGAAGCGCACGCCCGGCTATGGCGAATCGGCGTCTTCGTTCACCCAGAGGTCGCGGACAATCCGGGCATCTGGCGTTTGGTGGCCGGTGCCGCCAGGGAAAAGTTCAAGATCAAGTCTCGCTACGCGCCCAGCGAGGTCGACGAGCCATATCTCGCGGCCGTTTTCGACCTGAACGCGGACAAGGAGAACTGGCCGATCAGCGATCGGCAGGACCTGATCGAGAGAACGGTGGCAGCGGCCGCCTCGGCTCTCACGTCCCTGGACGCGGCGGTCCAGCAGATGCGAATCGTGGCTTCGAGCGGCGAGAGGGCACCGGCCAGGCAGTCGGAGGAGCCGGCGCAAGGGCGTTTGCTTGATGAGGGGGGAGCCGAGCGGTGACGCCACAGATGCCACTGTCGGCTCTGCGGGAAATAGACGAAATCGCCCTTGCCCTTCGGCCGAGGCGTTGGGGGCAGTTCAAGATACGGTCGGTCGCTAGGCGTCTCGGAATCAGTGTCGAATCCAGGTCCCTGGGTTCGGAGCTCTTCGGCCTGACCCTCGACTCGGAGCGGGTTCTCCTGAGAAGAGAGGGTTTGGTCGGATCCGCCCGGGCTTTCACGTTCGCTCACGAGGTCGCGCACGTGCTTGAGCGAAGAGGTCGGTTCCGCGGGGTCTCACGGGAGCAGAGCGAGTGGCTCGCCGACCGTTTTGCGCGAGAGCTCCTTCTTCCGAGGCGTTGGCTGATCGGCGCCTCGCCCGAGGAGATCCAGCGCGCGACCACCAGGCGATGGTTGTCCCCGGAGATCGTGTGTATGCAGGCCGCGGCTGCGGGCCGGGCCCCTGACGTCATTCGGGGCGATTGCTCGGTGCTCTGTCGCCGATGCGGCGAGCGCCACGCGCGGCCCGACTGCGAGTGTTTCCCTGCTCGCCTCCGACCATCAGCGGCCCAGGAACTGCCGTCGATGCACACAGTTCTACGGCGTCTAACCAAACCCGCGATCACGGCGAGCCCCCTGGTGTTCCCGTGTCTTTTCGATGCCCCGGGATGCGAGGTGCGCCATGATGATTTCGGCCCGGTGGTGCCGGAGGTGAACAAGAGTCAAGACGTGATCGAAGGGACGACCAGGGCAGAGCGGGCTGCACCTCCTTCGTCGAAGGAGCGCGCGTCAGCCCAACTGGCCATCTGCCGTACCGATTTCGCTCCGTTCTAGGGGTCTACGTAATGTGAGTTATCCGGCGATCGCCGCCGCTCTAAATCCATATTTCACTTTGCTGGCTGGACAGAAGGGTTTTTTGAAGGCAACTAGAATCGGACGATGAGCGGGGGGAGAGCATCCGCAAGGGCCTCGGAGGAGCTCGACATGAGGGCCTTCCGCGCAGCACAGGTCGTGCGGAAAAGGATGCGCACCAAACGGAGGATCGTCGAAGAGTCCGCCTTCCTCTCAGAACCGTCTCGAGAGCTTGGGCGGCTCCAGGACGCAGGCGTAGTTGCCGCGTACATCCCCGACCAGAAGGCGTGGCGCAAACTCAGTCCCGGTTCGAAAGCCAAGCCCGGTCACCCTGGTCTCTGGTTGACGCTTGCCCCAGGCCTCGGGTACCTGATTGGCGTCGACATCGCTCATAGCCATGTGTCCGCATCGATAACCAAGGCTGACTTCAGCGGGGTCTTGGACGTCGCGCTGCGCGAGCCGATGTCAGGCTTGGATGAGGATCCAGAGATGGCGTTCGACGTCGCCGCTCGCCTGATCGCAAGGGCGTTCGCGCAGGCCAGAGATCGGCACGGGGCGACTCCCGAGGAAGTGATCGGCATCGGCATTGGTCTCCCCGCCCCGGTCAACCGGGAAACGAAGACGATCTCGCCGGAGATGCACATCCTCTCCGCATGGAGTCGCTACTCGCCCGCGGATGAACTCTCCAGTCGGCTCCATGAGATCCTCCCCGACGCTCCGATCGAGGTCGACAACGACGCTAGCCTTGGTGCCCTGGGCGTTCACTGCTGGGAGACCCTCACTTCCGACCCGGCAACCGTCCCCCGCGATCTCCTCTACGTTCGAGTCGGAGATGGAATCGGCGCCGGCGTGGTGATCAAGGGAAAGCTCGTCGGGGGCGGGTCGGGGTTTGCCGGCGAGATCGGCCACGTGAAGATCGACGAACGGGGGCATTTCTGCCCGCGCTGCGGTCAGCGCGGTTGCGTCGAGACCAAGACGAGCGACCGCGCCGTTCTCGCCGAGTTGGGCCCGACGGTGTTCGCCGACATCCCCGGTGCGCTTGCAATCGAGGACGTGATCGCCCGCCGACATCCGGCCTGCTTCAGAGCGCTCCACGAGGCCGGCTGGCATCTGGGCACGGCCCTGGCCCACGCCCGAACGCTGCTGGACCCCACGCGGATCTACATCGGCGGAGCGATGGCGGGCTCGGAGCGCTTCATGCACGGCATCCAGGAAGGCATCGTCAGCAATTCGCTGACGCTCGCCGAGCAGGTCGGCGAACTGGTCTCACCGTCACCGACTTCGCTCTCCGATCTCCGCCTCGACCTCGCCTCGCCCGAGCTCCTTGGGGCCATTGCGATCGCCCTGCACCGTTGCGGGGACAGCTATATCGAGCAGACGCTGAGGAATTTTCAGCTGCAGAAAACGGGGCGGCCGAGCATCGGTGACGGCGTCGTTTCCGCCGACTGAGGGTCAAATCGGACTGACCGCGGCGGCAGTTTGCCGCATGTGTCGCATATGTCCTCGAGCCCTCCTTCGGAGGTCTCGGCTCCCCTACGGTCCACCGTCCCGAAACCGCCGTTGATCGAAAGGAGCTGGTCGTGCCTCACCCTCGCCATCATGGCCCCCACCCCCATCACCCGCCGCACGCACCCGGTCACCACCGCCGTGGACCTGGCGCCGTGCACTGGCTGTTCAGCGCCGAGAGGCGCGCAAGCCTGGCGGAGGCCGCCAGCATCCTGGCCCGGTTCGGGGCTGCCCTTGCCAATGGGAGAACGATCGAGCTCCGCGACGACCTCGTGGTGAGCCCGCCCGATCCCTGCGACACCGTCGTTCGCTTCGAGCGCAGCCCGGTCGGCGATCTGATCCTGAAAATCGAGCTCAAGTGGCCCGACGGCGAGGGCTCGCCCTCGGAGGATTCGCTCGACTCCCTATTCGACCCCAAGGACAGCGCCATGACCTCCGAGTCCGAGGAGCTGTCGTGAACAGCCTCGCCGCAGCCGCCAGGCTGCGCTGGTCCTCGGGCATCGCCGACTGGCCCCGTGAATGGGGCCAGCTGCGACTGCGCAACTGGCGGCGCATTGATGGCTTCGAAAAGCTTTGCGGGCAGATCGTGGCACTCTGCGCGCGGGAATCGCTGAGTGCCGACGAGGTGATAGAGCTCGTCCGCGACGACCCTGCGGTGACGGTGACGGGAGATATGAAACGGGCGATCGAGCAGATGCTCGCTGGCGGCCTTCCCGACGACCCCGTGACCGTGGTCGTCGCCGCCGAATGCCTGGAAGCGCGGCTGGGCGAGCGCCTCGACACCGACCGGCTCTCAGGTCCCCTGCGACGGCTTGGCCGCCGGGCCGTGCTCGTCTTTAGCGGCTTCCTCGGCCTCGGCTGTCTATATATCGTCGTCGGCGGCCTGCTGGAAGGGCAGAGCGAGCGGTTCGGCTCCCTACCAGGGCCCGTGGCGCTTCTCATGTTCGGGCTGGCGCTCGCGTTCCTCGGCCTCTTCGAGGCGCTCCACACGTCCGGGACCCAGCTCCGCCTAGCCGACCTTCGCGGTTTGGCCGCCGAGCTGCCGCGGGCATACCGACTGAACCGCCGGCTTCGCGATGACGAGGGCATGGAGAGGTTTCTGGCGGGGCGTCAGATCGTCGTTGTGATCACGGTGTTCTTCGTCGCCGGCCTGTCGAGCTTCCCGTCGATGTCCACCCTGCCGTTCGTCGATATGCCAGTGCCGAGCCTGCTCGACCCGATCGTTGAGCTCGGCATCCCCGGGGCTCTGGTCGTGTTGTGGACGGCGCAGCTCGCTCCCCAGTTCTACGCGACGCGCAACGCCCTGCGGCTGATGAACACGCGGGCCGCCACCTGGGCGCTCGACCTCGCCTTCTTCCTCGAGCGGATCGGCCTGGCACAGCCCAGCCGCTGGATCCCGCGCCGCGGCAGCTCCAGTCGGATCCCGCTTTCCCCCGCCCTGCGCTGGGACCAGGATGCGGACGAGCTTGACGGGGACGGGCTGATCAGCGTCAATCGTCGCTGGCGGTGTGGGTCCGATCGCGCTCACGCTCGGATCGCGTCGGCCACTTCGGTGCGCCGGGCGGGGCACGCCGCCGTCTCCGACTCCAACCTCGTCCTGCCCGCCGCGCCGTCGTCGCTGCGGTTGGTGGCGGAGATCAAGACGCCCACCGGCGTCAGCCGGCCGGTCGCCCCGACCGACTACAGCGAGGAATCGCTGCCCAGCGGGGACCGACGGTTTCGCAAGGTCATCGCTCCGGCGATCGGTCCCTTTGCCGAAGGTGAGTGTGCGCAGACGCTGCTGGAAGCCGACTACACGAACCCGATCGGCCGCGACTCGGTCCCGGTGGAGCGGCCGGCGCGATTCCTGCTCTGGCGCCTCGCTCTCTCCGAGCAGCCGTTGCATTTTCAACATGTGCGCCTTCGCATCTACCGGATGGGCGATCGCTTCGGCGACCTCACCAGGATCGGTGACGAGATTCACCTCGTCCCCATCGAAGGTTCTGATGGCCTCCCGGTGGTCACCTATTCGCACCCGTTTCCACCTGCAAACGCATTGTTCGTCTTCGATTGGGAGGTGACCTGGTGATGAGTGCAAGGAAGTCAATCGGTTCCCTGCGAGGTGGCGCGATGGGTCTGTGGCTGCGCCTCTGGGGAGAACTGTCGAAGTCCGAGCGGCGGCGCCTTCGTGTCGCCCTGGTCTCGATGCTGCTGGCTAGCGGCCTGACCGCGATCCTCCCCCTGCTGATCGGAGAGCTCGTCAACGGAAGCCTGAGCGGTGGCAAGGTGACGCTCAGCGGTTCGCTGGACCTATTGGCGGTGACGGCGGGGATCGTCCTCGCCGGCCAGATGCTGGAAGTCCTGCGTCGCCAGCTGGTGGAGAACGTCGCGACCGGCTTCGAGCGCGACAGCCGCGTTCGCGCCTACTGGCAACTCCTCCATCTCGACCTGGGCCGCTTTCGCGAAGGCCGGGTCGGGAGCGTCTACGGGCGGACTAACCGCAGTATCGAAGGGGCGGTGAAACTGGTCAAGCTCGGCGCGCTCGACCTCCTGCCCGCTCTGACCCTTGCTTTTGCGGCCCTGGTCGTTGCCTTCGTGAAGAGCCCGATCGTCGCCGCCGCGATGTTCGGTGTCGTCCCCACCGGCTTTTTCCTCGTCAGATGGCAGGTTCGCAGCCAGGCCGGGATCAGGGTAGAGGTGCGTGACCACAAGGACGTGATCGACGGCGAGGTGACGGAGTTGCTGCCCGCCCTGGAGACGATCAGGGCCAGCGGCGCCGAGGAGCACTTTGTCGGGCGGGTGGAGGCGGGCTGTGAGAGCCTGCGGGAGACGGAGTTCCGCCACCACCGGGCGATGTCCCTCTTCGACGCGGCGAAGTCCGTCAACGAGGGCCTCTGGCTGATCGTCGTCCTTCTCACCGCTCTCACCCTGACGGCGTCCGGCGAAATCTCAGCCGGCGAAATCACTGCCTACGTCCTGCTCTACGCGGCGGTCTTGTCACCCTTGCGGGAGCTGCACCGGATCCTCGACGAGGCGTCCGAGGCGTCCCTGCAGACGCGCGACCTCTTCGAGCTGCTGGACGAGGACGCCGACCGCGGCTACTCGCCAGCCGAGGAGGCGGACGCAAAGACGCCGATCGCCGCCGACCCCGCAAAGCCAGACGCGCCGGCGCTCGCCGTCACGGACGTGACCTTCGCCCACCCCGGCAGCGACGCTGCGATCCTTCGCGGGATAAACCTGGAGCTTGCTAAAGGCGAAAGGGTGGGCATGGTCGGAGAGTCAGGCTGTGGCAAGTCAACCCTGCTGCGCCTAGTCGATCGCCTTCACCACGGCCAAACGGGGCGCATCGAGCTGTTTGGCGCCGACCTCAACGATCTCTCGCGCGAGCAACTCTCGAAGACGATCGGCTTCGTATCTCAGGAGCCTCGCCTCTTCAGAACCACCGTGCGCGAGAACATCATCTTTGGCCGGGACAACGTCGAAGACGCGGAGATCGTCGACGCCGCCACCCGCGCCCACATCCACGACACGATCAAAGCCCTCCCGATGGGCTACGACACGCTCGTCGCGGAGCGCGGCGAGACTCTCTCGGGAGGACAGAGACAGCGCATCTGCCTGGCCCGGATGCTACTCCGCAACCCCGGTCTCCTCCTCCTCGACGAGCCAACCTCGGCCCTCGATAACGCCTCCGAGCGAGCCGTCCAAACCGCCATCGACGAACTCGACGGCGTCACCATGCTGATCGTCGCCCACCGCCTCTTCACCCTCAAGTCAATGAATCGAATTGTCGTAGTCGGCGAGGGCCGCATCATCGAAGAAGGCACCTTCCCCGACCTCTCGACGGCTGGCGGCACCTTCACCGACATGTTGAAAGCCGAGCAGCTCGAAGAGGCAACGACGCCGTTGCTTCACGCGGCGTGAAAGCTGCCAAGTGGCCTAATGCAAGGTATCCGCAGTAGGGTTCATGGTTGCTTCCACCTTCTCGGGTTCCGGTCGGGAAGGAGGCCTAAGACTGCATATACGTTTCCGCATCGCGGAGACGTCGACCGAAGGTCGAGTGGCCTGTGGCATTCGCTCGTGGTAGCCGGATTCGTTGATCGTCTCGTCGCTATAGCCTCGACGAAGCTGTCGACTCGGGCCTTCCCCTTGATGTGGTTTAAGCAGCTTCGTCTTCGGCCGGTACTCGGCGGGGCCGACGGTCCCCGAGTCAACCTTGTATTCGTAGACGATCGCTCCCAAGGGTCAGGTCGTCGTTCAACTGCGGGAGGTCGACCCCGGACGAGCGCATCCGACAGACCCCGGCGACTGTCTGACGACGGAGACCCCTTGGCACGAGCCCCGCGGCTCTCCTCGTGCGCCCCTTGGGGACCCGTCCTCCGCAGGCCGTCGATCTCACGGCAACCTGCCCGGGGGCGCGAGCCAGACCGACTCGAACTCCAGCAGCTCCGCCAGGGTGTCGTAGTCGCGGTCGTAATGGATCACCGCGGCGCCCAACTCTTGCGCCGCGGCGGCCACCAGATAGTCCACGATCGGCAGGCGCTGGGCGCCAGCGGAGCGATGTGCGAGCGTACGCATCGCCCCCGCTGCCGCTTCGACGACGGACGGCGTGAGCGGTGCAGGTCCGATCGCCGCGAGGCGCTCGTCCAGGACGTCGAACGCCTCGCCGTCGCGGGCGCTCAGCAGGATCTCCAGCCGGACGGCGGGAGAGAGACGAAGTCGACGCGAGAGGAGGGCCTCCCTCCAGGGCGCCCGGACCTCGGGGTGATGGGCGCGGGCCCAGGCTGAGGTGTCGATCAGCAGGGGCAGCCGGCCCCAGGCTGGTCCGCTACCGGATCGGCCAGGCACGCAGCTTGCCCTCGCGCAGGAGCTCCCAGTCGACGCCTGCGGTCTCGGGCTCCTCGAAGCTACATGCCAGCTCCTCGAGCAGTTCCTGTCGGCGGGCGTCGTCGGGCTCCTCGCCGCTCAGATGTCGCGCCCCGACGATCGCCAGCTCCCGCACTTGGCGGGAGCGGGGCAGTCCAGCCGGCAGGTGGGGGGCCGCGGCGTGCAGCGCGGCGCGCAGCTCGCGATCCTCGGTCACCTGGATGCGGGGATGGTCGGTCGGCATTGAAGAAGTGTACCACCGGGGTACCACCGGCCAAATCGCTTCGAGGATATTGGAAAAGCCTGCCATTGTCGCCCACTAGATTTGGCGTGATTTCCTACCGTCCGAGTGAGCGGCTCAGAAGGCGGGAATCGTGCATCTCGCGGTAGCGGCACTTGGTCGTACCAATGCGTTCAAAACCCGCCCCCGCTATAGGAAAAGGCCCCGCTAATGGGGCCTTTCCCGTATTTAGGGGCTACCGCTGTCTGTCTTTGCGGGTCACAAACGGGTCACAAAATTTTTGGGACCTGCGTTTGGTTGAGACAGAGCCGCGGCCCTTGGATTTCGTCGTTCGAGAATGCTTTGACGGATCCGATCGGAGCGATGGATCAGTTCCACTCTGGGGAGCGCCGAATTGGGCCGCTTGCATCTCGCTCGGATTTCGGCAGGTGTCCCGCCCTGTCAACCCTCGCGACCCGGCGCCTATGGACAGGCGTACCCAGAGACGCGGGCTACGATGCCGCCGACGCTGATTCGCCCCGCCCTTTGCGGCGAGCCTCAACCATTGCCTTGACGCGATCCAGCCGAGCACGAACAGACGGAATCTCAGAATGCTCTTTCAACTCAGCGGCAGTGATGACCGGAATCGGCCTCTCGCGCTGCTGAGCAATGGCGTTCGCAGGTTTGTCAATCAGGACCAAGTCGTGACCTCCAGGGGCATCGGGACCTGAGTCTCTTTGGGAATTGGCGGTTCCCACTGGTGAACGTATAGCAGACAGAGGCCCCAGAAAACGGCTTATAAAAGGCCGAATATGACCCTTGCGTGTAGGTCTCGCAGTGGCACCTACGGCCATCCGGTACTGAGGGAGAATCAGATTCCGGGCGGCTTTCCGCCCCCATCGGGGCGATTGGATCAGTTCGGCTCTGGGGAGCGCCGCATCGGGCCGCTTGCGTCTGGATTGCATCTGGGCGACCGGACAGAGCCATCCGCCTGTCCAGCTCGCGGGCATCGTGGCGCCGACTCCTCCCCGCACGACCCTATTCGTCGCTCGGCTCCTCCGGCGGCGGCCCGGCGGTGACACACTTTCTCCCCACCTCGTAGTCGGGCAGCGGGGGTTCGAAGTTCTTCCTCAGCAGGTGGAAGATGATCTGGCCGCCGAGCGTCAGTGGCACGCAGGCTTCGGCGGGCGGCCGGCGGCCCTTCTCCCAGCTCGCCTCGACCCCAGTCTCGAAATGGACCCTCGCCGTCGCCGCGACCTTGCCGAGGACGGGGGCCGACCAGCCGACGGTCATCCCGATCCCCGGCCTTACCTTCACGTCGGCTTTCACCGACGCTTCGGCCTTCGGGAGGGGGACGGAGAGTTCGGGGGCGGCCCTGGCCTTGCCGGTGAGCTTCTTGCCCTCGCCGCGTCGATAGGCGAGTGCGACGTAGCCGTCGATGCCCACCGTGACCGTCGCCTCGAGATGCGCCTTGGCGTTCGCGCTTGCTTTCAGCGACGCGCTCGCGTGGACGGTGATCGGGACCGGGACCGGTCCGGCGAAGACGACGGCGCCGAAGACCGGGATCGAGAGTCCAGGCAGATCTATCTTGCAGTCGAGTTTGCCGTGGGTCTTCGCCGTCGCGTGGGCGGTGACGTTGCCCCGTACACCCGCTTCTGCTCCTTCGATCCAGCGGGTCGGCCACCCCTTCCGCTTCCAGCTCATGTCGAAGAAGGGTTCATAGGCCCGTTCGACGCCGCCGTCGAGGCCGAGCTTTTCGGTCGAGTGCTCGCACGGGAGCCAGTTGAAGATTTCGCCGGGGTCGAAGTCGGCGTAGGCGTATTCGACGAAGGCCTGCGTGGGGGAGAGCTCCTCGAACGCCGCAGGATTCGCCACGAGGCTGCCCTGGGGCACCGCTTCGAATAGCGAGGCAGCTTCGGTGTCGAGCGTGGTTCGGCCGTCGGATTCCTCGCTTGAGAGGGCCTTCAGCAGGAATCCTTCGGTCGCGTTCGGACCGGGCCTGGTGGTGACGAAATCCCCGGGTTCAATCGTCTGTGTTCCGGTGAGCACGAGTTGCTCGTGCCCCTCCGTGGGCAGCGAGACGACATCCGCGTTCGGCACGACCATCACCTGGCCCTGGTCCGCTTCGGCTTCCGTATCGTCGGAGCGGCCCAGTGCGAACAGCCCCAGTCCGATCGCCAAGATGAGGGTGATGACGATGCCGCCGGCGACCCCAGGCGTGTCGCGCCAATCCGGCCCGCGGGTCGGGGGAAGCGCCGCGACGGTCTGGTCTTGGTCCGGTTCGTCGATTCTCACGGGCGGGGGCGCTCACGCGGCAGTTTTGCTTAAAGAATCCTAGATAATCGGGGAAGCTCTTGCTCAAACTCCCTTTCGGGGCAGGTCCGGATCGGGCGTCGTGAGAGACCACACCCCTGAAGACGAGAGCGCATTGCCGCTGGATGCAAGCTGGCTGCAGTGGTAGCCCCACCCTTAGTCGTCAGGTCGGCCGGTACGCAAACGTGACTCGCCCTGCCACATCCCGCATCGCAGTCGCGCTTCAGACCAGTAACGCCCGCTACTTCAGCGCCAGCTCGAGCCCGTAGGCAACGGCGAGCACCACGGCGGCGGTCAGCGCCAGCCTGAAGACGAGGCCGGCGCGGCGGCCGCTGAAGAGCGTGTAGATCGCCGCCGCGAGCACGCCGATCGCGATGGCGGCACCGGGCAGGCCGAGGACGGCGGCGACGATCTCCTGGGCGGTGGTGTAGGTCGAGTCCTGGTAATGGCCTCGAAGGATGTGGAGGGCGATGAAGAGGGCGAGGAAGGTGAGGATCTGAAAGAGGAGCCCGAAGGCAAGCAGGCCGAGCCGCCCGAGAGCGCCGGTTCTGGGGCCTCCGGGTCCCGCGGCGACGGGTTCTGGCCCCGGCGCGACCGGCTCCACGCCGTCAGCCACGCTCCTCCTCAGCGGCCGTCTTCGCTACCGGGCGCGGCGCCTGTGCCGAGTACGCGCCGACGGAAACCGGCGGCCGATGACGATCCGTGTAGATCCACATCCCTCGTCAGTCAATCACCTGCCGAGTCGCGAGGACCCGGGTGAGGTCGAGACCGGGGAGGGAGTGCAGGGCTCGCCGATCGAGCTCGCTCGTTACTTCCCGACGACGCGGAATCCCTTTCCGGAAGGCTTGATCGCGCCCTGAGCCTGAAGCCGTCGCCCTACGGCGCGGGCCTGGGTGAGCGAGACGCCCATCGCCTTCGCGATCTCCTCGATCGAGGCCTTCGGGTTCGCCTCGACGGCGGCGAGGAGCTGCTTGGGCCGCTGGCCGCGCGGGACGCGCTTGGCGCTCGGGCGACGCTTGGCCTGCGCCCTCGCGAGACGAGCAGCGGGC
>Ga0265319_1000024_pt1 | contig 144981 bp, 123 predicted proteins | sample 4824metaG_FD_192443 | JGI IMG/M metagenome (GOLD analysis project Ga0265319, IMG submission 192443) | Rhizosphere microbial communities from Carex aquatilis grown in University of Washington, Seatle, WA, United States - 4-8-24 metaG | ecosystem: Host-associated > Plants > Roots > Rhizosphere >... | reverse complement strand
CTGCCGCCGTTCGATGGCCATGAGTAGGGCTGGACCTTGTGGTCCAGCCGTGCCTGGGCTGGCTGGGCGAAGAGGCGGCTGCACCGATAATTATGCTGCTGTCGTGCCGGTTTCCGGGAGCCGCGGCGACCCCGCCCTACACGCGGCTCAGGCCAGCTTGATCACGAGCGCGGCGACATCGGCGGCCTGCGCCCGCTCGGAGGACAGCCAGGCGCAGGCGTGGCTTTGGGCTTCCGCTTCGGGGACCCGGCCCGCGGCCTTTTGGCGCAGCAGGTAAGCAACCAGGCTCAGCTGGGCGGTGGTGGACTCCGGGTTGGCCTGGGCGGCGCGAAGCAGGGCGCCGGCATCCGCCGGCAGCTGGCCGGGGGCGAGCACTCCCTTCTCCCCGATGAAAAAAGTCAGGGCCGTGCCCAGGCCGAGCAGGTACGGCAGGGGCGCAGCAGGGGCGGCGTAGACCAGGCCCTCGCCGGCCGGCAGCGCCGTCCATTCCATGTAACCGCGCAGCTGCTGGTGCAGCTGGGTGAGCGCGGCGTCGGCCGAGGCGGGGGACCAGCGCGCGGTGAAGACCTTCAGCTCGCGGAATTTTTTCACCTCCCAGATGCGGACGGTCAGCTCGAAGTCGTCGTTGCGGTGCCGGAGCCCGCTGGTGACCACATAGTCCAGGCCGTTTTCCGTCGAATCGTTCAGCTGGCGGATGGTCTCGGCGGACCACTCCGCCGGAAAAAGCACATAGTGCCGCCCCGCCGTGCCGATCGCCGCCACGGAGTCGTAGCCGGCGCTGAAGGTGAAGGTCTCGGCCAGCCACAGCGCCAGCCCGCGGGTGAGCCGGCCCAGGTCGTCCTCGGGCCGGGCGGCGGTCTCCGCGGCATTTTCGAGCCCGGGCAGGGAGCACTGCGCAAAGGCCACCCGGCGCAGCCGGCCCTCCTTGCGCGGCAGCAGGTGCGGGGCGGCATCCTCGAGGCCGTAAAACCAGATGGGTTTGCTGATGCTGGCCAGGCCGACGTGTTCGTCGATCGGGCCGGTGGCCGCCGCGGCCTCCGTCTCGCTGATGAACAGCTCGGCCACCGCGTTGGAAAACCCGTGCAGCCGCGCCTCGAGCTCCGGCCGCTGCAGGGCGAACAGCAGGTCGAGCAGGTGCTGCGCCGCCTCGGCCTGGCGGGTGACAATGTAGGCCTGGAGCAGGTTGAAGCCCGCCGGGGCGCCGTGTTTTTCCACGACGTAGCGCGGGGCCACGAGCTCGATGAGCTCCTGGACGTGCCCGGAGGTGCCGAGGTCGGCGGAGATGGTCATGAGCACGTCGCTGCGCTCGTTCGCGCCGGCCGCGAGCACCTGCTCATAGATTGCCAGGGCGGCCGGCAGGTCCTTGGCCTTCAGTTTCTCGCGGGCGGCGGCCAGTTGCGGCAGGACCCCCCCGGCGGCGGCCTTGGCCGGGCCGGCTTCCGCCGGGGTGGCGGGCGACGGCTCATTTTTTCTGTCGGCGAAACGATCGAGGAATCCCATGGTGATGCACCAAAGCGGGTTTGCGGGCCAAGGTAAAGGCCGGCCTTGCGCGGCCTCACGCCCGCGGCGGGGCCAGCGCCGACAGCGGCAGGCCCGCGCGCACCTGGATCAGGGCGAGGACCTTCGGCACATACATGCGGGTCTCGACCGGGAGCGCGGCGGCGATGTCGGCGAAGGTCCGGCCGTGCTCCCGCTCGAGGGTGCGCTGCACCCGGCCGGCGCCGGCGTTGTACGCGGCCAGGGCGAGCGGCCAGTCGCCGAACCTTTGGTGCAGGGATTGCAGCAGCTTCGCGGCGGCGGTCGCGGATTTTTCCGGGTCGGTGCGCTCGTCCGGCAGGAACGTGCGGAGGCCCAGTTCCCGCGCGGTGGCCGGCATCAGTTGAAAAAGCCCGCGGGCGCCCGCCGGGCTGCGCGCCGCGGGGTTGAGCGTGGACTCCGCCTCGGCCAGCCAGACGAGCCCCGCGGGCAGCCCGGCCGCCGTGAACACGGCCTGGAGCCCCGGGATGACCTTATCCGCCCCGGCGGGCCGGGGCCGCGCCTGCTGGCGCTGCAGCCAGAGATCGTAATAGGGGATGAATTGCGCGGGCCGCGCCGGCGGCGGCCCCGGGGGCGGCCGGGCCGCGATCTGTTGCGCGGCCTCGATGTAGTCCAGCCGCTCCGCCAGCCAGTCGACATACTCCTCGCGGCCGGACAATGCCTGCAACGCCGCCAGCGCCGCGCGCGCCTCGGGCTCGTAGCGTGCCAGCGCCGCGAAGTCGTCGCCGGCCAGGGCGGCCTGCAGGCGCTGGGCGAAGGCGTCCCACTGCGCCGGGTCGGGAAAATCAAACTGCGCCTTGATCTCGGGCGGGGCGTACGTGTCGAAGAGTTCCTTGCCGGCCTGGTAGAGCTCGTCCGCCGCGGGCGGCGGCGCCGGCGGCGGATCCGCCGCCACCGCGCCGGCCGCGAGCAGCAGGCCGAGGCTCCAGGCATGGCGCGGTTTCATGAGAGAGGAAGACCCGGCTTCCGGCCCGAGGTTGCCCCGCCCCGGGGCCGGGCGCAAGTCCCGGGCCTGCTCGCCGGAATATCTTGCCGGAATGATGCAGCCGGTCCGCCTTTTTCCCGCGTTGACCCGCCCGGGCGGTCGGGTAGTCAGACACCTCCCAGGCGATGAATCGGGTCCACATCAAGACTTACGGGTGCCAGATGAACGCGCGCGACAGCGAGGCTGTGGCGGCCCTGCTGCGCGCGCGCGGCTACCGGCTGGTGGACGCCGAGGCGGAGTGCGACATCCTCCTGCTCAACACCTGCAGCGTGCGCGACGCCGCCGAGCAGAAGGCCATCGGCAAGGCGGCCCACGTGGCCGCCCGGAAGAAAAAGCACCCGGACTTCATCCTCGGCATCCTCGGCTGCATGGCGCAGAACCGCGGCGCCGAGCTGCTCGACCGGCTGCCGGACGTCGACCTGATCGTGGGCACCCAGAAATTCCACCAGGTGCCGGACTACCTCGACAACCTCCGGGCCGCGCAGGCCGCCGGCGTGCCGGTCGCGGAGACGATCGTCGAGACCGGCGAGGAGGCCGGCTCGCAGAACACCATCCGGGACCACGTGCTCGCGGAGCGGCAGGTGTCGGCCTTCGTCTCCGTCCAGCAGGGCTGCAACATGGACTGCTCGTTCTGCATCGTGCCGAAGACCCGCGGCGACGAGCGCTCGCGGCCGATGGCCGAGATCGTGCGCGAGTGCGAGGAGCTGGCGGAGCGCGGCGTGCGCGAGATCACGCTGCTCGGCCAGATCGTCACCAGCTACGGCCGCCGCGACTATGCGCACACCGGCGGGGTCACGCCCTTCGTGCAGCTGCTCGAGCGGTTGAACGCCCTCCCGGGGATCGCGCGCCTCCGCTTCACCTCCCCGCACCCGCGCGGGTTCAAGGCGGACCTGATCGCCGCCTACGGCCGGCTGGAGAAGCTCTGCGAACACGTGCACCTGCCGCTGCAGTCGGGCTCCGACCGGATCCTGCAGGCCATGAACCGCCCCTACACCCGCGAGCGCTACCGGCAGATCGTCGCGGAGCTCCGCGCGGTGCGGCCAGACATGTATTTCTCGACGGACGTCATCGTCGGCTTCCCCGGCGAGACCGCGGAGGATTTCGCGCAGACCCGCGCGCTGTTCGAGGAGTGCAATTACGACATGGCCTACGTCTTCAAGTATTCCGTCCGCTCCGGCACGCCCGCCGCCGCGCGGCCGGACCAGGTGCCCGCCGCGGTGAAGGAGGAGCGCAACCAGGTCCTGCTGGGCCTGCTCGAGGCCAATTCCAACCGGCGCAACGCCGCCCTGGTCGGCACCACGCAGGAGGTGCTGGTGGAGGGCCCGGACCGGCAGGGCCGGCGCTTCACCGGCCGCACCCGCGGCAACCGCCTCGTGCACTTCGCCGCCGCCGACCGGCTGGTCGGCGCGCTCGTGCCGGTGAAGATCGACCGTTTCTCCAGCGCTGTCCTCTACGGCGAGCTGGCACTCACCGGGGTTGAAAGTTGAGGGTTGAACGATGAAAGTCCCGAATCAGACCCCCGGTCGCGTCGTTCTTGTTGCCTCATTCAACTTTCAACTCTCAGCTTTCAACCCCTGATGTCCCTCTTCCTCGCCACCCTCCTGCCCGGGCTGTTTCTCGCGCTGCTCGGCGCGGTGCTGCTCTGGAACGACCCGCGGGTCGGCGCGGCCGCGCGCGCGCTGCCGCGCTCAAAGGCCGCGACGTGGCTGTTTTTCGGCGCCGGGGCGGTCTGGTTCCTCTGGCGCCTGTCCCGGCTCGGCGAGTCCGACCTGATCTTCTTCTCGACCCCGCGGCCGGTCATGCTCGGCTTCGGCGCGCTGGCCGGACTGGCCTTCATCTATGCCCCGGATTTTCTCGCCGTGCGCGGGCTGTGCGCGCTGATGCTGCTGGCGGCCGAGCCGCTGCTGTATGCCGCGTACATGGAATACTCGCATCCGCAGCGGCTGCTGATGGTCACGGCCGTCTACCTCGGGCTCGCCCTGGCGCTGTACCTGGCCGCGGCGCCCTACCGGCTGCGGGACTTCTTCGCCTGGCTTTTCCGCGGGCCCGCGCGGGCCCGCCTGCTCGGCGGCCTCCTGCTGGCGTACGGGCTCGTCACGGCGGCCGCGGCGTTCACGTACTGAACCATGGCCGCGCCCGCCCCAACCCCCACGGTGCTGCTGATTCTGGCGGGACCGGCCGGCGTGGGCAAAAGCACCCTCTGCGACCGGCTCGTCGCCACCGTCCCGGGCTTCGAGCGCGTCATCACCGCCACGACCCGGCCGCCGCGCGTGGGCGAGATCAACGACCGCGACTATCATTTCCTCAGCGAGAAGCAGTTTGACGAACGGCTGGCCGCCGGGGAGTTCCTCGAGTGGGCCCATGTGCACCAGCGGTACCGCTACGGGACGCTGCGGTCCGCGGTGCTGGACCGGCTGCCGCACGCCAATCTGATCATGAACATCGACGTCCAGGGCGTGCGCAGCATCCGCGCCGCCGCGGAGCGGATCGCGCTGCTGCGCGCGCGACTGGTGACGGTGTTCGTCGCGCCCGACTCGTTCGAGGTGCTGCGCGAGCGGCTGGAATACCGCGGCAAGGACTCGGAGGACGAGATCGCCCGCCGGCTCCGCACCGCCGAGATCGAGCTGGGGGAGCGGAACACCTACGATTACGTGATCCACAGCGGGACGAAGGAGCAGGACTTCCGGGCGCTGCTGGCGTTCTGGGATCAGGCGCAGCGCAAAATGCACCCCGGGGCCGCGGTCCCCGGCGGACCGGCCGCCTGACAGCCGGAGTCCCGGCGGTCCCACGATGCCCACCCGATTCCCGCCCAGCGACCACTGCGACGGGGAGCTTTTTTTCAACCCCGCCGGCCGGCGGCCGGCGCCGGGTTTTGCCGCGCTGCCGCGGTGGTGGGCCCAGCGGCTGTTCCTCGGCCAGGGCACGCCGTGGCCGGAGACCGTGCCCGCGCCGGCCATCCCCCGGCCGACCGCGCCGGTGGCCGCGGGCGAGGTTGCCGTCACCTTCATCGGCCACTCGACCTTTCTGCTGCAGCTGCCCGGCTTGAACCTCCTGACCGACCCGATGTTTTCGCCCCGCGCCAGTCCCTTTTCCTGGGCCGGGCCGAAGCGCGTGCGGCCGCCGGCCCTGGCCCTGGCGGACCTGCCGCGCATCGACGTCGTGCTGGTCAGCCACAACCACTACGACCATCTCGACCTGCCGTCCCTGCGCTGGCTGGCGCGGGAACGCCGGCCGCGGATCATCACGACCCTCGGCAACCGTGCGTGGCTCGAGGTCCGTGGCGTCGGCGCCGTGGCCGAGCTCGACTGGTGGCAGGCGGTCGCGGCGGCGCCGGGCCTGGAGGTCACCTGCACGCCCGCGCAGCATTTCGCCGCCCGCACGCCGTGGGACCGGTGCCGGACGCTGTGGGGCGGATTTGTGCTGGCCACCCCGGCCGGCCGGATCTTTTTCGCGGGCGATTCGGGTTACAGTGATGACTTCAGGGCCATCGGCGCGCGACTGGGTCCGTTCGCCCTGGCCCTGCTGCCCATCGGCGCGTATGAGCCGCGGTGGTTCATGGCCCCCGTGCATTGCACGCCGGACGAGGCGGTCCGGATCCACCTCGAAATCGGGGCGCGGCGGAGTGTCGCCATGCATTTCGGCACTTTCCAGCTCACGGACGAGGGGATCAACGCCCCGCTGGAGGCCCTGGCGGCGGCCCGCATGGCCCATGGGGTCGACCCGGAAGAATTCAGCGCCCTGGCCTTCGGCGAAACCCGCCGGCTGCCGCTGGGCTGACGGCGCGGCGGGCTATTTCCCGTTTGAGTTTCCGGCCATTTGGGGACATTGCTTTCGGCAAACACCCACCACGCCGCGGGGCCTCCGCCCGCTCCACCACCGCCCCCATGTCTGCCCCTGGCGTTCCCCTCGCCTTGTTCGCCGCCCGCTCGATGAGCGCGCCCAACCGCGCGGAGATGCGGTCGGCCTTCGACTCGGCGCTGAAGCTGGCGGAGCGCAACCGGCTCCCGCTGCGCGTGCCGCACGAGTCGAAGCCGGTGCAGAACCGCCGCGGCATGCACTACCACTACCGGCCGGAGCTGTTCCTGCAGCTGGCCGGCTGCACCGAGTTCAGTTTCCCCCGCGAGAGCTTCCGGCTGGCCCCGGATGAGATCTGCGTCATCCCCGCCGGCGTGCCGCACGGCGAGGTGGTGGCCGCGGGTGCGGACCGGCCCTTCCGCAACCTCGTCGCCGGGTTCTACAACAACACCCTGAGCCTGCACTTCGCGCACGAGGTGCGGCCGGGCAAGCCCGACATCGAGGTGATCGAGTTCTTCGACGCGCCCAACCTCGAGATCTTCCTCACCCTGGCCCATTCCCTGGCGCAGGCCCACAGCATGCAGGGTCCGGCGCGCGACACCGTGCTCAAGGGCCTGCTCCTCGCCCTGCTCGGGCTGTTCCGCAACATCGTGGAGACGGGGACCGGCCAGCTGAACAGCGACATCGGGAAGGTCTTCCAGGCGAAATGCCTCGTCCGGGAGCAGTTCGCCAACTCCGAGCTCGGGGTGCAGCACATCGCCGAGCTGCTCGGGTGCTCGCCGGACTACCTTTCCCACCTGTTCCACACCGAGACGAAGGAGCGGCTCACCCACTACATCCAGCGCATCCGGATCGGCGGCGCCATCCTCGCGCTCGAGACCACGGCGCTGACGATCTCCGAGATCGCCTACGCCAGCGGCTTCGCCGACCCGGCGTATTTCGCGCGCGTGTTCAAGCAGCACAAGGGGGTGCCGCCGCAGGAATACCGCGCCCAGCTCGAGGCCCTGCGCCACCGCCAGGAGGAGCAGCCGAAGACGGTGTATTTCGACCATCTGGACTTCACCCACGGCGTGCCGCACGACAAGGAGACACCCGCCGGCGGCGGGTAGGGCGCGCCGGCCCCGTCGGGCCGACGGCGCGGCTCATCCGGCCTCTCCGCCCCGGCCTGGGCGGCGGCGGAAGGATTCGCCCTACTGCACGAACACGCGGTACTCCCACGGCCCGAGGTGCAGCCGAGTCGTGTCGTCCAGTGTAACCTTTTCGCCGCTGAGGAACTCCGTGTAGGCGCCGGGGAAGGGGCCGCCCGAGAAATGCACGACCTTCGCCTCCTGGGAAAAATTGAACACGGCGAAGACCCGGTCGCGGTCGTTGCGCCGCACGAAGCTGAAGCACCCGGCGTCGTTCGGCACCTGGACCATGAGCGCGCCCCAGGCGCCGTTCCAGAGCGCGGGGTGGGCGTGCTTGAGGGCGAAGAGTTTCCGGTAGAGCTCGCCGTTGGGGTGTTCGCGCCAGACGATCGGGTCTTTCTCGAAGAACTGCAGCCGCTTGGTGTTCCCGGCCTCCTGGCCGTTGTAGATGAGCGGCAGCCCGTTGCCGACCACCGAGAGCGCCATCGCCGCCGGGAGCGCGTCGCCGAACTGCTCGAACTCCGTGCCGTCCCATGAGTTCTTGTCGTGGTTGCTGAGGAAGGTCATGCGGAAGCTGTCGCGCGGGTAAAAGCCCTCGTCCCACGCGTAGTAGTTGTTGAGGGCGCCGACGTCGGCCTTGCCCTGCGCGAGGTTGTGCAGCGCCTCGTACCAGCTCCACGCGTAGATCATGTCGAACGCCTCGGCCTGGAGGTCGCGCGACTCCCATTCCGCGAGCATGAACACCGGCTTGATCGCATCGAGCTCCCGGCGGGCGTTGTTCCAGAAATCGAGCGGCACGAAGCCGGCCACGTCGCAGCGGTAGCCGTCGACGTCGGCCTCGCGCACCCAGTATTTCAGGGCGTCCGTCATGTATTTCCTGAGGCCGGGCTGGTTGTAATCGAGGTTGATGATGTCGGCCCAGTCGAACCAGGGCGTCGGGCGGAAGCGGCCCTGCCAGTCGTGCTGGTACCACTCGGGGTGCCGGGCCACGAGGACGTTGTCCCACGCGGTGTGGTTGGCCACCCAGTCGAGGATGACGTGGAAGCCCAGCGCGTGCGCGGCGACGACGAAGTGCTTCAGGTCGGCCAGCGTGCCGAACTCCGGGTTAACGGCGAGGTAGTCCCGCACCGCGTACGGGCTGCCGAGCGTGCCCTTGCGGTTCTTCACCCCGATCGGGTGCACCGGCATCAGCCAGAGGATGTCGACGTTCAGCGCTTTCAGCCGCGGCAGTTCGCGCTCGGCGGCGCGGAAGGTGCCCTCGGGCGTGAACTGCCGCGTGTTGAGCTGGTAGATCACGGCGTTTTTCGTCCACTCCGGGTGCTTGAGTTTGACGGAGGGGACCGGCTGGTAGGGATCAACCGGGGCGGCGGCGAGGCCAACGGCCAAGAGGCCAAGCAGGAGCAGGAGCGCGCGTTTCATGGCGGGTCAGGTGGAAACGGCCGGATTTTCCGCCGGCACCCAGAGGAGCGCCGCGGCGGCGACAAACAGGCAGACGCCGCCGGCCATCACCGCGTGGACCAGGTTGCCGTGGAGGTAATTTTTCACGAGGGTGCCGAAGAAGAGCGCGGCCAGGATTTCCGGCAGGACGATGAAGAAGTTGAAGATGCCCATGTAGACGCCCATCCGCCCGGGCGGGAGTGCCCCGGCCAGGATCGCGTAGGGCATCGAGAGGATCGAGGCCCAGGCCACGCCGCCCAACGCGAGGGCGCCGAGCAGGAGGTAGCGGTGCTCCTCGCCGTGGATGCAGCCGACCGCGAGCAGGCCGAGCCCGCCCAGCACGAGGCAGACGCCGTGGATCAGCCGGCGGTCGGTCCGGCGCGCCACCGCCATGAGGCCGAAGGCGGCGAGGAAGGTCACGGCGTCCTTGACCGCGTAGCAGACGCCGGCCCATTCCACCCCGCGCTTGAAGACATCGGATTCCGGGTCGCTGCTGCCGAAGATCACGGGCACGGCGTTGGAAAAATGCAGCCACATGCAGAACAGGCCGAGCCAGGTGAAGAACTGCACGACGGCCAGCCGCCGCATCGTGACCGGCATCTCGGCCAGCGCGGAGAAAATCTCGCGGAAAAAATGCGCGGGGCCGCGGCTCGCCGCCTTCTGGCGCCGGAACGCCTCCAGATCCGCCGGCGGGTATTCCCGGCTCGTGACAACGGTCCACAGGACCGCGCCCAGAAAGGCGGCGGCGCCGATGTAGAAGGAGAGCTTGACGTTCAGCGGCAGGGCGTTGGCGCCGTCGGCGGCGCTGCTCACCCCGAACCCGTGGCGCAGGATCCAGGGCATCATGCCGGCGACCACCGCGCCGACCCCGATGAAGAAGCTCTGCATGGCAAAACCCGCGCCGCGCTGCGCCTCCGGCAGCTTGTCGGCGACGAAGGCGCGGAACGGTTCCATGGACACGTTGATCGAGGCATCGAGGATCCAGAGCAGACCGGCTGCCATGTAGAACTTGGGGAGCCGGGGCACGAGCCAGCCGGCGAGCAACCCGGCGTTCGGCATCAGCAGCAGGGCGAGGGAGCTGAGGATCGCCCCAACGAGGAAGTAGGGCCGCCGCCGGCCGAGCGGGCCCCAGGTGCGGTCGCTCATCGCGCCGATGATGGGCTGCACGATGAACCCCGTGAGCGGCGCGGCCAGCCAGAGCCGCGAGATCTGGTCGTCGGCGGCGCCGAGGTACTTGTAGATCGGGCTCATGTTCGCCATCTGCAGGCCCCAGCCGAACTGGATGCCGAGGAACCCGAAGCTCATGTTCCAGAGCGCAGGCAGGGACAGGGCGGGGCGGGCGGGCGGGTTCATGGCGCGGGGGGTTCGCTGTAGTCGCGGAGCGGGCGCAGGCCCGTCCGGTCGTAGAGTGTAATCCACGCGCGCAGAAGCGCCAGCCTGCCGTCGCCGAGCCGCCGCAGCTGCGCGTCGGTGCAGCGCCACTGCCAGTTGCCCTCGGCGGTGCCGGGGCGGTTGAGGGTGGCGGTGGCGGGCAGGTCGAGCAGGTCCTGCAGCGGCAGGACGACCAGGCGCGAGACGGTGGCCAGGGCGGCGCGGATGAGCGGCCAGGCGGAGTTGCCGGCGGGCAGCTGGAAATACTCCCGCACCGGGGCGGCGGCCTCCGGTGTCAGGCTCTCGAGCCAGCCGCGCGTCGTGAGGTTGTCGTGCGTGCCGGTGTAGGCGACGCTGTCCGGCGGATAGAAGTGGGGCAGGTTGACGTTGTTGGCGTCGTGGCCGTAGGCGAACTGCAGGATCTTCATCCCCGGCAGGCCGGCGGCGCGGCGCAGGGCGACCACGTCCGGTCCGATGTAGCCCAGGTCCTCGGCGATGATCCGCGCCGACGGAAGCGCCGCGCGGACCGCCGCGAAGAACGGCCGGCCCGGGCCCTTGCGCCAGGTGCCCCGGCGGGCGTCAGCCGCGTCCGCGGGGATCTCCCAGTAGGTGTCGAAGCCGCGGAAATGGTCGAGCCGGACGATGTCGTAGAGCTCGAAGGCGGCGCGGAGCCGGTCGATCCACCAGGCGTATTTCGTGCGGGCGAGATGTTTCCAATCGTAGAGCGGGTTGCCCCAGAGCTGGCCGAGCGCGGAGTAATAGTCCGGCGGCACGCCGGCCACCGCCCGGGGCCGGCCCTCGGCGTCGAGCTGGAAGACCGCGCGGTTCCGCCAGGTGTCGGCGCTGTCCAGCGCCACGAAGATCGGCACGTCGCCGATGATGTCGACCCCGCGCGCGGCGGCGTACTGGCGCAGGCGCGTCCACTGGGCGAAGAAGACGTATTGGTAGAAAAGATGCCGCGCGGCCTCCTGCCGCACCGGGGCGGGGAGGGACGCGTGGAGCCGGGGTGTCCAGCGGCGGTATTTTTCCGGCCAGAGGGTCCAGGCGTAGCCGCCGAAATGCGCCTTGAGCGCCATGAAGTCGGCGTAGGGCTCGAGCCAGCCGGCGTGCTCGCGGCCGAAGCCGCGCAGGGACCCGCAGCCCGCGAGGCCGGCGCGGCCGGCGGCGGTGAAACGGTCGTGCGCCCGGGCGAGCACGGGCCAGAAGGCCTCGTAGAGCCGGCCGTAGTCCGTGCGGGCGACCGGCAGCCGGCGGAGCGGGGCGAGCTCCTCCGCGGTCAGGAGGCCGGCGGCCTGCAGTTCGCCCAGGTCGATGAAGTAGGGGTTGCCCGCGTTGCTGGAGAACAGCTGGTAGGGCGAATCGCCGTAACCGGTGGGGCCGACGGGGCAGATCTGCCAGTGGCGGACGCCCGCGGCGCCGAGCAGGTCGACGAAGCGCCGGGCGCCCGGGCCGAGATTGCCGATGCCGTAGTCGCCGGGGAGCGACGAAACGTGCGCGAGCACGCCGGCGGTGCGGTTGGTGAGCCAGGTGGCGGGAGGGGATTCCATCGGGGGACGGTGGGCGGGGGTGCGGACCCGGCCGGCACCGGCGGGAGGGCGGGATTTCTTGGGGGCCGGCAGGGGAAAAAGAGCGGCCACCAGAACGGTTCTGGTGGCCGCGCGGCGGGGATTACAGGGGATGTAACCGGCGGCTTAGAACTTGTAGGCGGCGCCCATGCTGTAGGACGCGCCGTATTTCTGCCAGTTGCCCAGCTGGCGCGGGTCGCCGTTGTTGTACTGGATCAGGGCGGAGTCGTTCAGGTTGCGACCGTCGAGATAGACGGACAGGCCCTTGAATGCGCTCTTGCTGGGGAACTCGTAGCTGAGCTGCGCGTCGATGGTGTGGAACGGGATTTCCGTGGAATAACCGTCATTGGACGTCCCGTAGTTGGACGGGGTCGGCACGCCGAGGTTCTGGATGTACTCGCGGGTCTCCGACTGGTAATGCGCGGTGACCCGGGCCGAGAATCCATAGCGCTCCCAATAGAGGGTGAGGTTGCCGGATTTCTTGGACAGGTTGGGGAGGGGGGCGGAGGGGCCGGTCGGACCCCAGGGCTGGATGTTGCTGTCCACGAGCAGCCCGTTGAGCACGACGCCGAAACCCTTGACCGAGCCGCCGGTGAGCAGCTCGCTGGTCACCTGGGCGGTGGCCTCGAGGCCGCGGACGTTGCCGCCCTGGCCGTTGACGTTGGTCGAGGTGTAGCCCGTATGGAGCACGGGGGCCGTGGCGGAGGTGTAGTTGTAGCCGGTGAAGTCTGTCAGCACGTTCTGCTGGTAGATGTAGCTCAGGAGCTTCTTGTCGAACACCGCCACGGAGAGGTAGCCCTGGCCGTGCGCGAAGTAATGCTCGTAGCCGAGGTCGATGGAATCGGCCTGCCAGGGCCGGAGGTTTGTGTTGCCGCTCGAGCCGCTCCACGGGCTGATCGTGGTCGAGCTGGCGAAGGTGGCGTTATAGCCGTAGTTGCGCGAAGCCCGCATGTCGTACATGCGCGGCCGTTGTTCCTGGCGGCCCACGGAGAACCGGATGATGTCGCTGTCCGTGGCCTTGAAGATCAGGTTCAGCGACGGCAGGACATCCGCATAGCTGGCGGAGGCGCTGACCGGGGTGACCAGCGTGCCGCCGCCGGCGGAGAGGCCGGTCGAGCTCTGCCGGGTGAGGTTGGCCACCACGCCGAGGTTGCCCTCGTAGGGGACGCCGCCGAGGGTGCCCTTCAGCCCCGCCTGCACGAAGGGCCGGGTGATGTCTTCATTCACCTTGAAGTCATCGCCCACGAAGGTCCCGGGATTCGGGTTTTGCAGCAGGGTCAGGGCGCCGCTGTTCAGCAGACCGTCCGCGTTCCAGGAGATCGGCTTGAGATTGCCGGCGTACGAGAGGTCCGTCGTGCCCGTGAGGGTGCCGAGGGGCGCGGTGGGCTGCCCGCTCGAATTGATCAGGTAGCCGGTCGGGTTCTGGGCCGCGTACTTGTAGCGCTGCGAGTAGCTGACGCCGAGTTCGGCGTTCTTGATCACGGCCCAGTTCAGCTCGTGCGTGGTGGAGGCTTTGACCGAGTCGGCAATATCCTTTTCGGAGAAATATTTCAGGTAGCCTTCCTGGCCGGTGGCCGGCAGGGTGCCCACGCCCCAGCCCTGCGGATCGGTGATCTTGAAGAGGCTGGCGTTGGAAAAGTCGTTGTTCGAAGTGATGACCGGCGGGTTCGGGCCGGCCTGCGAGACGATGGTCAGCGTCGCCGGGTTGGTCTCGGTGTTGTTGAAGCCGAGGCCGGCGTAGGTTTCGAGCACCTCTTCCTTGCGCTTGGCCGAGGACCAGCCGGCCGTCATCTTCACGGGCCATTCGGATTTTTCCGCCAGGTCGAGGTTCCAGACGACGGATTCCATCGTGGTCTTCCAGCGTGTGACCAGTGATTCCAGGACCGGGTTCACGCCGGTGAGGGTCTGGGTGGAGACGAGGCCGTCCGTGACGGTGAAGCCCGGCGACAGCTGGGCGCCGCTCCACTGCGACATCGGGATCTGCATGCCGCCAAGCAGCTGGTGGTCGTCATACTTGGAGTAGAAGAAGTCGACCTTGCTGTGGAGGGAGTCGCCCGGCTTGCTCTCGAGCACCCCGACGAAGGAGTTGCGCGCGAGCAGCTCGCTCTGGGAGAAGATGCGGGCGCCGCCCAGCACCAGCGCGCCGCCCGGGGCGGAGGGATAGCCCCAGGACGACCACTGCTTGCCCTCGTATGGGTTCTCCAGATGGGAGAAGCCGAGGTAGAGGCCCTCGGTCCCGTTGGCGAAATGGTCGATGTAGGATGCGGAATAATTGTTGCCCGTCTTGGCCACCCCGGGGGTGAGCTGGGAATAGGCGGTCCAGTTGTGGGTCGCCTTGACCGCGATCACCCGGTCGGTGACGCTGAGGGGGGAGACGGTCTGCAGGTCGATGGTGCCTGCCAGGCCGCCGACCAGGTTGGCCTGGCCGGTCTTGTAGACCACGACTCCGCCCACGAGATCGGAGGAATACTGGTCGTATTCCGTCGTGCGGTTGTCGTTCGTGGTGGCCTGCTCGACGCCGTCAAACGTGCCGATGCTGAAATCCGGGGAAAAGCCGCGGATGGTGACCTGCTGGTTGCGGCCGTTGATGCGCTGGCTGGTGATGCCGGTCAGGCGCGTCAGGGAATCCGCGATGCTGATGTCGGGCAGCTTGCCGATATCCTCGGGCATGAGGACTTCCACGAGCGCCTGGTTGTTCTGCTTGGCGATGGCCGCGGCCGCGAGGCTCGAGGCAAAGCCGCTGGTGACCGTGAAGGTGTCCAGGGTCACAACCTTGTCGCTGCCGTCGGCCTTCTTGCCGGCCGTGGAGTCGGTCGCGGGTGTCGATTGCGCCGGCAACGTGAGGGCCGCCTGGGTGAACAGGAGGCTGGTGGCCAGGCCTCGCAGGAGGAGCCGGCGCACGTGATGGGGGATGGATGGTGTGTGCATGGTGGTAATTCAATCGGCGGCTGGCGTGCAGCCGCGGGAACGAACGGGGTTGGGGAGGGGATGTGGTGCCGGCGCGGGGTTGAGCCGACCGGTCTTGTGTCACCCACGATTTGTTCGCGCTCCCGGTTTCGCGAATAGCAAAGGACCAAAAAAACCTCGATGGGTCGGACAACTCTTAGGTCGGTCCGACGGATTTGTTTTTTCCGCGCCCCCGTCCGCGCCGCCCCCGCGCCGCTGTTTTCAGAGGGGAAATCCTTCTTTTTTTCCGTCGCCGCCGGGAACCGGCCTCCGGGGCCGGCAGGGACCGGCCAACCGACCTAGGTTTTATCCGGGCCATGCAAGACTTCTCCGCGGTGCGCCCTTTGACCTGCCGGGCCGGAGGACCATGCTCGTCCCCGCCCCATGAAACCCCGGTCGCTGCGCCTGACCCTGATCCTGGCCGGGCTGGCCGTCGCGGTGGCCGCGCCGGCGCAGGTGGCGCCGGCCGTTGCCGTCCCGCGATTCACCCATCCCGGGGCGGGCCAGGTTTTTTATTTCCTGCTCACCGATCGGTTCGCCAACGGCAATCCCGCCAATGACACCGGCGGGATCGCGGGCGGGCCGGAGGCCAGCGGCTTTGATCCGGCGCGGATCGGCTACTTCCACGGCGGCGACCTCGCCGGCCTGACCGCCAGGCTCGACTATATCCAGGGCCTCGGCGCCACCACCGTCTGGGTGACGCCGCCCTTCCGCAACAAGCCCATGCAGCTCGGCAGCGCCGGTTATCACGGCTACTGGATCCTCGACTTCCTGCACGTCGATCCGCACCTCGGCACCGACGGCGATTTCCGGGCCTTCGTCGCCGCCGCCCATGCCCGCGGCCTGAAGGTCTGCCTCGACATCGTCGTCAACCACACCGCCGATGTCATCAAGTACGAAGGTGGGCAGACCGCCTACATCCCGCGGGCCCTCGCCCCCTACCGCGACGCCGCGGGCCGGCCGTTCGACGTGGGCGCGGTCGCCTACAACGGCGTGAATTCTCCCGCGGCCTTCCCCGCGCTCGCCGCCGCGCGCAGCTTCGCCTACGTGCCCGTCGTGCCGCCGGACGAGGCGCACGCCAAGAATCCCGCCTGGCTGAACGATCCCGTCTACTACCACAACCGCGGCAACAGCCTCTTCCAGGACGAGAGCTCGCTCGACGGCGACTTCGCCGGGCTCGACGACCTGTTCACCGAAAACCCCGCGGTCGTCCGCGGCTTCATCGCGATCTATGAACACTGGATCGACGATTTCGGCGTCGACGGCTTCCGCATCGACACCACCCGCCACGTCAACCGCGAGTTCTGGCAGGCCTTTGCCCCCGCCCTCCGCGAGCACGCGCGCCGCGCGGGCCGGGCCGGCTTCATCCAGTTCGGCGAGGTCGCCAGCGGCACCGGCGACGTCACCCTCCTCAGCGAGTTCTCCACCACGGCCCCGCTCGACGCCACCCTGGACTTCGGCTTCTTCGGCGCCGCGCTCGCCTACGTCTCCGCGGGCCGGGACGCGGGCAAACTGGACGAATTGTTCGGCCAGGACGACCTCTACACCGACCACGACAGCAACGTCCACGCGACCCCGACCTTCCTCGGCAACCACGACGCCGGCCGCTTCGCGTATTTCCTGCAGCGCGACAACCCCGCGGCCACGCCGGCACAGCTGGCGGCGCTCGTGCGGTTCGGCCACGCGCTGCTCTTCCTCGTCCGCGGCCAGCCCGTCATCTACTACGGTGACGAGCAGGGCATGATCGGCCGCGGCGGCGGCGACATGCAGGCCCGCGAGGACATGTTCGCGGCCCAGGCACCCGATTTCAGGAACGCCGCGCTGCTCGGCACCAGCCGGACCGGGGCCGACGACAAGTTCGACCCGTCGCACCCCTTCTACCGGTTCATCGCCGGCCTCGCCGCCCTCCGCAACCGCACCCCGGCCCTCAGTCGCGGCGCCATGATCGTGCGGCCCTCCGGCCAGCCGGGGGTCTTCGCCTTCTCGCGCATCGAACGCAGCGAACATGTCGAGTACCTCGCCGCGTTCAACAATTCCCGGACCGCCGCGGCGACCGTCACGCTGCCGACCAGCCAACCGGCCGGGGCGCGGCTGCAGCGCGTCCCCGTCACCGGCGAGTCCGCGCCCGCCGGGCCGGAGGAACTCACCGCTGACGCGCAGGGCCGCGTCGCGGTCACCCTCGGCCCGCTGCAGTTCGCCCTCTGGCGGGCCGACGAGCCCCTGCCGGTGCCGGCGCGCGCACCCGACATCGCCTTCGCCACCCCGGGCGCCGGTGCGGTGCTGTCTTTCCCGACCCGCCAGCTTGACGGCCACCTGCTGGTCCAGCGGCAGGAACTGCGCGCCGAGCTCACGGGCACGGATGGCCACGCCGAGGTGACCTTCGTGATGACCCGCGCCTCGCGTCCCGGACAATATGAGCTGCTCGGGACGGACGATGCCGCGCCCTACCGGGTTTTCTGGTGCCCGCCGCCTGACCTCGTGCCCGGCGAGGTGCTTTCCTTTCTCGCCACCGTCGACGACCTCCGCGGCCACCGGGCGTCGGCGCAGCTCGCGGGACTCAGGCTCGACGGCGTCGCGAACGCGCTGCTTGCCGCCGTCACGCCGGCCTTCGGGGTCCACGGCGCCACCGTGCCAATGTTCCGGACCCAGCCGCCGGCCGCGCTCACGCTGGCCCTCGGTGCGCCGTTCAACCTCGCGGTCAGCGCCGAGGGCACCGGCCCGCTCACCTATCACTGGCTGCGCGACGGCGTCGAGCTCCCCGGCGCCACCGAACCCGTGCTGTCGTTCCCGCGTGCCGGCGCGGCGCTCGCCGGCCGTTACCGCGCGCTGGTCCACGGGGTCGCCGGCACCGCGGTCAGCAGGGAGTGCGAGGTGATCGTCCCGGCGGCGACCGCCGGCCGGATCGAAACGCTGCCGCCGCTCGCCTCGCGCTTTGTCGTCCCGCGCCGCGTCGACGTGTGGCTGCCGCCGGGTTATGACGAGCATCCGGACGAGCGTTATCCCGTCGTCTACCTGCACGACGGCCAGAACGCCTTCGATCCCGCCATCAGCTTCGGTGGCGACAGTTGGGAAGCAGACCAGGCGGTCTGCCGCCTGATGCAGGCCGGCCGGATCCGCGGCGCCATCCTGGTCGCCATCTGGAACACCGGCCTGGGCCGCTTCGCCGAATACATGCCCCAAAAGGCCGCGACCGGCGCCGTCGTCCTGCTGCACGTGGGCACCCAGAGCATCGCGACCGACACCATCCGGTCGGACGCCTACCTGAAATTCATGGTCGAGGAGCTCAAGCCGCTCATCGACCGCACCTATCGGACCCAGCCCGGCGCGGCCGGCACCTTCGTGCTCGGTTCGAGCATGGGCGGCCTCATCTCGGCCTACGCCGTGGCGGAATATCCGGGTGTCTTCGGCGGGGCCGGCGGCGTGTCGATCCATTGGCCGGCCGGCGAAGGCGCCATGATCGGCTACCTCGCGCAGCACCTGCCCAAGCCGGGGGCGAACCGGTTCTACTTCGATTTCGGCACCGAGACGCTGGACGCCGCCTATGAGCCCTACCAGCGGCAGATGGACACCGTCATGCGCGCGGCGGGCTACACCGCGGGCCGCGACTGGCTCACCCGGAAGTTCCCCGGCGCCGACCATTCGGAAAAATCCTGGCGGGAACGGGTCGAGATCCCCCTGGCCTTCCTGCTGGGGGACTGAACGGGCGCCGACCGGCCGGCGGATCAAAACAGCGTGTAGATGAACGGCGCGACCCCGCTGCCGCCGAGGAGGATGAGCGCGCCGGCGAGCAGCAGCAGCACGATGATGGGCGTGAGCCACCATTTCTTGTTGTGCAGGGCGAAATCCAGGAACGACGCGACGAAGCCCCGCTGTTTGCCGGCGGCGGCCTGTTCGAAACGGTTGGCGGGTTTCCGGTCCATGGTTCAATGCTGGCGAAAATATCCGGCGGGGTCGCGCCGGTCCGGCCGCCGGTGCCAGTAGCTGCCGGCCGCGCGGTCGAACCGCCGGTGGAGCGGATCGTAGCGGCAGAGACGTAGGATCAGCCCGAGCGGAGTCAAGAGGACATAATAGAACAGCACCAGCACCAGCGACGAGACGGCCAGCCCGAGCGGGTAGGTGGCGTAGCACAGGCCGACATAAAACCGGCGCAGGCCCTCGCGCCAGGCGGCGCCGGCCAGCGGCACGACCACGCCCGCCGCCCAGCAGGCGCCGGCCGCGGCCGGCCGGTCGTGCGCCCATTGCGCCGCGCCGAGCAGACCGGCGAACAACATCCATGCCAGGGCAAAGACCAGCAGCTGGCGCGGCGACGGACGGTGGTTGATGCGGATGAGCGACATGGCGGGCCGGGGCCTCAATCGGGCTCGAAGCGTCCGAGATAGGCCTGGGTGTCCGGCCGGCTCGCGGCCGGCTGGTTTTCCTTGCGCAGGATGAAGTCGCCGACGACCAGCACGTCCATGTCCGTGGCCATGAAGCAGCGGTAGGCGTCGGCCGGGGTGCAGACGATAGGTTCGCTCCGGACGTTGAAGCTCGTGTTGATCAGCACCGGGCAGCCGGTCTGCTGCTCGAAGGACAGCAGCAGGCGGTGCAGGCGCGGATTGCGGGTGGCGTCCACCGTCTGGATCCGGGCGCTGTGGTCGACATGCGTGACCGCCGGGATGACGGAGCGAATCTCCCGCACCCGGCCGACGCCGGCGGCCGACGCCGGGTCGGTCGGCCGGCGCAGTTCCGGGCGCACGGGCGCCACGATCAGCATGTACGGGCTCTCTTCCCCGGGCTTCAGTTCGAAATAGCCGGCCGCCCGCTCCGCCAGCACCACCGGCGCGAAGGGCCGGAACGATTCCCGGAACTTGATTTTGACATTCATGGCGGACTGCATGCCGGGATTCCGCGCGTCGCCGAGGATGCTGCGGTTGCCGAGCGCGCGCGGACCGAATTCCATCCGGCCCTGGACCCAGCCGACCACCTTGCCGGCGGCGAGCAGCGCGGCCGTCTGCCCGCACAGCGTCGCCTCGTCCCCGGCCCGCTCATAAACCGCGCCGGCGGCGGCGAGCACGGTCGAGATCTCCGCGTCAGTAAATTCCGGGCCCAGCAGCGAGCCCCGCTGGCCATCGGGCGCGCCGGGCGTGCGCGGGTTTTCGAGCAGCTGGTGCCAGACAAACAGCGCCGCGCCCAGCGCCCCGCCGGCGTCCCCGGCCGCCGGTTGCACCCAGATGTTCTCGAACGGCCCTTCGCGCAGCAGCCGGCCGTTGGCGACGCAATTCAGCGCCACGCCGCCCGCCAGGCAGAGGTTCTTCAGGCCCGTCTGCGCGTGGAGGTGCCGCGCCATCCGCAGCAGGATGGTCTCGGTCACGACCTGGACCGACGCGGCCAGGTCGAGTTCGCGCGGCGTGAGCGCGGCTTCCGGCCGGCGGGGCGGGCCGCCGAACATGCGGTCGAACCGGCGCGAGGTCATGGTCAGCCCCGCGCAATAGTCGAAATACTCGAGCGCCAGGCGGAAGGAGCCGTCCGGCTTGAGGTCGATGAGTTTCTCCAGGATCAGGTCCGCGTAGCGGGGCGTACCGTAGGGCGCCAGACCCATGAGCTTGTACTCGCCGCTGTTGACCTTGAAGCCGCAGAAATAGGTGAAGGCCGAGTAGAGCAGCCCGAGCGAGTGCGGGAAACGCAGCTCGTCGGTGAGCTCGATCCGGTGGCCGCGGCCGGTGCCGAGCGTCGCGGTCGCCCATTCGCCGACCCCGTCGACCGTCAGCAGCGCCGCCTCCACAAACGGCGAGGGGAAGAACGCGCTGGCGGCGTGCGCCTCATGGTGCTCGGTGAAGACGTAGGGCCGCCGGTAGCGGCCGCCGAGGCCCTCGTTCAGCACGCGCGTGAGCTGCAGCTTCTCGTGCACCCACAGCGGCGCCGCCTTGAAAAAGGAGCCGAGCCCGGCCGGCGCCATGGCCAGATAGGTCTCGAGCAGCCGCTCGAATTTCAGCAGCGGCTTCTCATAGAAGACCACGTGGTCCAGCCGGTCGGGCGTCAGCCCGGCGGCCTGCAGGCAAAAGTCGACCGCGTGCCGCGGGAAGGCCGCGTCGTGCTTGCGGCGCGTGAAGCGTTCCTCCTGCGCGGCGGCTACGATCCGGCCGTCGACGACCAGCGCCGCGGCGGCGTCATGATAGAACGCGGAGATGCCCAGGATCGCGGTCATGGCGGCAGGGCCTGGACCTGCGTGATGATCCCGTCGATCGAGCGGATGGCCGCCGGGTCACCCTCCCCCGCGGCCAGCCGCCGGGCCTCCGCCAGCCGGGTCAGGGCCTCGGCGCGCTGGTGGAGGCTGAAGCATTTCCGCGCGAGGTGCAGCTCGAAGGCGGAATTCACCGGGCCGCTGCGCTCCGCCGCGGTGAGAAAACGGACGGCCCCGGGGTCGTCGTGCCGCTCCTCGCACAGGATGGCCGCGCGCAGGTTGTTGGTCTGGTTCTGCGGCTGGTGCTCCGCCACGGCCAGGGTCAAGGTCTCGGCGGCGACGGTCCGTCCTGTGTCCGCCAGCAGGCCGGCCAGCAGCTCGGCCGCGTTCTGGTTCGCGGGCTCGACGGCCAGGACGGCGCGGTATTCGCTTTCCGCGGCCGCGGGGTCGCCCCCGAGCCGGGCCAGCCGGCCGCGTAGCAGGCGCAGGCTCTGGTCCGCCGGCCGTCGGGCCACGGCCGCGTCAAAATAACGCCGCCCCTCCGCGAAGCGCTTGGTCCGGGTGAAGAGGTCGGCGAACGCGGGCGCCATCAGCGCCAGGTCCCGCGGAGTGCAGGTGAGGGCGGTCTGCCGGAGGAGCTGCTCCGCCTCGGCGAAGCGGCCCAGGCGCGAAAGCTTGATGGCCTCGTCCGCCGCCAGCGCGAAGTTTGCCGGCTGCAGGGTCCGGGCGCGCCGAGCCTCGGCCAGCGCCCCGGCAAGGTCGCCGCTCTCGTCCGCGATCTGCTCCCCGATCTTGGCCAGTTCCGGATTCTCCGGATCGGCCGCCTCGGCGGCCGGCCCGAGCGCCCGGGCCTCGCGCAGGGTCTCCGGCGCCGCGGCCGCCGCCTTCGCCCGGGCGAGATCGCGGGCCAGCCGCGCCTGGTCCGCGACGTAGGTCAGCTGGTTGGTGAACGGCGGGACGGTGACGATGGCCGCCAGCCGCTCCAGGACGGCAGGCTGCTCGTGCACCGTATAGGCGAGGGCCGCGGCGCAGCCCGCCGGGTCCAGCCACGCGCCGCGGCCCGGGTCGCCCGCGAAGAGCAGTGCGGCCGCCGGCTCCGCCAGCGCGCGGGCCAGGAAAAAGTTTCCCGCCCAGTTGAAGTGCACGTGCTCGAATAGAAATTCCCGGCCCGCGGGCGGGCCCGGGGCGGCCGGATCGGAGCCCATGAGCACCGCCGCATCCAGCAGGCCGGCCCCGGGGGTGCGGCCGGCCACCCGCCGGATGATCTCGTTGAGCCGCGGGTCCGGCCGGAAGCGCAGGGCGTCCCAGTGCTGCGCCGCGAGCAGATGCGCCCGCGCCGCCGCGGTCTCCCCGGCCTCCAGCTCGAGCGAGCCGAGCATGAACGCCGTCTCGGCGTACTGCGGATCGAGGCGCCACGCCGCCTGCAGGTCGGCGCGCGCCGCGGCGGCCTCGCCCAGCCGCCACTCGATCGTGCCGCGATCCGAGGCCCGCCGCCACGCCGCCAGTTCGTCTCCGGCCAGGCCGGCGCGGTGGTGCGAGAGCAGCGGCGCGCAGTCCTTGAGGTTGGAAACGACGGTGCAGAGCAGCGTCTTTGCGCCCGCGGCCGTGGCCACGCGGACGATGTCCGTCAGGTTGGATTCGAAGTTGCGGTACACCGCCTCCAGGCGCGGATCGTCGCCGGCCACGGCGCGGTCGGCGAACATGCTCATGCCGCCCCATTCGGCCGGCGGCCGGTCGGTCCGCGCCAGCCGGTCGAGCAGGCCGGACAGGAGCTGGCCCGTGCGGGTGGAGCGGACGAAGACGCTCAGCCGGATGACCCCGAGCGGCGGCATCTGCGACAGGTAGGTGCAGCCGGGGCCGTACGGCCCGACCACCTCGTTGTTGCCCAGGTAGACCACGAAGAGATCGGGGGCGAACCGGGCCAGGTCGCGCGCCACCTGGTAGACCACGTGGGAATTGATCGCGACGATGCCGGTGTTGAGGAGCTCGATCCGCCGGTCCGGGTAACGGGCGCGCAGCTGCGCGCGGAGCTGCGGCGCAAAGGCGAAGGGCGGCGCGGGCACGCCCTCGGCCGCGGACTCGCCCAGCAGCACGATGCGCACCGTGCCGGCCGGTTTGCGGAGCGCCACGCGGAAGTTGAGCGGCCGCAGGTCGAAGCTTTCCGGCATGAAGAGGCTGACAAATTCCGGATTCGTCCGGTAGTAACCGGGCTGGTCGTCCGGGATCAAGAAACCCGCGGCGCGCCCCACGCCCGCCACGCGGAGTCCTCCCTCCAGGCCGAGGAGCAGCAGGACGGGGAGGCCGACGGCCGCCAGCGTCCGGTAAAGCCACAGCCGCGCGGCGGCGCGCGGCGCCGGGTCGGCATTTCGGTTCGCCATGGGGGCCGCGGCGCTCATCGGGGGCGCCCATACTGTTTGCGCGCCCGGAGCGGTGTCAACCGATCGCGCCCGGCGTCTGTTTTCCCGTCCGCCGCGGCCGGCCGGCCTCAGCGCGCGAGCGTCGCCGCCATCAGGCCGATGACGACGTCGTTCGCCAGCGTCCGCACCGTGAGGGAACGGAGCTCCTTGTCCGGCTGCAGCGCCAGCTCGAGCACGGTCGCGCTGCCGCCCCGGATTTTTCCGCCGTGGCCGTCGAAGGTGGCGTGGTCGAGGACGCGCACCGCGCCGGTCCGCAGGTCGACGCGGACCGGCAGGGGCTCCGGCCGGCGGAACTGGTAGTCGTCGATCATGTAATCCTGGTCGATCGGCCACCAGTTGGTCGGGTTCACCAGCGCCAGGCGCTCGGTCGCGCCGTCGGCGTAGGTCACCACCACCTCGCCGTTGTCGATCCGGCTCTGCATCGGGTTGGTCGAGCCCGCCATCAGCAGCGAGAGATGCCGGGCGCGGCCGGTGAGCGGGATGACGGCCTCGCGGGGATAATTGTCCCACTGCGAGGTGAAGACGATGTTCCTGGCCCCGGCCTCCGCCGGGGTCGCAAAGGGCTCGCCGCCGGGCAGCGTGATCATCCCGCCGGCCTCCTTCGCCCGCGCGCGCAGGCCGGTGTCGTCGATGACGGCGGTTTCATTCACCCCGCCGGCCCACGCGCCGATGCCCTGCTTGGGCAGGGCGAGCGAGACGTACGGCGAGCGCGGCGTGCGGTACTCCTGCTTGAAAATCCGCGTCACTTGATCGTTGAAGGCCGCCGTGAGGTCCACGGTTTCGAACCGCGCGTCGGCGGGCGGGGGCGGGGCCGCCGCGGGGGCGGCCGGCTTTTCCGGCGGTGCCGGGGGCTGCCACCAGTGCATCCGGCCCTGCGCGGCCGGGACGAAGCCAGCGACCGCGACCAAGGGGTGCACGGGTTCACCCGTCCATTCGACCGACACGGTTTGCTGCGGGCCGGCGGGGCCCGACACCTCGATGCGCGGCGTCCCCACGGAATCATCCACCACCGTCCAGGCCGCCGGCCGGCCGTTCACGGTCACCGCCTTCACCTGGTCCCGCCGCGCCACCAGCCGGAGCCGCAGGGTGAGCGGGCGGGCGAAATTCTGCTCAAACACATAATGGTCCAGCAGGCCCTGCCGCGTGAACGTCAGGGAAAAATCCGGGTGCCGCAGGCTGGCGTGGTCCCACCCGGCCGGCCAGCCAGGCTCCAGCCGGAGCTCGCCCGCCAGCAGGTCCGGCCGCACGCCGAACAGGCCCTCGACCAGCGCGCGTGACAGCACGCCGGCCCCGTCGGCGAAGTCGCGCTGCGCCTCGCCGCGGTAGGCGTCGAGGTAGGTCATCGTGCCGACGTTGCCGGGCGAGATGCCCATGAACATCGTGGCGAGCAGGGAACCCTGGGTGATGGTCCAGGCCTCGTCGGGCCGGCCGGCCAGCCACATCGCCAGGGCGGTGTGCACCGCCTCCGCCATGACGACGTTGTTGATCGACCAGTTGTAGGGCATCCAGTCCGTGGTCCCGAGCGTGTACAGGCCGGCCGGCACGCCGGGGCCGCGCACGGGCAGATGCGGGATCACGGCGTCCACCTGCTGCGACATCCGCCACGCTTCCTGCGGGGTGGGTACGCCGGAATCGACCGTGTGGTAGAAAGTCCAGACCGCCGCGGAGGGGTGCACGCGTTGCAGCCCGAGCAGGTCCTTGGCCTCCGCGAAGCCGCCGGGCCCGGGCAGCCAGAGGAGCTCGCGCATGCCGCGCGCGAGCAGCTGCGCCTCGCGCTCGTATGGCGCCGGGTCCGCGCCGATCAGCCGCGCGAGCCGCGCCGCCTCGGTGTTGTGGAAATAATTGTAGGCCGAGGCGTGCATCGCGCCACCACCGCCGTAGGCCAGGTCGTCGCTGGCCCAGATCACGGCGTAGGCCTCGTACAACGGCAGCCGGTCCGGGCCGAACTCCCGGCGGAACAGCCGCCGCTCCCACGCCAGGTGCCGCTCGATCACCGGCCAGACCTCGCGCGCGAACGCCAGGTCCCCCGTCCACCGCAGGTGGCGGAAGAGCGCGTCGATGTAGACGGTGTTCATGTCGTAGTGGCTGTTCGAGAGGTCGCCGTTGCTGTGCAGGCCGGTCTCGTTGCGCGCGAGGTTGGCGTTCTCATCCGCCGGCGGCAGGGCCGCGGGGATCGGGCTCACGTTCTGCCGGCCGGCCCAGTCCGCAAAATGGTGCCGGGCCCGGTCGTGCCAGCCGAGCTCGTCGAGGACGTACGGTCCGCGCCAGCCGAGCAGTTTCGTCCGCCACGCGATCGCCCCGTGCATGATGGCCTGCTGGGGCCCGTCCCACACGGCATCCGCCGCGACATTCAGGGCGCCCACGGCCGCGTTGAGGAACGGATCCGGCGTGTCGACGGCGACCCGGGTGCGCAGGGCTGTGAAATACTGCTCGGTCGCGGCGAATTTCCGCGGCAGTTCCGCGGCGGTGAAGGCGGGGGGCAGGTTCAGCCTGGCCCGCGGGCGGGCCGTCTGCGCGTTTTCCAGCTTCACCTCGAGGTACGTGTCCAGCTCCGCCGCGATGGTGGCGTCGGTCGCGATGCGCTGGAGCGAGAACAGCAGCGGTGCCCCGGCGGCCAGGGCGATCCGCCCGACGACCACGGGCTGCGCGGGCGCGGCCGGCGCGGGCGCGAGCAACGCGGCCAGGTCGCCCCACTGCGCGGCCTCGTGCAGCGACAGCTGCGCCGCCGTCGGCATCACGCCGACGATGGTCGCCGGCTTGGCTGTCAGGGTGAAGCCGCCGGGCGCCAGCTCGATCCGGTTGTCGTTGCAAAACTCGGGCCGGAGCTGGAACCACCGGCTGATCGGCACCCGCTCGGTGCCGATGTCGGCGTCGCGGTGGCCGCGCTCGCCGTTCACGCCGCCGTAGGCCCAGACCAGTTCCACCCCGGCGGGCACGGCCTCCGCCTCCGCCCGGACGATCAACCCGTCCGTCTCCTCGTACGCCAGCACCGCGAGGCGCAGGACGCCCTTTTCGCCGAGCAGGGGATCGCGGATCTCATAGAGCAGCTCGCCGGGCCGGTAGCGGCTGACGATCTGCGCCGCGTCGTGCACCCATTTCGTCCCGGCGGCCGCGTGCAGCCCGAAGCGGAGGTTGCCGCCGCGCCCCGGCAGGTAGAGCACGAATTCCGGCCGGTCGCCGCCGTCGGCCCGGAAGGCGGTGTTGCCGCCGTAGAGAGGGCGGTTGAAAAATTCCGGGCCGTTCTCGATGACGAAGTCCGTCCCCTCCGGCCGGTAGCGCAGCGGATGATCCATCCGGCCGGCGAAATTGGGCGCCGCGCGGACCGCCAGCACCGCAAGCAGGAAGACGAGGGGGTATCTCATGGGCGGGCCAGCCTGCGCCGGCCCGGGTGCGGCTGGCAAGCCTGGTCCGGCCTAAGGCGTGCCTTCAAAAATCTGCGGGCCGATCAGGCCCCGGCAGGCAGCCCGCTGGTGGGCGCGGATGAAGCGCGAGCAAGCTCGCTGGCCTACAAAGCCAATTTGCAGGGCCGCCCTAGCGGCGGCCGCCGTCGCGGCGGCGGTATTCGTCCGTGCGCCGGAGGTCCTCCCTGATTTCCTCGGCCAGCCAGTTTTTTTCCAGGAGATAACGGCGGTAGCGCTCGAGCTCCCGGCCGTCGGGGTCGCGCCCGAGCACGTCGCGGAAGGCCAGCCGGATGAGGCGGTTGGCGCCCTCGCCGCGGAACTCGTCCCCGTGCCGGATGTGGTCGCGCACCATTTCCTCCGTCCAGCCCTGCTCGACGATCAGGCGGCGGAGGCCGCCCAGGCCGGAGAGATCGGGCTCGCGCAGGAGCAGGTCGCGAAAGGCGCGGCGGATGATGTCGTCGGGATCGGGCCGCCGGCCGGCCGGTTCGCGGCGGCTCACCTCCACGCGCAGCGAGGAGATGCGGTCGTTCCAGCTGGCGGCGGGATTGTCGGGCAGCCGCCGGCTGTTCAGGTCGCGCACGCTCTCGGTCAGCCGCATGGCCCAGCCGCGGTAGCGGGAATCCTGGTAGACATAGATCTCGGCGCCGTCCTCGACCCGGATGGAGGAGATGCTGTCGTTCGCGCGGCTGCCGTCGGCGAACCGCACGTCCGCCAGGTTCTCCAGCGCCTCGCCCGGCAAGACCACCAGGAAGTCGCCGCGGAAGTCAGCGTGCTGGTAGACGATGACGCGCGGCCCGTGCTCGCGGCGGTCCCGGCGGTCATCGTCGCGGCGGTCCGCCCGCGCCGCGATCGCGGCGGCGCAGACGGCGAGGAGCAGGCAAAGGGTTCTCATCCCCGATGAGACGAATCAGCGGCCCGGATTATTCAATGTTTTTCCGGGCCGCGGGCCGGGTCAAAGCGCCAGCTGCGGGCGGGTCGGCTCGGGCCAGTCGAGGTGGAAGAATTTCCCGCGGGGCTGGTCGGTGCGCTCGTAGGTGTGGGCGCCGAAGTAGTCGCGCTGGGCCTGGAGCAGGTTGGCCGGCAGGCGGGCCGAGCGGTAGCTGTCGTAGTAGGCGAGGGCGGACGCAAACGTCGGCGCCGGCACGCCGCACTCGGCGGCGAGCGAGACGACTTTGCGCCAGTTGGCCTGGGCGTTTTTCACCGTCTGGTTGAAATAGGGGTCGAGGAGCAGGTTCGCGAGGTTCGGGTTGCGGGCGTAGGCCTCGGTGATCTTCTGCAGGAACGCGGCGCGGATGATACAGCCGCCGCGCCAGATCTGGGCGATCTCGCCGAAGTTGAGCTTCCAGTTGTATTCCTTCTGGGCGGTGCGCATGAGCTGGAACCCCTGGGCGTAGGAGCAGATCTTCGAGCAGTAGAGGGCGTCGTGGATGGCCTGCACGAGGGCCTTCTTCGAGCCGCGGTATTTCCTGCCCGGGCCCTTGAGGATCTTCGAGGCGGCGACGCGCTCCTCCTTGATGGCGGAGATGCAGCGGGCGAAGACGGACTCGGCGATCGTCGGGGCGGGCACACCCATGTCGAGGGCGTTGGTCGAGGTCCATTTGCCCGTGCCCTTCTGGCCGGCGGTGTCGAGGACGACATCGACGAAGGCCTTCCTTTTGTTGGCCGGGTCCTTCTGCTTGAGGATGTCGGCGGTGATCTCGATGAGGAAGGAGTCGAGCGCGCCGGTGTTCCAAGCGCTGAAGATCTCGCCCATCTCGGCGGCCTTGAGGCCGAGCAGTCCCTGCATCAGGGCGTAGGCCTCGCAGATCATCTGCATGTCGCCGTACTCGATGCCGTTGTGGACCATCTTGACGTAGTGGCCCGCGCCGTTCTCGCCGATGTAGGTGGCGCAGGGCACGCCGCCCACGATGGGGTGGCCCGGGGTTGCGCCGGTGAGGGGTTTGCCCGTCTGGTCGTCCACCTTGGCCGCGATCGCGTTCCAGATGGGCTCGAGTTCCCTGTAGGCCGCCGCGTCGCCGCCGGGCATGAGGGCCGGGCCGAAGCGGGCGCCCTCCTCGCCGCCGGAGACGCCGGAGCCGATGAAGCGCAGGCCTTTTTCCTTGAGGGCCTTTTCGCGGCGGATGGTGTCGGTCCAGAGCGCGTTGCCCCCGTCGATGATGATGTCGCCCGCCTCGAGCAGCGGCACGAGGCCGTCGATGACGGCGTCGGTCGGTTTGCCGGCCTGGACGAGGATGACCATCTTGCGCGGCTTGGCGAGCGAGGCGACGAATTCCGGGAGAGTCCTGGTGCCGACGACGCCACCCGGGGTGGACGGATTCTCGGCGACAAACCTGTCGGTCTTTTCCGTCGTGCGGTTGTAAACCGAGATCTGGAAGCCGTGGTCGGCGATGTTGAGGGCGAGGTTTTGACCCATCACTGCAAGGCCGATGAGTCCGATGTCGGAATTGGCTTTAGGCATACGGCCCGAACCTACCGGATCGGTTCCAAAGACCAACCCTTTTCTCCGGGTATTAAGGTTCTTACTTGGTGTCGCGCCTGAAACTGTCGCCGTACGCAGGCCGGTGGCAGGGCTGGACCAAGTTCCAGCCGTGCCTGGGCTGTCCGGGCTAGCTGGGCGAAGAGCGGCGGCTCCTAGGTGCCGCCCTGCGGCCACCGGCGGAACCGATACTTAACCTGCGGCTAGGGCTTGGGCGCGGTCTGCTGCTTCGCGTTGTAGGCGCCGGCACTCGGGAAGAAGGGCGCAAGCCGGTCCATCAGGGGGGTCAAAAACTTGGGTTCGTTGCGGTTATAAACCCAGGAGAAGAAGACCACGCTGCACACCACGAACACCACCACGCCGGCGATGACCTTGTTCATCCGCATGACCTTGCGGAGGACGAACACCGCGACGAGCAGCGCCGCGATGGCGATGCCGATCTTGACCCACGCCCCGGGGGGCAGGGTTTTGATTTTCTCGAGAGCGGTGACGGCGAACAGGAGCATAAACCGGGTTTAGCCGCGAATGCCCGGGAGACGAGTCCTTTTTGCCGGGCGGAGGCGGTTTAACCACGCTTTGACCCGGACCGGGCTCAGGAGTAACGGCCGGCGATGCCCAGGTAATCGAGCAGCCAAGCCTCCTTCCAGATGCGGAAGCGGCCCTCGGGCGTGATCTTGCCGAATTCCTCGCGGTCGGTATGGGGCAGCAGGTAGCCCAGCTCGGTGTTGATCACCTCCATGTGCTGCTGCTGCTGGTTGATGTCGTCGATCGGGCTGATCTCCCAGCCGAGCGGGGTTTCGCCCGAGGCCGCCAGCCGGCGGGCGTGCCGGGCCACCAGCCGGGCCAGGCCGCGGCGCCACGGGTTCCGGTCGACGTGCCAGCTCTCGGGATAGAAGCCGCCGAACGGGATGTAGAGGTTGTCCGTCACATAGCGCCGGGTGCCGGTGGTGAGCGTCGCCACGCTGTAGCAGACGGTGATGGCGCCGTTGTCCTGCGGCACGAACAGCACGTGCAGCCGCTGGGTGTGGTCGTGGTTGTGGTAGACGGAGGTGCGCAGCCAGATGCCGCCGCCGATCTCGGCCTTGAGCGCCTGCACGTGCGTGAACCGGTGGTCGCGCAGCCAGTCGCGGACGCGCAGCAGGCGCTTCTGCGTGGGCCATTCGTCGCCGCTGGTGTTGACGACATAGCGCGGGAAGAGGGGCAGCGGGCTCAGGCTGATGGCGCTGACCTTAAGCCAGTTGAACCCCGCCTCGAGCAGGAACCACAGGATGAAGGCCAGGGCGGCCACCACCCAGAACGGCCGGTCGACCAGGCCGAACTGCTCGTTGGCCTGCGCGGCGAAGAGCGCGCTGAGGATCCAGCGCAGCCAGCGGATCGCGATCGCGAGGATCGGCGACGCCACCCGCAGGTTGACGTAGAACAGCAGCAGCAGGACGGCGACGGCCGGCGCGAAGAGCAGGGTCAGGATTTCCGGCATGGCGGGGTGGCCGCGGCGGGGCCGCGGCGTCTCAGCTCAGGCGCACCGGCATGATCACGCAGACGAAGCTCTCGAGCGTCTTGAACACGCCGGGGCTGACCTCGTCCTTGAGCTCGAAGAAGACCTCGTCCTTCGTCAGCGCGCGGAGCGGATCCATGACAAACTGCGGGTTGAACGCCACCTGCAGGTCGGGGCCGCTGTAGGAGATGGCCATCGACTCGTGCGACTCGCCGAAGTCGGGCGAGGAGGCGGTGATCTCGAGCAGGTTGGCGGAGAGCTTGATCTTGACGGAATTGGACTTCTCGGAGGTGACGAGCGCCGCGCGGTGCACGCACTGGAGGAAGAGCTCGCGCTCGAGCTTGATGCGCTGGTGGGTCTCCTTGGGGATCACCTGCTGGTAGTTCGGGTAGTTGCCCTCGACGACCTTGGAGAAGAGGTAGATGCTGTCGGTGAGCCCGCTGGTGTCCTTGCCGGTGTCGATCTGGAAGGCGGCGCGGCGCTCGTTGAAGGCGATCTTGATCTTCTCGCCCTTGCCGAGGAGCCGGAGCAGCTCGGCCACGGTCTTCGCCGGGAGGATGATGGCGCCGGCACTGGCGGCGGGCACGGCCAGCTCCTTGCTGACGAGGGCCAGGCGGCGGCCGTCCGTGGCGACGAGGGCGAGCTTGCCGTCCTTGAAGTTGAAATAGACGCCGTTGAGGATGTAGCGGGTCTCGTCCGTGGACTGCGCGTAGGCGACGTTGCCGAGCATGGTGGCGAGCTCGCCCTGCTCGAGCACGAACGATTTGTCGTCGGCCGAGTCGGGCAGCTTGGGGAACTCCTCGGCGCCGATGCCCATGATGCGGAAGTTCGAGCCACCCGAGGCGATCTTGACCTGGTGGCTGGCGGTGGAATCGAAGGAGACGTCGACGTTCGGCAGCTCACGGACGATGGTGGCGAGGCGCTTGACCGGCAGCGTGACGGTGCCCCCCTCCTTGACCTCGGCCTTGATCTGGCAGCGGATGCCGAGGTCGAGGTTGGTCGTCGTGAGCGAGATGTGATCCTTCTCCGCCTCGATCAGCACGTTGCTCAGGATGGGCATGGCGGCCTTGGAACCCACGACGTTGAGGACCTGGGCCAGGCCGTTGCTGAAGTGGTCGCGGTTGATCTTGAATTTCATCGGGCGGGGACGTTGGGGACGCGGTTAACTAACAAAGGATGATTGGAGAGGTATTCAACAAGGAAGTATTCGTATTATTATGGGCGGTGATTTTCGCAACAACCCGCGGGTTTACGAGGGAAATGGGGCCGGCGCGGCGCGGTGAGGCAAACCGGAATAACCACGAATAACCGGCGGGTTGTTCACAGGCAAAAGTTATTGGGATGTTTCCTGCTTCATTTTCACCACCTTCCGGCGCAAAGCCCGCATCTGCACGTGGCGGACGCCGCGCTGGTAGTGGGCGAAGAGGCCGTAGAAGATGTAGGCGAGGAAAAGGAAGAAGAAGGCGACCTCCTGCAGCCGCCAGATGACCGTGCCGGCGACGATCACGCCCACGAAGGAGCGGAAGCGCGTCCTGGTCTCCCAGTTGATCTGCTTGAAGCTCGGGTAGCGGACGGTGCTGATCATCAGGAAGGAAACCAGGATGAGGATCAGCGGCAGCGCGACGGTCAGCTGGCGCAGTTCCCGGGCGTTGACCGCCATGTTGAGCAGCAGCAGCACCAGGGTCGCGACGGTGCCGGCCGCGGCGGGGATCGGCAGTCCCAGGAAGTCCTTGGTCGACTCGGCCTCGGCCCGGTGCAGCAGCGGGTTGGTGATCACGTTGAAGCGGGCGAGCCGGACGGCGCCGCAGAGGAGGTAGATGAAGGCGATGATCCAGCCGAGCTCGCGGAACCACTGGTACTGCTCGCGCGGCGCCAGGATGAGGAAGAACACCATCAGGGCGGGCGCCATGCCGAACGAGACCACGTCCGCCAGCGAATCGAACTCGGCCCCGAAGAGGGAGGTGCGGCCGCCCATCCGCGCCAGCCGGCCGTCGAGGGAGTCAAACACCACCGCCGCGAGGATCAGCCACACCGCCTGCGAGTAGAGCGCGACCCACGAGAGGTTCGGGTGCAGCGCGGCGTACTCGCCCCCGTCGGTGATCAGCCGCGCCTGGATGCACTTGATCACCGAGGCGAACCCGCAGAACAGGTTCCCGGCCGTCATCAGGTTCGGCAGGAAATAAATGCGGCTGGCCTGGGTGACGTTGTACGGGTTGTCCCGCTGCTCGAGGTCGGACATGGCGGGGTTACTTGGTCAGGCTCTCGAGGTATTTCCAGAACTTGGAGTCCTGCTCCACCAGCTGCTGTTCCGACACCGGCAGCTTCATGCGGAACAGCCAGTCCTCCAGCGAGGCCTTGTGCAGGATGTAGTGCGTGTGGAGGGTGTCGCCCTGCACCTCGAAATAAAAGCGGAAGGCGCCGGCCCGCAGCCGGTAGAAATCCTTGCCGGCCCGGTGGAACCGGCCGAGGGGTTCGCGGGGATGGGCGAGGTCGGCCGGCCGGATCTTGCTGATCGGCTCGATGGCGGCCAGTTGCGCCAGCTTGTCGAGCTGGTTCAGCTCACGCATGCTTTGTTCGGAAAAAGTGACCTGATACATGGTGGAATGGCGCGGGCTTTTCCGTTCCGGGGCGTCGGGTCCCGGTTGGACCGCAGCACCCCGCAACAACCCTCAGTTAATGAAATCTAGCTCTGTATCCCACTCTATTTCCACAGCAACGCTATTCGCCGCCCCCGTGCGCCGGCCGCATCTTTGTTGCACGGCCCGCCGGCCCCGCTAGAACCGCCGCATGGCCGTCACGCTTGCAGACATCCGCGCCGCGCGCCGGCGCATCGCCGGGGGCGTGGTCGTGACCCCCTGCCCGGAATCCATCCCGCTGTCGGAAATCACCGGCGCCCGCATCTTCTGCAAGCTCGACAACCTGCAGCGCACCGGCTCTTTCAAGGAACGCGGTGCGCGCAACGCCCTGCTGCTGCTGGCGCCCGCGCAGAAAATCCGCGGCGTCATCGCCGCCTCGGCGGGCAACCACGCGCTCGGCCTCGCCTACCACGGCCGGCTGCTGGGCATCCCCGTCACCGTCGTCATGCCCGACTACGCCCCGCTCATCAAGGTCAGCACCTGCCGCCGGCTCGGGGCCGAGGTCATCATCCGCGGCCGGGATTTCGCCGAGGCCCGGGCCGCGGCTGACGCCCTCGTCGCGACCCGCGGCCTGACCTACATCCACGGTTTCGACGCTCCCGCCATCATCGCCGGCCAGGGCACCCTCGGCCTCGAGGTGCTGGACCAGGTGCCGGACCTCGAGGCCGTCGTCTGCCCGGTGGGCGGTGGCGGCCTGATCGCCGGCGTCGCCCTCGCGCTCCGGTCCCGGCACCGCCGCGTCCGCCTCATCGGCGTCGAAAGCACCGTCACCGGCAATTTCACCGCGGCCCTCCGCGCGGGGAAACCCGTCACCCAGCCGCGCCGGCCGACGCTCGCGGACGGCCTTGCCACACTGACCGTCGGCGCCCGTGCGTTCGCCCTGGCCCGCCGCCGCGTCGACCGCGTCGTGCGCGTGCCCGAGGACGCGATCGCCCTCGCCATCCTGCGCATGGTCGAGCTGGAGAAATCCGTCGTCGAGGGCGCTGCCGCCACGCCGCTGGCGGCCATGATGGCCGGCCTGCTGCCGGAATTGCGCGGCAAGAAGGTCGTGCTGGTGGTCAGCGGCGGCAACATCGACCCGGCCATCCTCAGCCGCGTCATCGAGAAGGGCCTCGTGCACGACGGCCGCATGACCCGCTTCACCGTCGTCATCAGCGACCGCCCGGGCGGCCTCGCGGCGCTGTCCCGCGTCATCGCGGAGTCCGGTGCCAGCTTCAAGGACATCGAGCACGACCGCGCGTTCAGCGGACCCGACATCTCCGCCGTCAACGCCGTCTGCACCGTCGAGACCCGCGACCACGCGCACATCCGCGCGCTGCACCGCGCCCTGCGCCAGCATGGCTTCCCGCTCGTCGTCTCGCCCTGACCGCCGGACGCGCTGGCTCGCCGCCGCGGCCGGCGGGCTTTGCGCCCTCGCCGGCTGCCACCTCGCGCCGCGGGCGGACGGGACCGCCCCCCGGACCGGCGACGAGATCATCGTGGCCGGCCAGGCCTTTCACACCGGCACGCGCGTCGTCACCTGGCAGGAACCCGGCGGTTACAACGCTTACCAAGGAGCGCCACCGCTCCGGCCCCGGCCGGGCGGCGGGAGTCTGGCCGCGCTGCGAAAGCACGTCGACCAGTTCGTGCTCCACTACGACGCCTGCGGGCTCAGCAAGGTCTGCTTCAACGTTCTGCACGCGCGCGGGCTCAGCGTCCACTTCATGCTCGATGTGGACGGCACGGTCTACCAGACGCTCGACCTGCAGGAGCGCGCGCTGCACGCGACGACGGCCAACGACCGTTCCATTGGGATCGAGATCGCCAACATCGGGGCCTTGCCCCCCGAGGCGGCGGAGCCGTTCGCCCTCTGGTACCGGCGCGAGGCGGGCGGCGGTACCGTCCTCACCGTGCCGGCGCGGATCCGCGACCCCGGGATCCACACGCCCGGCTACGCCGGCCGGCCGGCCCGGCCCGCCCCCGTGCGCGGCGCCGTGCAGGGCACACCGCTGGTCCAGTACGATTTCACGCCCGAACAATACGCGGCGCTCACGCGGCTCACCGCCGCGCTGTGCCGGGTTTTCCCGCGGCTCAAGGCCGATTATCCGCACGATGCCGCCGGCCGGCTGATCACGAAAAAACTGCCGGACGCGGTCCTGGCGAACTACCGCGGCCTCCTCGGCCACTATCACATCCAGGAAAACAAGGACGACCCGGGCCCGGCGTTCCAGTGGAAGCTGCTGTTGGACGGCGTGCGGGCCCAGGGCCGCTGAGCGCAGCACCGGGCTGGACACCGGCGGCGGAAAAAGACAAACAACCCCGGCATGCGTGTGCGGACCTTTCTTTGCGGCGGCCTCGGCTTGATGCTGGCCGCCGGCGCGTGCGCCGCCGGGCCGGATTTTCAGGGCATCGACCGCGCCCGCCTCCGCGAGATCATCGCCGGCTGCTACAACCTCTCGGACGACACGCCGGCGCAGCTCGCACAGCTGCAGCGGGAGCACCCCGGATCGCTGGTGCCGCAGTTCATCCGTGTGGTGCGGGAGTATTGGTGGCAGAGTTACGCCGAGGCCGATCATGCCCTCACCACCGCGTATGAGCGCGACGCACTTGTGCTCGTGGAGCAGACCGGCCGCGCGGCCCGGGCGCATCCGGACGACCCGGACGCCGCCTTCCTCGCCGCGGCGAGCCAGCTCCATGTCGGCATCTACAATGTGGAGAAACGGCACTGGTGGACGGCATTTTGGAAAATCAGGGCGGGACGCAACGGCATGCTGCAGCTGATCCAGGACCATCCTGATTATGTGGATGCCAAGATGCCGCTCGGGCTGGCCGACTGTTACCTCGACCAGACCCCGGGCTATCTGAAGCCGCTCACGCTGCTCCTGCAGGCCAGCGGCGACCTGAACCGGGGCGTCCGGCAGCTGGAGGAGGCGCGCGACCACGGCCTGTTCGCCGCGGTGGACGCGGCGTTCTACCTTTCGGGGGTGGATTTCGAGCTCCGCCACCAACCCGAGGCGGCCCGGGCCGAAATGGCGGCGCTGGCGGAACGGTTTCCCGCCAACCCGTTTTACCAGCGGCTGCTGGCCTATTACGAGACGCAGACCGGCCGGCGGCCCCGCGGCCACCAGCGCTACGCGGACATCCCGGACATGCCGAAAGTCCGGGTCTTTCCGGCACTGGGGGTCCGCAGCCTGATGTGGCTTTGCTGGGATTCCATGAGCACGAAGGACTACGCCGGGGCCCTGCGGGCGGCCGAGCAGGCGGCCGCGTTCATCGCCGCCCATCCACCGTTGCGGGACCTGGAACCCGAGACGCTGATCGGCCGGGCCGAGGCGCAGAAGGCGCTCGGGCACTACGAGGAATCCTTCGCCCTCTTCAACGCGATCCCGCCCGACTATCCTCAGCTCCGCCAGCATGGGCAGGATCGCATCCGCGACATCAAGCGGGAGATCGGCCGGAAGGAATAGCCCCGTCCGGCGGGGCCTTTTTGCCGAAGGCGGGATCCACCTTGATCAGCGCCGTGGCCGCGAACGACGGGATCGTGGCGACGCAGACCCAGATGAAAAAATTCACATAGCCGAGCTTTTCCTGGATCCAGCCCGCGGCCATGCCCGGCAGCATCATGCCGAGCGCCATGAATCCGGTGCAGATCGCATAGTGGGCCGTCTTGTGCTCCCCGTCCGCGACGAGCATCATGTAGAGCAGGTAGGCGGTGAAGCCGAAGCCGTAGCCGAACTGCTCGACCGCCAGCGCCCCGCCGATGACGAACAGGCCGGCCGGCTGGAACAGCGCGAGGAGGATGAAGACGACATTGGGCGCGTACATCGCGAGGATCATCGGCCAGAGCAGACGCTTCAGCCCGCCGCGGGCAATCGCATAGCCGCCGGCCAGGCCGCCCAGTGTCAGGGCGATCACACCGATCGTGCCATAGAGGATGCCGACCTGCTGCGTCGGCAGCCCCAGCCCGCCGTCCGACCGGGCGTCCAGCAGGAAGGGCGTCACCAGCTTGAGCAGCTGGGCCTCGGCGAAACGGTAGAGAAGCAGGAAGCCGAGGATGACCGCGAGGTCCTGCTTGCGGAAGAACGCCGCGAAGGCTTCGAACCAGCCTGCGACCAGCCGCGGCCCGCGCGCCACCGCGTGATCCCCCGCCGGGCGCGGCAGGAAAACCAGGTGATACAACCCTGCCAGGAGGAAAACAGCCGCGGCCAGTGCGAACACCCCGGCCCAGGCCTGCGCCACCGCGCCCGTTGCGGCCGAGAGGGTGCCCGCCAGCCACACCAGGCCGCCCTGGCCCGCCAGGGTCGCCAGCCGGTAAAAGGTGCTCCTCACCCCGACGAACGCCGCCTGGTCGTGGGACGGCAACGCCAGCAGGTAGAAGCCGTCCGCGGCGATGTCGTGCGTCGCCGAGCTGAACGCCAGCAGCCAGAAAAAAGCGAGGGAGCCGCGGAAAAAAAGCGGTCCGGGCACGGTCAGCGCCACCGCCGCCAGCGCGCCGCCGAGGACAAACTGCAGGCTGACGATCCACCAGCGCTTGGTCCGGAACAGGTCGACGAACGGCGACCAGAACGGCTTGATCACCCACGGCAGGTAAAGCCAGCTGGTGTACAGCGCGATGGCCGTGTTCGAGACCCGCAGGTTCTTGTACATGACGACCGACACGGTCATCACGATCACGTAGGGCAGGCCCTCCGCAAAGTAGAGCGACGGGATCCAGCGCCACGGGTGCGGCGAAGCGGTGGGGGTCACCGCCATGAAATGCCGGGGTTGGCCATCGGGATCAGATCCAGTCCGGGTGCGCCACGGTCTGCGCGCCGCCGGCGCTGCCGGTGTTCACGGTCGCGGCCGGCTCGAAAAGCAGCAGCCACACCTCCTCCTCGGCCACCGGCCGGTGCTCCACGCCACGGGGCACGACGAGCAGCTCGCCCTCGCGCAGCACGACGGCGCGATCGCGGAACTCCATCCGGAACCACCCGCGGACGACGAGAAACAGCTCGTCCTCGTGCGCGTGGTGGTGCCAGGGGAAGGCGCCGAGGGACTTGACCAGCTTCACGTGCTGGCCGTTGAGTGCGGCGATGATCTTCGGGTTCCAGCGCTCCGAAAACAGGGCGAATTTCCCCCCAAGGTTGATCTTCTGCATGGCAAGACGGCGGGTCAGGGCGGGGCGATCTGGTCCCGCAGGGCGTCCGCCCAGTCGGTGATCAGGCGGACCTCCTCCGGGGTGAGCCGGGCCTCGGGATGCATCCAGGTGTAGGACTTCAGCGGCATGTCGTGCTGGTCCACCTCGTCGGAGATCTGCTCCAGTTTTTTTCCCGCCCGCGTGGCGGAGTAGCCGCCGAACTCGGAGAAGTTCAGGTGCCGTTTGCCGTCGTTGATGTGGGAGTCCAGCCACCAGCGGACCGGCTGCACGCTGGCATACCAGGGATACTTGGGGTGGTTGGAGTGGCAGTCGTAGCAGGCATTATGGAGCAGCGTCAGCACCTTCGCCGGCACCGCGCGGCCCGCGGCGATGTCCTGGGGGGACGGCGCGGAGGAATCATTCCGGGGCGGACGCCAGAGCTGGAGCAGGACCAGCGCGGCGAACAGGGAGAGTCCGGAGCGAAGGAGCATCTTTTTCATGGGGTCGGTTCGGAGGTAGGAGCGGTGGCAGCGCCGCGGCCGATCGCGGTCTGCACCAGGCCGGCAAGCGCGGGCGGCAGGTCCAGGCCGCGGGCGGCCGACTGCGCCGCCGGGCTCATCTTGCGCCAGGTTTTCCGGATGATGTCGGTGAATTTCTCCGCGGGATATCCGGCGTGCTGCGCGGCGAAGGCCCCGATCTCGTTTTCGAGGAAGACGAGGCAGGCCGCATCCTCCAGCGCCTGCGTGCCGGGGTTGGTTTTCAGGCCGGTCTTGGCGACCCAGGTGGCCGCCTCGCCGGCCTCGGCCGCCGGCACGCCGGCCTGGAGCAAAAGTTCCTTGGCCCGGCCGGCCTGCTTGACATAGAGCGAGCGCCGCCAGGCGAGGTAGCCCGGCTTGCCCGCGGGAAAGGTGGCGCGCGGCACCAGCCAGCGTTCGAGATGCTGGCAGCGGGCGGCGAGCCGCAGCAGCGGCGGCGCCGGCGGAGCGAGCCGCGCCACCCACGCTTCCATCCGGTCGGCGTAGACCAGTTCCGCCGCCCGGCCGTCGGTCGCGCGTTTCGGGTCGGCCGCGTGGGCGGCGTCGATCATTTCACGGGCGCGGGCGTGGGCGGGAGACACGGCCCGAGTAGAAGCCATCCCGCCGGGCTTACTCAATCCCGATCATTTTGCCGCCCCTGCCGGGTCCGCCGCGGCCTCCAGCACGGTGGAAAACGCCGCCGGGGCACCCGGCGCATACAACGGCGACAGCTGCTCCAGCTCGACGAGCGGCTCCGGACCGCCGAGATAGACCTGGGAGAAAAACCCTTCGTCGGGCGCGGCGGCCACGGTGCCGGAGGACGGCCCGCGGCCGACGCGCAGGACATAGCCCTGGTAGCGGCCGGTGAGAAGCTGCGGGCGGTGGCCGGTTTTCAGGATGAGATCAGGCCGGTACCGCAGGGTGAGCCGGCTGCCGCCCACCGTGGCGGCGGCCGGCTCGGGAAAAGCGGCGATGAATTGCGGCGTCTGGCCCGAGGGCAGCAGCACATAGCCGCGCGGCGCGGCGGTTTCGGGCAGGAGCCCGACCTCGACCTCCGTCGCGGCCGGCAGCTGAAAGATCTGCATGAACTGCGCCGGCCGCGTGCCGCCGGACATCTCCGCGCCGCAGACCAACCGCGCGCCGTCCCAGCCGTACGTGCGCGTGAGCCGCGGCCAGCCGTCACCGGCGTCCGCCAGCACCAGCCGCAACCGTCCGTCCGCATTGACGAACGACTCCGGCGGATTCGACTCCCACGCCGGCGGCGGCGGCCAGACGGCGGACCAGTTTTTTTGCGGGCCCAGCCAGAGCCGGTGGCCGCCGAGCTGGGCGGGATTCTCGCGCGTGGGCGGCGCGCGCAGCAGGTTGAGGTCGCGGTCCGCGGGCCCGAAATGAATCAGCCGCCCGCGTTCGAGCGAAACGACCGCCTTCCAGCCATGGGCGGTGGACGCGAGCGCCTTTTCCCCGTTCCACGTGGCCGGCAGCCAGGCGGGAGCCGGGGTTTCGGCCCGGCCGGCGGCCGGCCAGATCAGGCTGGGGAACAGCAGCAGGAATCGGTGCCAGGCGCCCATGGGATCAGCCGCGGACCGCCCGGGTCAGAACGCCAGATGCGCGGCGAAGGCGAGGATCGCCACGCTGGCCGCGGCGCAAACGAGCGTCGCGATCCGGGCGCCCCGGGCGTTGCCGCGGTAATGGATTTCCCCGGCGGGCCGGGCCGCCACGTCGGCCTCGCCCGCGATGGTGAACGCGCGCCACGAGAGGAACCCCTTGAAGCCCGCGACGCCCAGCAGGAGCGCGAACTGGATCCGGCCGCCCCCGGCGGCCTCGCCCTGCAGCGAGCCGAGGATCTTGGCGTCGACGATGAGGATGGTGAGGATGTTCAGCATCGCGTAGATCGAGGCGCGCCCGGCGAGGGCCTGGACGGATTGCTCGTCCGGGGTCAGCCGCGTGGGATCGTCGACGGTCACCACCGCGGTGGCCGAGTCGCCGAAGGCCGCGTGGTCGTCGTCCTTCTGCGGGAAGGGCGCGCGCCAGGCCGCGAGGACGGAGGGCACGGAGGCGAACATGACCACGAAGAAGAAGGTGGAGAACCCGAGCCATTCGGCCAGCGGGCCCGAGACCATGGCGGTGGGCACGAGCACGAGGTTCATCAGCGCCGTGGCGAACGCATAGTGGGTCATCGTGCAGCGCCCGGGCGCGAGCTGCTGCATCATGTAGATCATGTTCCCGACCATGCCGAAGCCGTAGCCGAACTTCTCGATGGTCACCAGGGTGACGATGGTGCCGTAGGGCAGCCCGTGCCCGGCGGCCGCGAGATGGCTGAGGAAGACGTAGGTGAAGTGCGGGAAGTTCAGGGCGAGGCCGAGGATCCAGAGGGAGCGGCTCAGCCCCACCTTGCCCGCGAACGCCCCGCCCAGCAGGCCGCCGATGATGGTGCCGACGGTGCCGTAGACGGCGTCGATGTCGCTGACCTGGCCCGCGCTGAGCCCGAGCCCGCCGTGCGCCGTGGTGCTCTGCAGGAAGAGCTGGCCCTCCATCAGGATCAGGCCCTCGCCGAGCCGGTAGAGGAAGACAAACGCGATCATGCCCCAGAAGGCGCGCTTGTGGAAGAAGGTGACCGCCGTGCCGAGGAAGTCGGCGACCACCTGGCCGACGCGGTGCGGCCGCTCCGAGATGCTGCCCACGGGCAGGAGGAAGATGTGGTAGAACGCCAGCACCGCCATGCTGCCGGTGCAGGTCAGCATGACGTTCCGCCACATCACGGGCTGCGACCAGCCCTGGTCCACCCGCATCCGGTCGAGGGTGGAGATGAGCAGGCCCGTGGCGAGGACCTTGCCCAGCACCCAGAACATGCCCTGCACACCCGCGAGCCGCGCCTGCGCGGGCTTGTCGAGCGCCGTCAGGTAGATGCCGTCGGCGCAGATGTCCTGCGTGGACGAGGCGAAGGCCGCGACCCAGAGCAGCGCGATGCTGATCTGGAAGAAACCCGGTGCCGTCAGGCTCATGGCGATGGCCGCGAACAGCAGGCCGCAGAGCACCTCCATCGTGAGCACGAAGAATTTCTTCGTGCGGTACATGTCGAGGAAGGCGGCCCACAGCGGCTTCAGCGACCACGCGATGCCGATGCTGCCGACGGCCACGGTGATCTGGCTGTCGGCGTAGCCGAGGGACTTGTACATCCGGACGGCGGTGCCGTTGATCACGTTGTAGGGGATGCCCATCGCGAGGTAGAGCGACGGCACCCAGAGATAGGGGCGCAGGGAATTCAGCTTGGGCATGGCGGGGTGGAGGGCGGCCGGGGGCCGGGGGTGCGGCGGCCATCACACCGGGGGCGCGAACAAACGCAAGGCGAAGCCTCCGGGCGGCGAAACGGAGCCGGTGGACCAATAATCCGGAACGAGGCAGTTGACCGCGGTATTCCTCTGAACTCGAGAAACTGAATGGTGCGACGGTAGGCCAGCCCGCTGGCGGGCGCCCAAAGAGCGCGAGCAAGCTCGCTGGCCCACGGGCCATTGCATCGATCCGGATAATATATCCGAAGGCTGCAGGGCTGCACCTCGGGGCAGCCGCCGCGGCGCGGCATTTTAAACGGTTCGCGGCTGGACCAAGGTCCAGCGCTACCACGGACCGATGCATGACCACCCTGTTCTCCCCAACACTCCAGATCGGCCGCCGGCCCCGGCTCAGAACGGAAACCCGATCGAGAGCTGCAGGGTGCCGGCCGGGTCGAGCGGCCGCGGATTCAGGTTGCGGCCATACTCGACGCGCACCGGGCCGATGATCGTCTGGTAACGCAGGCCCAGCCCGGCCGAGAAAAGTTTCTCGTTGCACGGATAATCCCGCAGGCTCACGGCGGTGCCGAGCGCGTCGCCGAACACCACCACCGACCATTTGCTCGTGAGCGCCTGCTCGAGCTCGAGGTTGAACAGCAGGTAGGATTTGGCGCCGACGAACCGGCCCGCGGCATCGCGCGGCGCGGCCTCACCCGTCTGGTAGCCGCGGATGGAGCCGTCGCCGCCGGGGAAAAACCGCACGCTGACCGGCAGGCTGGCGTCGTTGGACGCGCCGAAGGTCGTCACGACACCCTCCGAGAAGCCGGCGTGGATCCAGCGGCCGTCGCCCCAGCCGGTATGGTAGGACGCGCTGAAGACGAACTGCTGGTAGACCACCTCGCCGCCGAGCCCGCGGTTGGCCAACTCGGCCTGCAGGGCGAGCTTGTAACCCGAGCGCGGCCGCAGCGGGTTGTCGCGCCGGTCGCGCACGACGCCGACATCGAGGCTGGCGACGTTCACCACCGGCAGGTCCGTGCCGCTCGTGGCCAGCTGGTTGTCCGCGGTGCGGACATGCTTGAAGGTGTAGCCGGTGGTGAGGGCCACCCCCAGCTTTTGCAGCGGCCACAGCAGCGAGAGGGTGGCGCCATATTCCTTGTCGACGAAGGAGAATTCCTGCCGCCGCCACCCGAACACCCGGGCGCTGCCGTCGGTGAACGTGCCGAAGAGGTCCGGCACCGTGTAGGTGTAGTCGCCCGACGAGCTTTTCATCGACTCGATGAACTTGAGGCTGTCGCCCTGGGCCCGGCCGAAGAGGTTGTAGTGCCGCCACTCCACCCCGCCGCGCAGCTGCTCGTAGCTGCCATAGCCGGCGAGCAGGTTGATTTCCGAGAGGCGGCCCTCGACCAGGTCGTACACGGCGTCGCGCGTCGCCGCAGCCGCCGGATCGTACCGCAGGTCGACCGAGCGGAAGACACCCAGCTGGGAAATCCGGGCCTGGCTGTCGTTGAACTTGATCGGGTCCAGCAAGGCGCCCGGCTGGACGGGCACCAGCCGGCGCAGCGTGGCGTCGCGCGTGCGGGCATTGCCGGCGAAGCGCACCCGGCCCACCCGCACTTCCGGGCCGGGAACGACCCGGGCGGTGACGGTGACGGCGGTCGAGCCGTCCGCCGCGGGGAAGGTCTGGGCCGCCAGGGTGACCTGCACGTCCGGATGACCGCGCGTGAAGTACCAGCGGCGGATCGCGGTCAGGGTGTCCTGCCGCCAGAGGGAGGTCCATGGCCGGCCGGTGCGTTCGCCGGCGATGCCGGCCGGGGCCTCGCCGCCGTCCGCGATGGCGAACTGCAGCGCCGTCACCTGCCAGCGCGGGCCCTCCCGCACGGCGATCCGGACCCGGACGGCGCCGGTGGCGCGGTCGATCTGCGGCTCCCCGGGGGTCACCGCGGCCTCGGCGTAGCCCAGCTGGCGCAGGGCCTCCGCGAGATTGCCGGCCGAGCCTTGCAGCCGGCCCGGCGAATAGATCCGCTCCGTGGCCAGCGGGATCAGCGTGTTTTCCCCGACAAAAAAGCTGCGCGCCTCCTTCGCCGTCATGGCCAGCAGGCCGGCGAAGGTGACCTCCCGCAGCGTGTAGCGCTGTCCGCGCGTGATCGCCAGCGTCGCCGCCGTCGCCGTGAGCGGCCGGGGCAGCGGCGGCTCGAGCCGGGCGTCCAGCGCGTACTCCGTGGCACGGCCGTCGGCCAGCGTCGCCTGCACCTTCAGGACCGGCTCGAGGTAACCCTCGTCGTTCAGCGCCGAGAGCAGCACCAGCGCGGCATCCTCGAGGGCGTTGGCGTCGAGGGCCGGGCCGGCCGGCCGCGCGAGCAGCAGTTTCAGCTTTTGCCCGGCGACGCGGTCGCCGTACCAGCCGAGGCCGCGCACGCGCAGGTCGGCGGCGTGGAGGTGCCCGGCGGCCAGCAGCAGGCCGCCCATGATCAGCCAGAACCGCCAGCCGCCCACGGGCGGCGCCGTGGGCTTATTTCTTTGCAAGCGGCGCGCCCTCCGTGGTGAACACGCGCCATTTCAGGCCCGCGTTGTAGGCGTCGAACTCGTCGTACTCGCCCACCAGCCCCCAGCGATCGGCGAGCTTGTATTCGACTTCATAGGTCTCGCGACCCAGCCGGGACACCTGTTCGCCGGCGGAAATCTCCAGCCGGTCCTCGCCGCTGAAACCGAGATCCTGGAACAGGCCGCGGCCGAGGTAGGCCCCGAGCAGCGCGAACCGCTGACCGCTGGACGCGACCGAGCCCGTGTCCCCCGCGGGCGGCTGGCCCGTCATCACCAGCAGCAGCGCGTCCGCGGCCGGGAGGGCCGGGGTGGAGGTGATGGTGACGTTGGGCGCGGGCAGCTCCCCCGTCATCTCCAGCCGCAGCTGGTAGTCGCGCCGCTGCGAGGTGGCGTTGAGGCTGACCACCGCGCGGAAGGGATCCTCCTCGCGCAGCCGCACGGCGCCCTGCGAAACCTTGAAGGTGGCGAAGGGGAACCGCACCTGCCCCTGGTCGACGGTCAGGGCGCCGACAGCGCGGGGTTCGCCGAGCGTGCCACCCAGATGAAAATTGGCCGAGGCCGTGCCGTCATACACGGTTGTGCGCACCTGGATGACGCCGGGGGCGCGGATCTCCACCGCCAGCGGCCAGTGCCGGTAGGGGTCGGCGGCCACGGAGAAATACGGCGGCTGCCGCGTCACCCCGCGCCGGCCGGTGGGCAGCAGCGTCTGCAGGTTCACGTTGGCCAGCACCAGGCAGTCGCGCACGGTCGCCGTGCCACCGAGGCGCGTCAGCCCGGCCGCGTCGGTGTCGGCCCGCAGGTCGAGGTCGGTGCGCAGGAGCAGACCGGTGTTCCGCACCACGGGAAGGTTCTTCGCCTGCAGCCCGAGCGCAAGGTGCGGCGCGGCGCCGGGCACCAGGGTGACGCTGCCGGTCAGGGTGACCGGTTCGCCGCCAAGCTTGGCGGTCAGGGTCCGCACCGTGACCAGCCGGTCCGCGAGCACCAGGTCCGCCTGGATGTCCTGCAGCGCCCCGAAGGGCGCGACGGGCCGCGACGCGGCGCCGGCGAGGTGCAGTTCGCCGGAGAATTTCAGGCCCGGGGCGAGCTGCACCGCGGCCGTCAGCCGGCCCTGGGCCATGAAGAAGGCCGGATACCGGCGCGCCAGCGGGGCGAGATTGGCCCCCGGAATCTCCAGCCGGCCCTCGGCCTGGCTCCAGTCGAAGGCCGCGGGCTCGCGCCACAGCTGCCGCCAGCGGGCGGCATCCATCGGCACGCGGCCATCGGCCGTCACGGCCTGACCGTCGACCTGGGCGGAAAAATCCGTGATGGTCACCGCCTCGCGGCCGAACCGCAGGGAGAGCGCAAGCTCCGCGAGGTCCGGCACGTCAAACTTGAAACGCCCCGGGCTGTCCGCCGCCAGCCGCGCCACCTGGACCCGCAGCTCGCCCGACGGCTGGCGCAGCGTGCCCGTGAGTTCTGCCCTGGCCGTCGCCTGGGTCAGCTGCAGTCCGGTCGCGGCCGCCAGCGCGGCCCAGAGGGGTGAATCCGGCTCGGTCGCGGCCGACAAGGCCAACGGGGCTGTCTCGTCCCAGACCAGATGCGGCGCGGGCGCCAGCCGCACGGCCACCGGCAGCCGGCCCGTGGCCGAGGTGAGCCCCCGGCCGGTTTCCACCACCTTGAATTCCTTGAGCTCGATCCCGTGCGCATCGCCGCGGGCGACGAGGCTGACCTGCGCCGGGCGCGGCGACATCTCGATCTGCGCGACGAGCGCGGCTTCGAAGGCGAGCGCCCCGTCGGCCGCCCGGCCGGTGGTCTGCAGCGAATGCACCTGCCAGCCAGGCCCGCTGACGGTCAGCCAGGCCTCCAGATCGGCGGAAGAAATCTGGCTGGCTGTGAGCGAGAAGGTGCCCTCCGGGCCGGCCGAACCCTGGAATGTGATCGAGCGGTCGCCGCCGGCCAGATGCAGGGAGCCGATCTGCCAGACGGGTGACCAGGTGATTTGCGCCGGGGCCGTGAGCCGCCACCGCTCCTCGCCGCGGGCGGTGAGCCGCAGCCCGGTCAGCCGCATTCCGGCGGGCGCGAGCGAGCCGGCCAGTTCCACCGCGGCAGCCTGCGCCGCGGCGCGCGCCGTGATCTCCAACTCGCGGCCCGTGCCCTGCCAGGCGGCGTCGACCGCGAGCGGGTGCAGCGGCGGCCACCGGGCCGCGGTGAGTTTGAGCGAACCCTGGTGGCGCGGCGCCTCGAGCGGCCCTTCCGCCGTGGCCGCGACTTCCGCGGCGGTCCAGCCGGCGCCCGCCGGCAGCCAGCGCGCAAACCACGCGGGCCCGAGTTTTGCCCGCAGCGCGGCGCCGCTCAACTCGCGCGTCTGCCAGTCCACCGCGCCGTGCGCATCCAGCGAGCTGGTCTCATCCAGCTGCACCCGGAGTGAGGTCAGTTCCAGCCGCGGCCACGCCAGCACGCCGGCGGCCTGCGCATCCTTGATGGCGTAGCCCGACACCGCCAGGTCGCTGCACTTGAATTCAAATGTCTGGCGGGCCGCCGCGGTGTCACCCGCCACCGTGACCACTCCCTCCATTTTGCCGCGCGCCTCGAGCCAGGGCATTTTCGCCAGGTCGGCCTCCACGTTCAGACGGGCGGGCTCCGCCGGCAACGGATGATCGAGACTGAAGGTGACCGGGGCGGTCAGCGCGGCGGTGGCGAAGGGCGCCTCGACCTGCAGCGCCGTCAGCGTCAGCGTGCGAAGGGAGCCGTGCGCGGCGGCGTGGGCCCGGAAGGGCGGGGCCTTGGCCCGGTTGTCCGCCGCGGGTTCGGCCCGGGCCGCGGCGGAAAGTTCGAAGGCGTCGTCGTGCCAGACCAGCCGGGCGTCACCCCGCACCTCCGCATACGGCACGCCCAGTTTCACGCGGGCGGCCGGCAGCCGCCAGTCCGAGGCCACCGCGCTGGCCTCGGCGGGGAGCCAGCCCCGGGCGGACCACCGCGCGGCCAGGTGAGCGGTTTGTTCCCAGAGCACCGCGTCGCCCTTGATCTCCGCGCCCGACCACACCAGCCGCAGCCGGGCATCGTTCTCCGCGGTGCGGGCGGACAGGGTGACCGCGCCATCGGCGTCCGCGGCGAGCGCGAAGGCGATCTGTCGCCCGGCGACACCGAGACCCTCCACCTGCAGGCCGGAATTCTCCCAGCGGGCCAGCGCGACGGTCGTCTCGGGACCGAAACCGTGCACCACCCCCGCGGTCAGCCGGAGGCGTGGCAGCCAGTAAAGCACGCGGGGAACGAGCCGTTGGCCCGCGGCCCACAGGTCCGGCAGGCCCCCGATGACCGTCGGGCCGGTGGCCGGGTCTGGGCCGGCGGGGCGTTCGAGCCGCCAGCCGTCGACGACCAGGGCCGGCGCCTTCCCCCGCCACCGCAGGGCCAACCACGCCAGCGGCGTGACCGCCCGCACCCGGTCCGCCGAGAAAGCGATCCTCGCGTCCGCATAATGCACGTCCCGCAGCTGAAAATGGGCGTAGCCCGCCCGTTCGTAGCGCGCAAAGCTGACGCCCTGCGAGCGCAGAACCGGCCGCAGCGCCGCGCCCAGCCACCAGGGCAGCGTCGCCAGGGCGAGGCCCGCGACGCCCAGCGCGGATAAAAATACCTTCAGCCCACGGGCCATGCAGACTAGACCCGCGCGGCCGTGGGAGGTTACGGGCCAAACCACGGGCTCCGGCCGGGGCCGGCAAACATGAGCGGTTTTGCGCCTTGGTAATTTTCCCGGCCGGGACCAGGCTGGGCCACGTGCCGACTTTCCTGCCATGACCAACACCACCGTCTCCCAACTGCTCCCGATCCTGCAGGTCTCCATCGGACCCGTGATCCTGATTTCCGGCGTCGGCCTGCTGCTGCTGACCCTGACCAACCGCTTCGGCCGCATGCTCGACCGCACGCGGCTGCTGAACCAGGTGCTGGGCGCCGGCCCGGAGGCGGACCAGCGCGAGCTGCTGCGCACCCAGATCGCCATCCTCATGCGCCGCGCCGGCATCCTGCGGCTGGCGATCACCCTCGGCATCTTCACGGTGCTGCTCGCCGCCGTGCTGGTGCTGCTGCTCTTCCTCGCGACCTGGCTGCAGCTGGAACTGGCCGGGCTCATCGCCGCCATCTTCTGCCTGGCGTTGCTCTGCCTCATCGGGTCGATGCTCGCCTTCATCCGCGACACCAACCTCGCCCTCGCGGCCGCCCGGCTCGAGGTGAAGCCGTAGGCCGTCAGGCCACCGCCGGCGGCTCCGCCGCGCGGGCCCACAGGTCGGCGTGCAGCAGGCCCCACTCGCTGGTCCGCCGGCCGGCCAGGGCGAAGCCGTGCGCCGCCAGCAGGCTGTCCGGGGTCGTGACCCGCCGCGCGCGGAGCCCCGTGACGATCCGGAAAAAGCCGTACATGAGCGCATGCACCAGCCGCGCCCGCAACCGCGCGAGCCCGCGCGGCGGCACGGTGAAATCCGAGACCACCCAGCGGGCCGCCGGGGTCGCGGCCCGGGCCAGCACCTGGACCACGGGGCGCAACTCCTCCGGGGAAAAACAATCCAGGAAGAAATTGGTGACGATGGCGTCATAGGCGCCGGCCGGCGGCGACCACGCGGGCAGCGCGGCATGGACGAAGGTCACGCGCGCGCGGGCGAGCCCGGCCCTGTACGCGCGTTGCTCCGCGGCGGCGAGCATCCCGGCGCTGGCATCGACGCAGGTGATGTGCGCCCGCGGGTTGCGCGCGAGCAGCTCGCGCAGGACCGGGCCGTGGCCCGGCCCCGCGACGAGGATGCGTTCGCAGCCGGTCAGTTCGTCCAGCCAGGTGGTGCGGCAGCGCTGCAGGCGCGGCCCGGCGAGGATCTTTTCCATCCACGAGTAATGCGGGGCCAGCACGTCAAAGCCCCGGCGCGCCGCCAGGGTCCACCAGCCGCCGGCCAGGCCGGCGCCGACGGCATAGGCCAGCACATCCAGCCAGTCGCCGGTGGCCGAGCGGAACAGATGCGGCGCCACCGCCTCGGCGGCGACCGACCAGACGGCGAAGTGCAGGCCGATCTCGCCCCACCCGGGCCAGCCGTCATGCGCCCGGAGCCCGAGCCGGCGGTAGACCCAGAGCAGCAGCGGCAGGGCGGCCGGGATCAGGAGAAAATCGGTGGAATACCCGTGCCAGAAAAGTCCGGAGAAATGCGGGCGGATGACCCAGCGGTTGGCCGCATAGAGGCCGCACGCCACGAGGCAGAGCGGATCGAGCGCGTAGCGGAACCGGCTCACAGCAGGCCGGCGATCAGGAGCCCCGCCCCGAAGGCGAGGGCGAGGCGGATGAGGAAATTGGTCCCGGGAGGAAGCGTGGCGAACATGGGTTTTATGTAGGACATTTTGCCAGAAAAGCAAAGCGGGAGAGACAGGATCGGAAGGGAGAGAAGAGGTCTCGCCGCCCGGAAACCCCCGGTTTATTGGTGGGGCATGGCCTGGCGCATGGCTGAATCCATCGTTCGCGGAGAGATCGACAACCGCAGGCGCGGCCGCGTGACGGGCCGCCCGGAACCGGTGAAACTCGACCTGCAGGGCAACTGCTGGCGCGATCTGGCGGGACGGCGGCTGCCGTTCACCATTCCCGAACCGAAGCCCGGTGATCTGGACGCGTTTGCCCCGCGGCAGACCGGCCCGACCGGTGACATCACCGCCTCGCGCAAGGTGAAGGTGACCGACATGCCGCCCGACCAGATCGGCGAGCATGATGCGGCGAAGAAGCCGGTCCCGTGGCACTGGGGCAATTCCCTCCATCTGGAATGGTTCAGCGAACGCAACGGCCGGGTCGTGATCGAGTCGGCGGACTATGTGCTGAAGATCATCGGCGAACCCGCCTGGGAGATGACGCCGGAGGAAGAGGAGGCGCAGCGCCGGGCCAACGGCGAAGCCCTGGCGGGTTCCATGGCACGGTTGGTCCAGGCCGCGGACGCCCGGGCGCACGCGGACACCGACGGGCAGGAAAAACCGCAGACCGAAGAGGAAGCCGAGCAGATGCAGGAACGCAGCGATCGGCTGGCGGATCGCATCCAAGCCCGGTTGGCCCGGGAGGGCGGGGGGGCGGACTACAGGAGAATCCTGGAGGAGGAGATCGAGCGGATGCGCCGCGAGCGGGGCGAACCCGAACCGACCCCCGGGGAGCTGGAACGAAAGGACGCATGGATCGGGGAGGCGAACCGGGCCGCCGAAGAGGCGTTGCCGAATCCGGATCCAGAAATCGAGGCGGCGTTGGAAGCCAAGCACCCCCTGGCGGAACGGGCCTTCGGGCTTTCCGGTCAGGTGCAGGGCACCGCGGAAGCGGAGGGCTGGGTGCCGGACGGTGCCAGCAACGAATATCCGACGGCCGAGTTGGTGGACGCCACCATGATCGCTGCGGCCAAGCTGGCCGGGGCGCTCAACGGCCAGACTTGGCCGCCGCCCGTGGATTTCTGCGCCGGCATCATCGTCCGTCTGAAACGGGCGCGGGTCTGTCTCGACGACGCGCGGCGCGCGACCGAGTCTTGCCAGGAGGGAAAATTGATCACGCCGCAGCATCTCGGGCCGATCGTGGTCGAGCTCATCGACCTCGCGCACGAAGCCGACATGATCATCGCTGAACTCCGCGCCCGGCTCGATCGAGGAACAGAGTGAAGGACGGTTTGAAACTGGCGGGAGGAAGCGTTTGCCCCTGCGCAGATGCGGGGATCCATTTTTCGGGACGGCCGTTTCAGCGGAAGATGGCGCTTGACTAACAATAATTCTGTAATTACAGAAATAGCCATGAAGCTTACGCCCGTCACGGAAAAATTCATCCTCCACTGGGGGGAGATGGGCTGGCGCTGGGGCATCAACCGGGCGGTGGCCCAAGTGCATGCGCTGTTGATGATGGCGCCCAAGCCGCTGCCGGCGGACGAGATTTGCGACAGTCTTGGCGTGGCGCGCTCCAACGTGAGCAACAGCCTCAAGGAGCTGCAGGGTTGGGGCCTCGTGCGGGTGGTGCACGTCTTCGGCGACCGCCGGGAGCACTTTGAGACCCTGCGCGATGTCTGGGAGATGTTTCTGATCATTCTCCGGGAACGGAAGAAGCGGGAGCTGGATCCGACGCTGCAGACGCTGCGCGAATGCGCCGAGGAGGCGACCAAGGGCAAGGATGCTTCAGACTACACGGCCCAGCGGCTGAAAGAGCTGATCGAATTCATGGAATTGAGCGGCGGCTGGGCCGACCGGGCTCAGGCGCTGTCGCCAGCCGCAGCCAAGCGCCTGAGCCAGATGGGCGACAAGATCTTCCGCCTGGTAGGGTAATTTTTGCCAGCAGATTTCTCAGTTATCAGAAAACACAAAAAAGAAAAACCATGAACCACACCATCACTGCCTATCTCATCTACCTGCCGGTTTCGGTGGCGATGACCATCTGGGTCGCGCGCACCTTGCACCAGAACGGCCGGGTATTTCTCGTCCAGGCCTTTCACGGTCGGGAGGACATGGCCGATTCGGTCAACCATCTGCTCGTGGTCGGCTTTTACCTGATCAACGTGGGCTTCATCGCCGCGGCGCTGCGCTATGGCGAAAAACCTCACGACCTGCAGGAGATGATCGAGTTTCTGAGCACGAAGCTCGGTATCGTCCTGCTGGTGCTCGGTGGCATGCACTTCTTCAATATCTTCAACTTCGACAAGATAAGGAAGAAGGGTACGCGCACCGAAGCGACCCCGAGCGTCGAACCGCCGGTCCTGCCGGCCCGCTGACCACCGCAGGGCATGAAAATTGTGCTTCCAGGCGGCAGCGGGCAGGTGGGACGGCTGCTGAGCCGCGCCCTGTCGCGGGAAGGTCACGCCTGCGTGATCCTCACGCGCCGGCCCCGGCCGCCGGATCACGCCTTGCCGGGATTGCGGCAGGTGGTCTGGGACGGGCGGACCATGGGCCCGTGGGCCGGGGAAATCGACGGAGCCGACGCGGTGGTCAATCTCGCCGGCCGATCGGTGGATTGCCGGTATAACGAGCGGAATCTGGAGGCCATGTTGCGATCACGCGTGGATTCGACGCGGGTCGTGGGTGAAGCAATCGCGGTGGCCCGGGAGCCGCCGCCGGTGTGGCTGCAGGCTGGCACAGCCACGATCTACGCCCACCGGCTTGATGCGCCCAACGACGAGTTGACCGGACAGATTGGCGGTCACGAGCCGGACGCACCGCCCTTATGGCGCAAAAGCATCGAGATTGCGCAGGCGTGGGAGGCCGGGCGGGCGGCGGCCCCGACGCCCCGCACCCGAAAGATCGCCCTGCGCTCGGCCATGACGATGAGCCCGGATCGCGGCGGGGTGTTTCACGTCCTGGCGACACTCTGTCGTTTGGGCGCGGGCCGGCAGGGTGACGGCCGGCAGTTTGTTTCCTGGATCCACGAACATGATTTCGTCGCGGCCGTCCGGTTTCTGATCGGCCGCGATGATCTTACGGGCGCATTTAACCTCACGGCGCCGCACCCGCTGCCAAACCGCGATTTCATTCACGCGATCCATACGGCACTCGGGCGCAAACTGGCGGTGCCTCTTCCTGTTTGGATGCTGGAGATCGGGGCCTTTCTTATGCGCACCGAAACTGAGCTGATCTTGAAGAGCCGCCGGGTGGTGCCGACCCGGCTGCTCAACAGCGGCTTCGGCTTTCGCTATCCAGCGTGGCCGGCGGCGGCCACCGAGCTGGCGCGTCGATTGCACGCCGGCGGCGAAACCTAACAATCAATCAAACGCCCATGACCCGCCGCAAACGCATCGCCCTCGAATTGCTCGGCCCGCCATTGCTGGGTGCTGCTCTGGTGGTTCTTTTGCAGGGTGGCGCAGCCCTGGGGGAGGTGGTGATGAAAGACGGCTCGTGGCAATCGATTCTGCCGATACTCTCAATGGTGCCGATCGTTGTGCTTTTTGCCTATGCGATGACCATGATCCAGAGCATACTTTACACGGTGGTCATGGAATGGCGGTTCGCGCGAGGGCTCGATCCGCGGAGTTGGAACTCGGTCGGATTGTCCTCTCTGCTGGGATTCGCCTCGGGCGCGGCGATTTGCATGGCATATGGATTTGAGAGATCAGACCTACGGTTTCTTTGGCTGTTCTATGCCGGGATCGGGCTTGTCGTTGGCATTCTGCTGGGACTGCTGATCAAGGTGCTCTCGCCGAAGGAGCCAACGGTGACGAAGAACCGGCCCTGAACCCGGGCGCGGCAGTTGGTGCGCCTGGCCCCGTTCCCCAAGCGATTCCTTTCAAGGGTTTCGTGGGCCAACGTATTCGCAGGATGCGCCTCAGCCCAGGATCTGGCGGAGGCTCTCGAGGTCGAGGACGGTGGCGAGGGACTCCTCCTGCACGACGGCGGCGGCGAGGGCGGACTTCTCGCGCTGGAGGGCGCGGATCTTCTCCTCGACCGTGCCGCGGGCGAGCAGCCGGTAGGCGATCACCTGGTTGCGCTGGCCGATGCGGTGGGTGCGGTCGATGGCCTGCGCCTCCACCGCGGGGTTCCACCACGGGTCGTAGAGCACCACATAGCTGGCGGCGGTCAGGTTGAGCCCGGAGCCGGCGGCCTTCAGCGAGAGGAGAAACACCGGGATCGCCGGGTCGCCCTGGAACTTGTCGACCAGGGCCTGGCGGTTCTCCGTCTGGCCGGTGAGCACCAGGTGCGGGATCTCGCGCTGCACGAGCTCCGCGCGGATGAGCTCGAGCATAGTGACGAACTGGGAGAAGACCAAAACCTTGTGACCCTCTGCGATGAGGGGTTCGAGCGTCTCGAGCAGGGCGTCGAGCTTGGCGCTCGAGGTGCCGGCCCCGCCGGCGGGGCCACCGCCGATGAGCCGGGGGTCGCAGCAGATCTGGCGGAGCCGGAGCAGCGACTGGAGGATGTTGAAGCGCTGCGCGTCGAACGCGCGCGCACCCGTCACCCCGAGCAGGATCTGGCGCGCGCGCTTCAGTTCCGCGTCGTAGAGCGCGCGCTGCGCGCCCTCGAGCTCGCACACGATCTCCTCCTCGATGCGCGGCGGCAGGTCGCGGGCCACCTGGTTCTTGGTGCGCCGCAGCAGGAAGTGCCGCACGCGCGCGGCTAGCCGGGTGCGGGCGCCGGCGGGGTCGGCCCGGTCGTCGTAGAGCCGCTTGAAGGCGCCCTGGCTGCCGAGCAGGCCGGGCATCGCGAAGGCGAACAGGCTCCAGAGGTCGAGCAGCCGGTTTTCCACCGGTGTGCCGGTGAGCACGAGCCGGTGGGTGGCGCGGAGCGCCCGGGCGGCGAGGGCGGTGGCGCTGCCGGGGTTCTTGATGTTCTGGCCCTCGTCGAGGATGACGGCGTCCCAGTGGCCCATGGCGAAGGTGCCGGGATTCAGCCGGAGCTGGGCGTAGTTGGCGATGACCAGCTGTGCGCCCGGGCCGCCGGCGGCGGTCTCCGGCGCGGCGGGATCGAACACCGCGGCGCGCAGCGTGGGCGCGAAGCGGGCGGCCTCCAGCGGCCAGTTGGTGGTGACGGATTTGGGGCAGACAACGAGGGCGCGGAACGGCTTGGCGGGGTCGCGCGCCGCCAGCCAGACGAGCCAGACCAGGGCCTGCACGGTCTTGCCCAGGCCCATGTCGTCGGCGAGCACGCCGCCCAGGCCGTGGGTGGAGAGCCAGGCGAGGAACTCGAAGCCCTCGCGCTGGTACGGGCGCAGCTCGGCGGTGATCGTGGCGGGCACGGGGGGCGGCGGCAGCGTGCGCAGCTCGACGGCGCGGCGGCGGAGCTGCTCCCACGCGCGGGCGGCGAACACCTCGCGCAGGCTCTCGTCGCTGGCGAGCTGCAGCGCGTGGAACCGGTGGTGCTCGCCGACGACCGGCATCTCGGCCAGCCCCAGGGCGATGAGCCGCGCCTGCTGGGCCGCATCGTTGCCGAGTTGGAGCCGGCGCCAGCCCCGGCCGGCGAGGCGGACGAAGCCGCCGCGGGCCGCGAGGAGGAGCGCGATTTCCTCCTTGGTGAGCGTGGTGTCGGAGGCACGGGCGATCAGGCGGACATCGAACCAGTCGCGGGCATGGCCGTCGGGCTCGACCTCCAGCGCGAAGCTGGCGAGGTCGGGCGGGCGCACGAGGCCGGCGAGCTCGTCCGTGGCCTCGACCACGGTGTCCGCGGGCAGGGTCGCGATCCAGGCGGCGAGCTCGTCCGCGAATTCCTCCGTGACCGGCCGCTGCCAGCAGGGCTCCGGCGCGTGCGCGGCCACCCAGTGCAGCCCGAAGCGCAAAAAAGGCCCGACCGCGGCCTGCGCCGGTTCGCGGTCGTAGACCACGAGAGGGCCGGGGTCCGGCGGGACGGCCGCCGGGGCGGCGGCGAGCTCGCGCCAGCCGGCCGGCGTGTAGCGCTCGCGGCGGATGCCGGTGGCGGTGACGGTGGCGAGCTCGACACAGAGGATTTCCCGGGATTCCGCCTCGTCGTACTGGCCGACGGCGCCCGGGTGGAACTCGAGGGCGAGCCGCAGGTGGGGCCGCAGGGCCGCCTGCAGCACCGGCCGTTGAAACTCCTCCGGCAGCCGCGTGCCCGACTGCTGGAAAAAATTCATCGCCGCTGGCAGCGTGAGCAGCGAGCGCGGCAGCGGGACGGGCATGGCGGGGTTGACGGGCTCGCCGGCCGCCGCGGAATTTTTCTCCCCGAGCGGCGGCGGGCCGCGGTGCACGGTCGCGCCCGCCAGGTACAGCGGGACGGGTGCACCCTCGAGCAGCACGAGCGGATGGGGCGCGGGTGAGCCGTCGGCGCGGGTCAGGGTTGCCTCCATCTGGCCGGCGTCGCCGGCCCGGGGGCGCAGGGTCCATACCAGCGGCGCGGGCGCGAGGGTGAGCGGCTCGTGGGCGGGGCCGGTGAGGCAGCCACCGGCGAGCGGATCGGTCAGCGCCGCGTGGAGGGCCGCGCGGAACTCCGGGATTTTCGGGGAAGGCTGGGCGGAGCCGTGCTGGAAGACCGCGTCGCGAAACGCGAGGGCCAGCCGCAGCGCGGGCTCGTCGAAGAGCAGCGTGAGCTGGCGCGAGTCGCTCAGCCACTGGCGGAGGGTCTCGGGGTGGAGCTCCTCCCAGACGGCGACGGGGTGGGCGCGGGATTCCCAGCGCCAGGCGCGGTCGAGCAGCCGGAGCCGCAGCTCGTGGCGCGGCGGCCGGGGCCGCTCGGCCGCGGCCGGCAGCGCGGCCGAGAGCTGCTCGAAGTGGCGGGTCCAGTCGCGGCGCGCGCGCTCCTCCTCGCGCGCGGCGATCCGGACCTGCGCGGCCGGCAGGTCGGTCAGGGGCAGGATGAATTCCGGCAGCGGCAGCACCCGGCGCTGCAGGGCGACGGCGAGGTAGGGCCACAATTCGAGCGGCGTCGCGGGCGGCTGGTCGGGGTCCCACCAGCCGTCGCACCACGGCTGCTCGTTGTAGCCGTAGGCCAGGTGGCGGTGCGAGGGCGGCAGCAGCCAGCTGATCGTGTAGGGATCGAGCTGGCCGCCCTGGAGCAGGGCGGCGTGGGCCTCGGCGAGGCGGCGCAGCCAGGTCTGCTCGGTGCGCTTGAGCGCGCGGCCGAGCCGGGCCGCGACCTCCGCGGCCAGCAGGTCGCTGGCAGCCGGCGCCGGGGAATCGGGGGCGGTCTCCGCCGGCGCCTCGCGCAGGCGGTCGAGGAGCGCGAGGCCCGCGGCGTAGGCGTGCTTGCAGTTGACCTCAAACGGACAGGTGCAGAGGGAGGCCCAGCCGTGGGCCGCGTCATGGTCGAAGCGCACCGAGTAGAGCGAGCCGCCCTGGACCTTGGCCGAGGCGCGCGTGCCGATGATGCGCAGGGCGCGGACGCGGCCCTCGCGCTGGTAGGCCTTGCCGCGCTGCCGCTGGGTCGTGGCGAAGGTGCCGAGCCACGCGGCGAGTTCGCCGGCATGGGGCGCCAGGGCGAGGTCGGCGGCGGAGCGGGGCTGGCTGGAGGCGGGCAAGGGAGGAGGAAGATAGCACGAACCGGGCAAAGCGCGAGGCTGGCGTGCGGACCGATGGATTGGAGGGCGGGATGGCTGATCCCGCCGCGAACAAGATAGAACCCACGAAAGCGGGATCAGCGATCCCGCCCTCCAGTATTCAATACACCTGCTCGTCCAGCAGCGCGAACAGCCCGGCCTCGGTGATGCGCGTTTGCTGCATGCTGTCGCGGTCGCGCAGCGTGAAGGTGTCGCCGGGCTGCTCGATCGTGTCGAAGTCGATCGTCACGCACCAGGGCGTGCCGGCCTCGTCCTGGCGGCGGTAGCGCTTCCCGATGGCCCCGCCGTCGTCGTAGGCCACGGCGTACTTGCGCTTCAGCTTCGCATAAAGGTCCCGGGCGCGGCCGACGAGGGCCTCCTTGTTCTTGATCAGCGGGAGCACGGCGACCTTCACCGGCGCGATGCGCGGCGAGAGCCGGAGCACGGTCCGTTTCTCCGTGTGGCCCTTCTCGTCGGTCACGTCCTCCTCCGCATAACCGGCGCAGAGCACGGCGAGCAGGATGCGGTCGACGCCGACCGCGGGCTCGATGACGTGCGGGACGAACTTCTTCTTCGTCGCCTCGTCGAACATCTCCTGCGGCTTGCCGCTGGCGGTGGCGTGCTGCGTCAGGTCGTAGTTGCCGCGGGCGGCGATGCCCCACAGCTCCTGCACGCCGAAGGGATATTTGAACATGATGTCCACCGTGCCGCGCGAGTAGAACGCGAGCTTCTCCTTCGGGTGGGTGTAGCGCGAGAGGTGGCCGGCGGGCAGGCCGATGCTCTTCAGCCAGGCCTCGCACCAGGCGATCCATTCCTCGTGGCACTGCGCCCAGTCGGCGTCCTCGTGGATGAAATACTCCATCTCCATCTGCTCGAACTCGCGGGAGCGGAAGATGAAGTTGCGCGGCGTGATCTCATTGCGGAACGACTTGCCGATCTGGGCGATGCCGAAGGGCAGCTTGACCCGCGTGGTGTCGATGACGTTCTTGAAATCCACGAACATGCCCTGCGCCGTCTCGGGCCGCAGGTAGGCGACGGACGAGGCGTCGCTCATCGCGCCGACGTTCGTCTGGAACATCATGTTGAACGAGCGCGGCGGCGTCAGGCTGCCGGGCTCGCCGGTGGCGGGGGAGGGGATGAGCTCGATCTCCTCGGGCCGGGCCTCGGTGAAGTCCTTCGGCGTGACCGGCGCGAGCACGCCCTGGACGGCCTGCTTGCGCTTGAAATTTTCGGCGGCGGCCTGCAGTTCGCCGGCGGTGTTCTCGCTCTCCAGGGCGGAGACGTAGCCGACGGTCTTGCCGTCCACGACCACCGGCGACCAGAACAGCTGGTCCGCCCGGTAGCGCTGCTTGCTCACCTTGCAGTCGACGAGCGGGTCGGTGAAGCCGGCGACGTGGCCGGAGGCCTCCCAGACCTTGGGGTGCATGATGATGGAGGACTCGAGACCGACGATGTCCTCGCGGCGGCGGACCATGTCGTTCCACCAGCAGTCGCGGATGTTCTTCTTGAGCTCGCTGCCGAGCGGGCCGTAGTCGAAGAAGCCGTTGAAGCCGCCGTAGATTTCGGAGGACAGGTAGATGAAGCCGCGGCGCTTCGCGAGCGAGACGACGGCTTCCATGAGGTTGGCGGGGGCGGCGGGACTGGGCATGGGAGGGTGAAACCGTTGCCACGCCCCGGGGGTCCGGTCAATGCCGGGGTTTGTCACCGGCCCCGGCGGGGAACCCGCGGCCGCGGCCAGGGTCGGATGGCCCGGCCCCGTATCCCGCTCCCTATGTAACCATGACCCGACCGCGCAATCTTCACCGGATCACCGGCCCGGCCCTGATCTGGCCGGGCGGCCCGCCCCGGCCAAGTATCGGTTTGCCAGCTGCGGGCAAGCCGTGCACGAGTTGGCCCTCCACTTTCATGAAGAACCCCCTCCGCCTCCTGCTTCCCGCCTTCCTTGTCCTGCTCGCCCCGGCCGCCGGCCTCGCCCAGCCCGCCGCCGCGCCCGCCCCGGCCGCCAGCGGCTACAAGGTCAGCGTCGAGATCTCGTTCAACCAGCAGGGCGATGCGGAGGCCGTCAAACTGCTCGAAAGCGACGACCCGACCGGCGCGCAGCTGCTCAACAGGATCGCCATCGACCTGGCGAAGCAGGTCAAGCAGCCGCCCCGGCTCGTGGACGGCAAGCCGGTGAAGTTCAAGGCCCACGCCCCCTTCAGCTTTCCGGTGGAGGGCGACGAGGGACCGGCGGCGAACAACGCCCCCAAGCCGTCGGTGCATTTCGCCGGCCAGCCCGTCTACCCCCCGGAACTCGCGGCCGCCGGCACGGCCGGCGGGGCGATTCTCGAGCTGATCATCACGGCCGAGGGCCGGGTGAGCCGCGCCACGGTGCTGCGGGCCTCGCACCCGGAGTTCGGCCAGGCCGCCCAGGCGGCGATCATGCAATGGGAATTCACCCCGGCCAAGAAGGACGGGGTGCCGGTCGAGTCCCGCTGGCGCATCGCGGTGGATTTCCTGCAGCCGACCAAGGATATTGACTGGAAATGGTGCGTCGCCCCACGGCCCAGCCTGGGCACCTACTCGGTGGTGCACCGCCCGGATGCCGCGGCGTTACCGGCGGACAATGCCGGCGCCGTCATGCCGGCGGCGGGGAAGTAGACCCGCCCACTTCGCGCTTGCGGGCCGGACGGGCCGGGCAACCGTGGCCGCCATGAAAGTCACGTTTACCGCGAAGGAATACCGCCAGCTCCTCGAGCTGGTGCACCTGGGCATGTGGGCCGTCACCGGTTACCAGGGCGAGGACACCGCGGTGGCCAAACGCTACTTCGCCTTCGACCAGAAGCTGCTCGGGCTGGCGACCGAACTGGGCTGCGCCGACCTGGTGGAGGCGCGGGATGACGGCTCGATGCAGCCGGCGGCGAAATTGTCCGAGGACGACCGCGTGCGCGAGATCCAGAGCGAGTTCCAGAACGATGTCTTCTGGCACGAGCTCGTCACCCGGCTGGCGGACCGCGACCAGGCGGGGGAAAGCAGCCGGGGGGCCATGGACACGCCGGGCGTCGAGCCGCCCCCGACCAGCGACGAGCGGCTCAAGAAGCTCGAGGACCGCTATTGGAAGGAATTCGAGAAAAACGACCTCGCCAACGTCGTCGTGCTGCGCGGCGGCCGCGGCTGAGGAACCTGCAAGGTTGCGCCGTTGTTGGCTGCGGCCAACCCGGTGTTGGTCCCCGGTTCTCTCTCCGCGCAACCGCGGCAAATCAATATTCGATCCGCAGCTTCCGGTAGATGAAGTGCAGCAGCCAGGCCGGGCCGATGAGCAGGAAGACCACGTCCTTGAGGAAGGACGGCTTCTGCCCTTCGATCCGGTGGCCGATGAATTGTCCGATCCAGGCCACCACAAACAGCAGCAGGCTGCTCTTCCAGACCGGCACGGGGCAGCGCCGGGCCTGCCACTCGATCAGGACGTAGCACAGCGACATGAAAAAAAACAAGCCGAACGCCAGCGGGGCCGACAGCCGGAAATAGAACACCAGCGCGGCGAGAATCGCGGGTTCCGCCCACGTGAACCACGGGGCGGCCGCGGCCTGCGGCGCCGGCACGGGGAGGGACCAGAGCAGGCCCAGCACGCTGTAAAAGATGACGGGCACGCAGAGCCAGTGGATGGTTTCGTTGGCGTGGTCCTGGTGGCTCTCGGCATACTCGGCGAACCACTGGTCGGCGGACTTCCTCGGGGCTTTCATGAGGGGTGGACATTGGCCAGCATGTGGCCTTGAGTGGCCGAGGCAAGTCTCCCGATGGCACTATTCGGCGGACTTGCGGTCGCACTCCGTCTCAACCCAGCCCCCCGCCATGAAATGCCTCCGTCTGCTGCTCCTCGCCCTGTTTGTCCCCCTGGCCGTCCGCGCGGCCGAGCACCCGTTGAAAGCGGACCCGGCCGGCACCTTCCTCGACGTCGATGTGGTCGCCACGATCAACTTCACCTCGCACCTGGATGCCTACGACGCCCGGTTGAGCGTTGACGACACCGGCAAGATCAAGAGCGCGACGTTTGCCTTCAAGTTTGCCGACCTCAAGAGCGGCAAGCCCGACCGCGACGCCGAGATGATCAAGTGGCTGGGCGGCGGCTCGCCGGAAGGCCGGTTTGAAATGGGCAACCTCGCGCAGGTGCCCGACGGCCAGGGCCAGGTTTCCGGCCGGCTCACTTTCCACGGCGTGACCCAGCGGGTCGAGTTTCCGATCAACATCGCGCGGGTGAACGGCACTTATGTGGTAACGGGCGAGACGACCATCGATTACCGCGACTGGAACCTGAAGATCATCCGGAAGGCCTTTCTCTTCAGCGTCTCCCCCATGGTCAAGGTGCGCTTCAAGCTCACCGCCGCGCCGGTGCCCGAGGCCGCCCGGTAGGACGGGGAGCCCGGGCGGAGCGGGGCGTGCCGCCCGCGGCCGCGGCTGTTATCATCCCATGCGCCACCTCGCGCTCGTCTTCATCAACCTCCGGCGCCACAAGCTCCGCGCCCTCATCGGGGTCGCCGGCATCAGTTTCGGCGTGGCCGCGATGCTGACGATCCTCTCCCTCGTCAACGGCGCCATCGGCATGTTCGAACGCGTCCTGGCCGTCGACAGCCACTATCTCGTCTTCGAGCGCAATGTCTCCGACCTTTTCTTCAGCAGCGTGACGGACGCCCAGGTGGCGGCCCTGCGCCGGCTGCCGCAGGTCGCCGCCGGCCAGCCGCTGCTCTTCGGTCTCGTGTCCTCCCCCGACCACCCGATCATCACCTGTTTCGGGTTGGAGGCGGACAACCCCCGCCTGACCCGGGCGCACTGGACCGCCGGCCGCCCGGAGGATTTCGGCCGGGTCGAACACGGCATCTGGCTCGGCGCCCGCGCCGCGGAATTCCTGGGCGCGCGACCCGGGCAGCCGCTCGCCGTCGGCCACGGCGAGTTCATCGTCGCGGGGATCTTCTCCACGGCGAACGGTTTCGAGGATGGCGGCGTGTTCCTGCCCCTGGCCGAAGCGCAGCGGTTCTTCCACCGGGACGGGGTGGCGTCCGTCGTCGCCGTCATGCTGCGCGACCCGGCGCAGGGCGCGGAGTTCAAGCGCGCCGTCGCGGCGGCCTTCCCCGGGCTCCTCGCGCTGGAAAACCGCGAATTCAGCCGGAGCTACTCGCAGTTCAGGATCCTGCACTACACCGCCTGGGCCGTCGGCCTCTGCGCGTTCCTGCTCGGCGGGCTGGGCGTGGCCAACACCATGCTGCTGTCGGTCTTCAGCCGCATCCGCGAGATCGCCGTGCTGCGCGTCTGCGGCTTTTCCCCGGCGCAGGTGGCCGGGCTGATCTTCGGCGAGGCGGCGGTTATCGCGGCAGCCGGCCTGGCGGCCGGCTTCGCGCTCGGTTACGGCGCGCTGTTTGCGCTCGGGCACGCGCCGCAGTTCCAGGGCTACGTGCAGGCGGTGGTCCGGCCGGCCATGCTCGGCGGCATCATGGTCACCGCCCTCGTGACCGCCGTGGCCGGCGCCATCTACCCCGCGCGCTTTGCGGCCCGCATCCAGCCCGCGGAGGCGCTGCGCTATGAATGACCCCGGCCCCCGCCCGCCACCCACCCCGCTGGTCTGGGCGCGGGGGCTTGGCAAGTCCTACGACGCCGGCCGGGTGCGCGTGCTGGCGGACGTGAACCTGGCGGTGGCCGCGGGGGAGATCGTGGCGCTCTGGGGCGCCTCCGGCTCGGGCAAGAGCACGCTGCTGCACCTGCTCGGCGGACTGGACCAGCCCGACACGGGCGAGCTGGCGGTCTGCGGCCTGGATCCGCGCCGCGAGGACCACCGGCTGATTCTCCGGCGCCGGCACCTGGGGTTTGTCTTCCAGCTGCACAACCTGATCCCGGATCTCACCGTCGCCGAGAACCTGCGCGTGCCCGCGCTGGCGGCCGGCCGGCCGCACGGCGCAACCATGGCCCGCGTGCACGAGCTGGCGGAGGCGGTCGGCATCGCCCACCGGCTCGGGCACCGCATCCAGGACATCTCGGGCGGCGAGCGCCAGCGCACCGCCATCTGCCGCGCCCTGATGAACTCCCCGCAGCTGCTGCTGGCCGACGAGCCCACCGGCTCGCTGGACGAAGACACGGGCGACAACGTCTTTGCCCTCCTGCACCGCCTGGCCCGGACGCGCGGCGTAACGGTGGTGCTGGCGACGCACGAGCGCCGGTTCGCGGAGCAATGCGACCGGGTGCTGCACGTCCGGCAGGGCCGGATCGAACCCGCGTGAACGCCGCCGTCACCAGGTCGGTGCGGCGGCACAGCGTGGGCTGGCTGGTGGCGGCGAACGCGGTCGGCCTGCTGCTGGCGGTGCTCCTGCTCCGGCCCGGGCTGAACGATCTGCTGGCCCCGCTGACGTATGGCCGGTGGATGCCGCTGCATCTCAACTGGCAGCTCTACGGCTGGTGCGCCCTGCCGCTCGTGGGGGTGCTGTTCCGGTTTTACCTGCCCGACGATGACCGCGCGGCCTCTGCGGCCCGGTTCGCGCTGGGATGCTGGACCGCCACCTTGTTTTTCGGCGGGCTGACCTGGCTGGCCGGGCAGGTCGGCGGCAAGGCGTTTCTAGACTGGACCGGGGCCGCGCGCAGCCTGTGGGCCCTGGCGGGCCTGATCCTCTGGCTGGTTTTGATGCGGCAAGCCGCGCGGCGCAATCCCCTCCCGGCCGCCTGGGCGTGGGCGCTGCTCATCGCGCTGGGGGCGGTGCCGTTCGTGCTGTATTGGGCGGCGGGGCCGGGAGTCTATCCGGCGGTGAACCCGGACAGCGGCGGGCCGACCGGCGCGAGCCTGCTGGGGTCGACGCTCGGCGTGATCGCGATCTTCGGGCTGCTGCCCTGGCTGCTCCGGCTGGAACGGGTGGCGGGCGCACGGACGCGGTGGGGTTGCGCGGCGGCGTTCGCGCTGTCGCTGCTGCTCTACGCCGGCCTCGGCCAGGGGAACACGTCGCACCACCAGGCGGACCAGATCGCCGGGCTCGGCAGCCTGGCGCTCTGGATTCCCCTGGTCTGGTTTTATGCGCGGTCCTTTGTCTGGGCCCGGGCAACACGGTGCTGGCTGGCCGCGGCCTTTGCGTGGTGGCTGTTGCTCGTGCTCACCGGCTGGATCGGGTTTCTGCCGGGGTTCTCGGAACGGGTGAAGTTCACCAACGTGCTCGTGGCGCACGCCCACCTGGCCCTGGCGGGCCTGGTCACCAGCCTGGATGTCGCCCTGCTGCTCCAACTCGGCCCGGGCCGCGCGCCGCGCGCCGGCAGCTTCTGGCTGTGGCAGCTCGGCTGTGCGGTGCAGCTCGGCGCTCTGTTCTGGCTCGGCTGGCGCGAAGGCGCCGATCCCGCGCTGCTGTTCGGGCGCGGCGGCCCCGCCGACCTCGCCTACGGGTTGCGGCTGCTCGGGGGCGGGGCGATGTTCGCGGCGTCCGTCGATTGGTGGCGGACCTACTCCTCCCATGCAACGACCTGAACCCGCCACCCTCGCCCGCTGGCTCGCGCTCGGCGCCGGCGCGCTCGATTTTTGCACGGGGCTCGGGCTCGTGTTCGTCCCGGCCTTGACCCTGCGGCTGATGGGCGCCGCCCCGGTGTCCGGTCCGGCCGGGACCTACCTGCGTTTCCTGGGCGTGTTTGTCGGCGGGGTGGGTTTCAGCTACCTGTGGGCGCTCCGGCGCGGTCCGGCGGCGTTGCGGATCGTTTTCGAACTGACCGTTTATTTCCGGCTCGCCGCCGGCGGATTCTGCACCTGGGCCGTGGCGACCGGCCGGCTGGAACCGGCATGGGCCAGCGTGCCGGCCACGGATTTCGCCCTCGCCGCCGCCCAGGCCTGGCTGTTGCGCCGCGGGGTTTTCCAGCATGCGCCTTGAAAGGAAAATAGTTCGCGCCGCCGCGCTCGGGCTTCTGCTGGCCACGGCGGCCGCCGCCCAGGAGGAGAGCCTCATCCGCCGGGGCCGGGAAATCTACCTGGCGGAGGGTTGCATCCACTGCCATTCCCAATACGTGCGGCCCGGCTCCGCCGACGAGGGCCGCTGGGGTCCGGCCCATCCGCTGGCGGAAACAACGCGGGAACTGCCGCCCCTGCTGGGCACCCGCCGCCAGGGGCCGGATCTGCAGAACGTCGGGGCGCGGCGCAATCCCGAGTGGCTGCGGCTGCAGCTGCAATCGCCGCGCGCGCTCAGCCCGGGTTCGCGCATGCCGGCCTACGGCTACCTGTTCCGCCCGGGTCGCGGGCCGGACGGCGAGGCGTTGGTCGCCTACCTCGGCAGCCTGGGGGCGGACACACGGGTTGCCTGGCGGGACGAGGCGAACCGGTGGCGGCCGGCGCCGGCGGCCGCCGGGACGCTGCGCGCCCCGGCCCGTGATTATGCGGATTACTGCGCCGGGTGCCACGGCGCGTCCGGCCACGGCGACGGCCCGCTCGCCCGAAGGCTGGGCACGCCGCCGCGCGACCTCGTGCGCGCCGGCTGGATTTCATTTCCGCCCGCGACCCGCGGCGAAACGGAACGCCTGGCGCTGGCGCGGATCATCAAGTTCGGCCTGCCCGGCAGCGCCATGGCCGGGCACGAGTGCCTGGCCGACGCCGGGGTCCTGGCGCTCGCGGCCTATGTGCAGGCGTTGCGCGGGACGCCCTAGGCCTTGGGCGCGTGCCGCTTTTCCAGCACGGCGATGGCGTCGGCCAGCGCCAGCTTTTTAACCCGCAGCAGCACGATGAGGTGGTAGAGCAGGTCGGCGGCCTCGCCGGCGAACTCCGCCCGTCCGCCGCGCAGGGCCGCCAGCGCGGTCTCGACCCCTTCCTCGCCGACCTTCTGCGCCACGCGGGCCACGCCCTCGCGGGCGAGCCGCACGGTGTAGCTTTTCCGGTCGCCGGCTTTCAGCCGGTCCGCCACGACCCGGTCGAGCTGCGCCAGGAAACCCGCGCCGCTCGCCCCGCGGTCGCCGAAGCAGCTGGGTGTGCCGCGGTGGCACGTCGGGCCGTCGGCCCGCGCCAGGACCAGCAAGGTGTCCTGGTCGCAATCGACCGTGATGCTCACGAGGCGCAGGAAATGTCCCGAGGTCTCGCCCTTGACCCAGAGCCGCTGCTTGCGGCGGCTGAAGAAGGTCACCTTCTTCGTGCGCCGGGTCTGCCGGAGCGCCGCGGCGTTCATGTAGCCGAGCATGAGCACCTGCAGGGTGGCGGCGTCCTGCACGATGGCGGGCACGAGGCCGGCGTTTTTCTTCCAGTCGATCTTGGGGTTTTTCATGGGCGGATGGAAATGCCGTCGGCGATGAGCTGTTGCTTCAGCGCGGGAATCCGGATCGTGCGCTTGTGGAAGACCGACGCGGCGAGCGCGCCGTCCACGCCGGCGGCGCGGAAGGCGTCGCGGAAGTGCTCCGGCGCGCCGGCCCCGCCCGAGGCGACGAGCGGGATCGTCAGCACGGCGCGCACGAGCCGCAGCTGCGCGAGGTCGTAGCCCTGCCGCATGCCATCCTGGTTCATGCAGTTCAGCACGACCTCCCCGGCGCCGAGGCGCTGCGCCTCGCGGGCCCAGTCCACCGTTCGCCAGCGGGTGGCGCGGGTCTTGTCCGGGTCGCCGGTATACTGCTTCACGAGGTATTCGCCGGCTTCCTGCCGGCTGTCGATGCCGACGACGACGCACTGCGAGCCGAACTCCGCCGCCAGCTCGCCGATGAGCGCCGGGTTCTCCAGCGCGGGCGAGTTGATCGAGATCTTGTCCGCGCCCGAGTGCAGGAGCTGGCGCGCGCCGGCGAGCGAGCGGATGCCGCCGGCCACGCAGAAGGGGATGTCGAGCACCTGGGCGACGCGGGTCACCCAGTCGGTCGAGACGGTGCGGCCGTCGCTGCTGGCCGTGATGTCGTAGAACACCAGCTCGTCGGCGCCCTCGTCGCGGTAGCGTTGGGCGAGGGCGAGGATGTCGCCCACGACCTCGTGGTCCCGGAACTGGGTGCCCTTGACGACCTGGCCGTCGCGGACGTCGAGGCAGGGGATGATGCGGCGGGCTAGCATGGAGGAAAATTCCAAACACCAAGGGCCAAAGGCCAAATGTCGGCCGGCTTGGGCCGGGCCGGGCCAACGACACACCGATTTGGCGGCTGGCATTTTTGGTTTTGAGATTTGTTCAGCACGCGAGGGCCTCCCGGAGGGTGAACTTCTTCTCGTAGAGCGCGCGGCCAATGATGGCCCCGGCGGAGCCGGTGGCCTGCAGCGCCCGCAGGTCGGCGAGCGACGAGACACCACCCGAGGCCTGCACCTGCAGGGCCGGGAACTTCTGCACCAGGCCGGTGTAGAGGGCGGTGTTCGGCCCGGTCAGCTTGCCGTCGCGGCTGATGTCGGTGCAGAGGATGTGGACGAGGCCCGCCGCCAGGTAGCCGGCGAGAAAATCATCCAGCGCGACCCCGGTGCTCTCCTGCCAGCCGGCCGCGGCGATGCGCGGCGTGCCCTGTGCATCGAGGCGCACGTCGGGGGCGAGGACGAGGCTTTCGCCGCCGAAACGGCCGAGCCATTCGCGGACGCGGGCGGGTTCCTTCACCGCGAGGCTGCCGACGATCACGCGCCGGGCGCCGGCCCCGAGCAGCGACTCGATCTGCGCCACCTCGCGGATGCCGCCGCCGGTCTGCACCCACAGGCCGCTTTCGCCGGCCAGCTGCTGCACGAGGGTGTGCTGGCGCCGCGCGGGATCCTTGGCGCCGTCGAGGTCCACGACATGCAGCCATTGCGCCCCGGCCGCGGCGAAGTCCCGGGCCACGGCGAGAGGGTCGTCGCCGTAGGCCTGTTCCTGGTCGAACCGGCCCTCGGTCAGCCGCACGACGCGGCCGCCGCGGAGGTCGATGGCGGGATAGATGATCATGCGCGGCCCTCCACGAAGTTCTGCAGCAGGCGCGCGCCGGCGGCGCCCGAGCGCTCGGGGTGGAACTGGACGCCGGAAAAGTTGCCGCGCTGCACGATGGCGGCGAACGGCCGGCCGTGGTCGCAGCTGGCGAGCGTGAACGCGTTCACCGGCCCGGCGTAGCTGTGCACAAAATAGAAGCGCGCGTCCGGGGTGATGCCGTCGAGCAGCGGGACATCCTTGCCCGTCAGCACGGTGTTCCAGCCCATGTGCGGCACCTGGAGGCCGGGTGCGGCGGGCAGGAGCGCGACACTCCCGGGGATGAGGCCGAGCGTTTCGGTCGGGCCCTCCTCGGAGGAGTCGAAGAGCAGCTGCAGGCCGAGGCAGACGCCGAGCACGGGCTGGGTGAGGCCGCGCACACAGTCCACGAGGCCGCGCGCCTGCAGCCGCTTCATGCCCTCGACGGCGGAGCCGACGCCGGGCAGGATGACGCGTTCGGCGCCGCGGATGACCGCCGGGTCCGCCGTGAGTTCGCCGCGCACGCCCAGCCGCTCGAGCGCGAAGCGCACCGAGGCGATGTTGGCGCCGCCGCTGTCGACGATGGCTAGCATGGCGGAAAACTCCAAAGGCCAAAGGCCAAACGCCAAACCGTCGGGAAAACCCTGGCTTCAACGCCGCACATCCGTCCGGAGTTTTTTGGCCTTTGGCCTTTTGGCGTTTGGGATTTCAGCAGAGCGGATCTCATCAGAGCACTCCCTTGGTGCTGGGGATTTCGCTGCCGGTCCCGCGCGCCAGCGCGGGGCGCAGCGCGCGGCCGAAGCCCTTGAACAGGGCCTCGACCATGTGGTGGGTGTTGTCGCCCTTGACGCTCATCTGCAGCGTGGCCGCCAGCGCGTCGCTGAGCGAGCGGAAGAAGTGCGGCACGAGCTCGGTCGGCAGCTCGCCGACGACCTCGCGGGGAAACCTGCCCTCAAACGTGAAATAGGCGCGGCCGCTGAGGTCGAGCGCGACCTGGGCCTGCGCCTCGTCCATGGGCAGCACGAAGCCGTAGCGGCCGATGCCGCGCTTGTCGCCGATCGCCTGTTTGAGCGCCTGGCCGAGCGCGATGCCCACGTCCTCGACCGTGTGGTGCTCGTCGATCCCGAGGTCGCCGTCGCACCTGATGGCGAGCGTGATGCCGGCGTTCCTGGCGATTTGCTCCAGCATGTGGTCGAAGAAGCCGAGGCCGGTGGCGAGCTGCGCCGGGGCGGCCCGGTCGAGGTCGACCGACACGGTGATCCTCGTCTCCTTCGTGTTGCGCACGACGGTGGCGCGGCGCGGGGCGTCGACGAGGAGCCGGGCGATTTCCGGCCAGCCGAGCGTCTGGCGGTCATAGCGGAGGCCGCGGATGCCGAGGTTCTGCGCCAGGTGCAGGTCGGTCTCGCGGTCGCCGATGACGGCGGACGCTTCGCGCGACCAGTCGGTGGCCTTCACGTAGTCGGCGAGCAGGCCGAGCTTGGGCTTGCGGCAGTCGCAGCGGTCGGCGGCGGTGTGCGGGCACACGCGCACGGCCTCGAAGGCGATGCCCTGCGAGGCCAGGATGTCGAGCAGCAGCTGCTGCAGCGGCCGGAACTCCTCCTCGCGGAAGCTCGGGGTGCCGAGGCCGTCCTGGTTGGTGACCATGACAAACATCCAGCCCGCGTCGCGCAGGCGGAGCAGCGCGGGGATGGCGGCGGGCTCGAGGGCGAACTTGTCGAGCCGGTCGATCTGCTGGTCGAACGGCTCGGTGATGAGCGTGCCGTCGCGGTCGATGAACAGGATTTTTTTAGACACGGGACAAGACCTCCAGGGTGGCGTTGTTTTCCTCGGCGGTGCCGACGGTGATGCGGATACAGTGGGGAACATCCTTGCTGCGGTCGCGCCAGACGACGCCGGCGGCGCGGCCGGCGGCCATGGTGCGGGCGGCCTCGGCGACCGCGACAAGCAGGTAATTGGCGTCGCTCGGCCAGACGCGGCGGACGGCCGGCAGCCCGGCGAGCGCGGCGGCGAGGCGGCCGCGCTCGGCGACCAGGGTGGCGACGGACGCCCGCGCAGCGGCCAGCCCGGCGGGCGAAAGCGCGGCGAGCGCCGCGGCCAGGACCGGCGCGGGCACCGGGTAGGGGGCGATCACCTTCTGCAGCACAGCGATCACGGCCGGGTCGGCGATCGTCGTGCCCACGCGGGCGCCGGCGAGGCCGTGGGCCTTGGAGAGGGTGCGCAGGACCACGAGATTGGGGTTGGCCGCGACCTGGTCCGCAAGGCTCGGCTGGCCGGAGAAGTCCACGTAGGCCTCGTCCGCCACGACCACGGCGCGGCCGGCCAGCGCGCGGACCAGCGCGAGCACCGCGGCGCGGTCGAGCAGGCCGCCCGTCGGGTTGTTGGGCGAGCAGAGGAAGACGAGCTTCACTTCCGGCATGACGGCGCGGAGCACGGCGCCCACATCGAGGGCGAAGTTCTTTTCCGCGATCAGCGGCACCGTGACGGTGCGCGCGCCCTGGATGCCGGCGGCCACGACGTACATGCCGTAGGTCGGCGGCGTGATGAGGATGGCGTCCTGTCCGGCGCGGCAGAAGGTGCGGAGCAGGAGGTCGATGCCCTCGTCGGAGCCGCGGGTCACGAGCACCTGTGCGGGCGCGACGCCGTAGAGCGCGGCCAGCTGCGCCACGAGGGCGGCCGGCTGGGGCTCGGGATAGCGGTTCAGCAGCGGCTGGTGCGCCGAGGGCGTCTCGGGGTTCTCGTTGGCGTCGAGCCACACGCGGCCGCCCTGGGACTCCTTGCGCGCGGAGCTGTAGGCCGACAGGGCGAGGATGTCGGGCCGGACCAGTTGGAGGACGGAATCGGCGGGGCTCATCGGGAGGATTTTTCCAGCCGCACGCGCACGGCCCGCTGGTGGGCGGCGAGGCCCTCGGCCAGGGCGAGGCGCTCGACGATGGGTCCGAGCCGCCGGAGGCCGGCGCGGCTGGCGGTCTGCACGGTCATGGTGCGCTGAAAATCGGCGAGCCCGAGCCCGCTGCAGGCGCGGGCCCAGCCGTAGGTGGGCAGGACGTGGTTGGTGCCACTGGCGTAGTCGCCGAGCGATTCGGGCGTGAGGTCGCCGAGGAAGACGGAGCCGGCGTTGCTGATGCCGGCGAGCAGCCCGCGCGGCCGGGCGACCTGCAGGATCAGGTGCTCGGGGGCATAACGATTGGTGATCGCGACCGCCTCGGCGCGGTCCGCGGCGAGGAAGATCCGGCTGCGCCCGAGGGCGCGGCGGGCGATGGCGGCGCGGGGCAGGTCGGCGAGCTGGGTTTCCAGCTCGCGCCGCACGCGGCGGGCAAACGCGCGGGAAAAGGCGACGAGCACCACCTGTGAGTCCGGGCCGTGTTCGGCCTGGGAGAGCAGGTCGGCGGCGACGAAGGCGGGGCGGGCGCGGTGGTCGGCGATGACCAGCACTTCGGACGGCCCGGCCGGCAGGTCGATGGCGGCGCCGCCGGCGGCGCGCGACACCTGCTGTTTGGCCTCGGTGACGTAGGCGTTGCCCGGGCCGAAGAGCTTGTCGCATTTCGGGATGCTGGCGGTGCCGTATGCCATCGCGGCGATGGCCTGGGCGCCGCCGACCTTGTAGATCTCGGTGATGCCGCAGAGCTGCGCGGCGCAGAGGATCCAGGGGTTGACCCGGCCGTCCCGGCCGGGCGGGGTGCAAAGCACGCGCACGGGGCCGCCCGCCAGTTGGGACGGCACGCCGAGCATCAGGGCGGTGGAGGGCAACGGGGCGCTGCCGCCCGGCACGTAGAGGCCGACGCGGCCGATCGGGCGGGTCGTTTTTTCGCAGACGATGCCCGGCTGGGTCTCGAGGCGGAGACTGGCCGTCCGCTGGGCGGCGTGGAAGGCGCGGATGTTGCGGTAGGCGGTGCGGAGTGCGGCGCGGTCGGCGCGGTCCAGGGCCGCCCCGGCCGCGGCCAGCTCGGCGGGGGACACCCGCAGGGTGCGCAGGGATACGCCGTCGAATTTTTTGGTGAGCTCGCGCAAGGCCGCATCCCCGTCGCGCCGCACGCGGGCGATGATCGCGCGCACGGTCGCGGCGACCGCCGGCTGGGCCGACTGGGCGGGGCGGCGGAGGGCGGCGGCGCGCTGCGGCGCAGAGAGATTTTTCCAGACGAGGGGTTGCATGGGCGGGAAGAGGCGCGGGCGGGCGCGCCGGCCTACAGCATCATTTTTTCGATGGGGAGCACCAGGATGCTGCTCGCGCCGGCCTTTTTGAGCGACTCCATGGTTTCCCAGAAGACGGCCTCGGAGCAGACGGCATGGAGGGCGACCTTGGTGTCGTCGCCGGCGAGCGGCAGGATGGTGGGGTTTTCCGAGCCCGGGAGGAGCTGCCGGATTTCCGCCAGGGCCGCCTTGGGGGCGTGGAGCATGATGTACTTGGTGCCGGCGGCCTTTTGCACGCCGTCGATGCGGCGGAGCAGGATCCCGAGGGCGTGGGATTTTTCCGCGGGCAGCTCCCGGGTGTTGCGCAGGAGGACGGCGGTGCTCTTAAAGATGGTCTCGACGGCGCGGAGCTTGTTTGCCTCGAGGGTGGAACCGCTGGCGACGAGGTCGCAGATGGCGTCGGCCAGGCCGAGCCGCGGCGCAATCTCGACCGAGCCGCTGAGGTAGACGACCTCGGCGGTGATCTTTTGCTCGGCGAGGAAGCGCTTCGTCAGCTGCGGGTACGAGGTGGCGATGCGCAGGCCCTGCAGGTCGCCGGTGCCGGCGTAGGGGCGTTCCTCCGGGAGGGCGACGGCCAGCCGGCAGCCGCCGAAATCGAGCGGGCGCACAACCGCGTAGCCGCCCGCGGCCCCGTTGGTCCGGCGCTCGAGCGCGGCCTCCTCGAGTACGTTGGTGCCGACGATGCCGAGGTCGCACACGCCGTCCATGACGAGCTGCGGGATGTCGTCATCGCGCACAAAGAGGATGTCGATGGGGAAGTTGTCCGCGTGCAGCAGGAGCCGCTCCTTGGGGGACTTGACCCGGATGCCGCAGCTGGCGAGCAGTTCGAGCGAGTCCGTGGAGAGGCGGCCGCTTTTCTGGACGGCGAGCCGGAGGCGGTCTTTGGGCGGGGTGGTGGGCATGGGAGGGAGAGGAAGGTGGGAGTGAGAGTGAAAGGGAGGAAAAAGGCGAGAGGCGGGAGGCGTGGGCCGGAGCGGGGCGCAGGCCGGGCCGGGGAAAACGAAAACCCCGGCGGGAGGCACCGGCCGGGGTTTTGGAAAGGGATCCATCAGCCACGGGCAAGGCGCTTCCGGCCTTCCCGCGCGGGGAAGGCTAGCACTCGTGGTGGTGATGATGGCTGGAAACCATGGGATCGAAGGCCGTTTTGATGGCGGCCGGGGGCGCGCGGCGCAAGTTTTTTCTCTAGCGGTCCGGGGCACGCCCCGCAACCTGATGGGTCATAAGTGACAAGCATGGCGCGAACCGCATACCGGCCGGAAAAAAAAGTCAGCGTGGCCGCCGTGCTCACGGTGGCGGCGACGTACGGGTATTTCCTGCTCTTCGCGCAGTTTGGATTTTTATCGGCCGTGGTGACGGTCGCCGGGGCCGGGGCGGTCAAGCCGGTCATGGGCGCGATGGGGCTGGCCGGCGTGGCCGGCAGCGTCGGGGCGGCGATGCTCTACCAGGAGCGGCGCAGCCGGCGCCTCCTCGCGGCCGGGTTGGGCGTGTGCGCGATCGCGGCCGGGCTTTCGCTGCTGGCGGAGTCGGTCGGCTGGCTGCTGCTGGTGGCGGCGCTGGTGGGTCTGGGCACCGGGGGCGCGACCGTCACCCTTGCCAGCCTGCTCAGCCGGGCGGTCGGCCGGGGGCGGTTGGGCGTTGTGATCGGCCTGGGCACCGGGCTGGCCTATGCCTTTTGCAATCTGCCCGGGGTCTTCACCGCCGGCCCGCGGGTCCAGGCGGGACTGGCGATGTTGCTGGCCGGCGCGGGGGCATTGGCAACCCGGTCCCTCACCCTGGACGCACCGGCCGGCGTGCCGGAAGGATTTGATTACTCGCTCCCGGGCCAGGTCCTGTGGACGCTGATCTTCACGGCGCTGGTCGGGCTGGATTCCGCGGCCTTCTATATCATCCAGCACACGCCGGTGCTGCAGGCCGGGACCTGGGCGGGCAGCGGGCGGCTGCTGGCCAATGCCGGCGGACATCTGCTGGCCGCCCTGCTTGCGGGCTATGCGCTCGACCGGCGCCGCGCGGGGTGGACGGTGGGGGCGGGCGCGATCGCCTTGCTGGCGGCGGGCGGGTTGCTCGGCGGGAGCGCGCCGGTTTTTGCCGGTGGCGCGCTGCTCTATGCCGCCGGGGTGTCGGTTTATTCCACCGCCTTGGTTTATTATCCGGCCTCGGGGCGGCGGCCCGGCCTGGTGGCACTCGTCTATGGCGTGGCCGGGTGGGGCGGATCGGCGCTCGGCATCGGGCTGGCGGAAGGCCGGCACGTCCTGCCAGGCGAATTCATCGTGCTCGCCGGGGGTGTGATCCTGGGCGCGCTGCTGGTCCGGTGGCATTATCGCCGGCCCGAGGCGGCCGGGGAGTTTTAGCAGGGGCGGAGGGCCGGAACGCCGGCGCGGAAAATGACAAGGCCGCCCCCCGCTTGCGCGGGAGACGGCCTTGGTTGGTTTGCTTAGTTGAGTGCGAACCGCGAAACGCGGTCGAGGCTGTCGACAACCTTCACGGGCAGCACGACCTTGCGGGCGACCGGCTTGCCGTCGACGAGCGCAGGGGCGAAATGCCACTGTTCCACGGCGACGAGCACGGACTTCACCAGCTCGGGGTTGGCGGCGGGCGTGGTCGACGCGATTTGCGTCGGCGTGCCCGTCGCATCAACGACGAACTCGAGGACTACCTGCTGCCCGGCAAACCGGGCATCCACCTCGGGCGAAACGACCGAGAGGGGCACCGGAATATCCGAGCGACCATGGTAGGACTCGACATAGGCCGACTCCGGGGATTTCGCCACCAAGGCGAGAGGAGCCAGGAGCAGACCGAGGCTGAGGACGATTTTGGACTTTGTGTTCATTGCATTTAATCCCCGCGGTGAGGCGGGGTTTGTTCTCTGTTTGGGCAGGATGCCGTCACCGGCCGAAATGACCGCAGGCGGACACCCAGTCTTGCCGCGGACGGCCCGGTAAACGGCCCCTCCGCGGCAAAAGCGTTGTCTTGGGGCGCGGCGGCGGCGCTAAAAGCTGCGCACGCCACCAGCCCGACAGAGACACAGGTCCATGGTTGGGTCCGGCGGCCTCGCGCCCGGATTCCAACCAAAGTCAAAGAACAGGGTTCAGGGAGTTCTTCGAAAGCAATTGTCTCATGACAGGACCCAGCTTAGCACGGGTTGTGCCACCGCGCACGTCGCAATCGGGTTACAACACACCGAACGAAGCCCCATGAATACTCCTCCTCCGCGGCATAAGTTATCTCATAAAGCCTTGAACGATTGGGCTGGGTCCGTGTCGTAGCCCCCATGCTAAAATCGGTAAAAATCCTGGGCTTTCTGCTCGTCGGCCTGTTATGGCTGGTGGTGGCCGCGCCGGCCGAGACGCTGTCGGAAAGAACGCTGAAGGAAATTGTCGCGCGGCAGCGGGATATCCTTTCCCGGGCGCAGAAGGATGGCGAGCAGGCCGACCTGGCCGAGGTGCGGGGCGAGCTGCAGGGCGTCATCAACAGCTATGATGTCCTCATCCAAAAGAGCCCGGATTTCGCGCCGGCGTATGTCACCTACGGGCTGCTGCTCGGCCAGGTTGGCATGACCAAGGAGGCGGTCGCCATTCTGCTCAAGGCCAACAAGCTCGATCCCAACATCCCGATCGTGAAAAACCAGGTCGCGAAGTACCTCGCCGAGGACGGCAAGCCGGTCGAGGCGCTGCCGTGGATCATGGCGGCGATCGACCTCGAGCCGCGCGAGCCGCTCTACCATTATCACCTCGGCCTGCTGCTGGCGGAGGGTCGCGACGAGTTCCTGCGCACGGGCTCGTTCACCCGGCCCGCGCTCGACCGGGCCATGCTCGAGGCCTTCGGGCACGCGGCGGAGTTCGCCCCCGACAATTTCGCCTACGCCTACCGGCACGCCGAGGCCTACTACGACCTCGAAAAGCCCCGGTGGGACGAGGCGTTGCAGGCCTGGAGCGCGCTGGAGGAGCGGGCCAAGCCGGGGATTGAAAAGGAGACGATCCGGCTGCAGGCCGCGAACGTGCTGCTCAAGCAGGGCGAGACCGACCGGGCGCGGGTGCTGCTGGCCATGGTCAACGAGCCGGTGCTGCAAAAACAGAAGCAAACTTTGCTCGACCAGATGGCGGCCAAGCCTGAGAAGTAAGCCCGCATGTCTTTGCTTTCCCGTCTCGAACGCGCGCTCGGGCGCTTCGCCCTGCCGGACCTCTCGCTTTACCTCGTGCTGGGGCAGGTGATGGTGCTCGGCTTCGCGCTGCTCGGTCATTTCGACGCCGAGATCATCGCGCTGCGGCCCGCGGCCGTGTACGCGGGGCAATGGTGGCGGGTCTTCACCTTTGTCCTGCTCCCGCCGGTGACGCAGGTGAGCATGGCGGGCGCCATCTTCCTGGCGTTCGGCTGGTACCTGTTCTACCTGATGGGCGGGGCGCTGGAGCAGCACTGGGGCGTGTTTCGCTACAATGTGTTTCTTCTGCTCGCCTGGCTGCTGACGGTGGCGGCGTCGGCCGTCACCCCCGCGGCCTACGCGAGCAACGGCTACATGGCGGCCACGGTCTTCCTCGCCTTCGCCTACCTGAACCCGGACTTCGTGATGTATATTTTCTTCATCCTGCCGGTGAAGATCAAGTGGCTGGCGCTGCTCGCGTGGATCTACATCGGCTTCACGCTCCTCTTCGGGGCCTGGCCGGAGCGGATGATGGTGCTGGCCTCGGTCGGCAACTTCCTGGTCTTTTTCTCCCGTGACATCGTCCAATCCCTCCGCACGGGCAAGCGGCGGATGGCGTGGCAGGCCCAGGCCTTCAGCGCGGAGAACGGCGCGCGCGCGCCGCGCCACCGCTGCCACACCTGCGGCAGGACCGACGTGTCGCATCCGCAGCTGGATTTCCGCTACTGTTCCAAGTGCGCGGGCGACGAGTGCTACTGCACCGAGCACATTTTCAACCACGAGCACGTGGCGACCGGCGCCGGGGTTAAAAAGTAAGCCATGGCCGTCGCCCGCCCCCCCGCGCCCGCCTTCCTCGGCGACCGGCCTTCGCCCCGGCTTCGGCCCGGCCAGCCGGCCAGGCTGGGAGACTGGCTCGGGTGGGCGGAGCGGCAATATGCCCGGCACAAGGTGGCGCTCGGCCAGGTGGCGGCCACGGCCCATGACGAGGCATTGTATCTCCTGCTGCACTCCCTGGGGCTGCCGCTGGACAGCAAACCCGCGGCCCTGCGCCGCAAGCTGACCGCGCCGGAACAGGAGAAGGTGCGGGAAGTCTTCCGCCGGCGGCTGGAGGAACACGTGCCCGCCGCCTACCTGACCCGCGAGGCCTGGCTTGGGGAACACCGGTTTTACGTGGACGAGCGCGTCATCATCCCGCGCTCCTATTTCCTGGAGATCATTCCGGGGCAGCTGCCGGCTTGGCTGCCGCCGGACCGGCCGGTGAGGCACGCGGCCGATGTCTGCACCGGCTCGGGTTGCCTCGCCATCCTGCTGGCGCACCAGTTTCCGGGCGCAAAGGTGGATGCCATCGAGCTGTCACCCGACGCCCTCGCCGTGGCGAAGTTCAACGTCGCGACCCACCGGCTGGCGCGACGCGTGCAGCTGTTCCATTCCGACGTGTTCGCCGCGGTCCCGCCGGTGAAGTACGATCTCATCCTCAGCAACCCGCCCTACGTGCCCACCCGCGAGCTGCGCGGCCTGCCGGCGGAGTTCCGGAACGAGCCGCGCCTGGCGCTGGACGGCGGCCGGGACGGGCTCGATGTCATCCGCCGACTGCTGCGGCAGGCCCGCGACCGGCTGCAGCCCCGCGGGCTCGTCGTGCTGGAGGTCGGCGGCCTGCGCGCCGCGATGGAGCGGGCGTTCCCCGCGCTCGGGCTGCACTGGCTGGCCACCGCCGACGGCGAGGACTGCGTGTGCCTGGCCCAGGCCCCGCGCCTGAAACTATGGCGCGGCTGACACCGCCGCCGCGGCCCGCAACCGTTGGTATACTATTAGTTGACAATACGTGCTGCGGGTTCCCGGCCGGCTATGTAAACTAATAATATACTAAGGCGCGAGGCGGTGGACGGGCTGGCCGGCGTCCCGCCAGGCCGGGAAGCCGCCGGCGTTGGCGGCCGGGCGGCCCTGGACGGCGAGGGCGGCGGCGACGATCCCGGCGCGCCGGCCCGAGTGGCAGTAGAGGATGATCCGCCGTCCGGCGGTCCGGGCGAGGAAGGGGCGCCACAGTTTTTGCGCCCCGTCGAAATCGCTTTTCGGCAGCAGCTCGGCGCCCGTCACGATGCCGGTCTCGGCCCACTCGGCGGGTTCGCGGACGTCGACCAGGACGGCCGTGCCGCGGGCCACGAGCTGTGCGGCTTCGGCCGGGCTGAGTTTCGGCACTTCCGCGCCCGTGGCGGCGGCCGCGAGGAGGGAGAAAAGGGCCAGGAATATTTTCAAGGAGGGGGAGAACCGCCCGCCTGCGGCGGCCGGCCGGCTCACTTGGCCGGGGTGGGTTCGTCGGCGGCCAGCGACACCCGGATGACCCCGCGCCACTGGTACGGGGTGTAGCCCGTGGCCTGGTCGGCGGGATAGTGATGGTCGAGAAATTCGCGGACTTCCGGCGCCAGGTCTTCCCGCGGGCCGTGGCACTTGAGGCATTGGGGCATGGTGCTGATCGGGCGGTAGACGCGCCACTCCACCGGTGCGCCGGGGGAAGCCAGGCGCTGGATCAGCACGGCGGGGACCACGTCACCCTCCTGGATGGTGGTGTTGAACCGGTCGAGCGCCGCGCGGTCGGCGGCGTCGGGCGCGTTGGCCGGATTGCGCAGGTTGAGGCTGGTGCGCCGGATCGCGGTGATCCGGGGCTGGCCGGGTCCCGTCTTGGGGGTGACGAAATTTTTCAGATGCACCACCTCCAGGGTCTTGGTCAGGCCGTTATCCGCCAGGCTGCGCTCGACCTCGAAGATCAGGGTGTTGCCGATGCGGCTGATCGCCTGTTCGCCGGCCTGGCGGAAGACCGCGGCCGCGGGATCAGCCGGGTCCACCCAGGAGAAGGCGGGGGCGGTTTCCGGGGCGCCAGCCATGAGCGGACCGCCGGCGAGCAGCAGGCAGAGAAGGGGTATTTTCATGGCCACAGTATACACCCGAATGGCGGCAAGTCATCAGGTTTGCCGACCGCAAAATATGCGCAGCCGGGGATTTCGCGCCCGCGAGGGAGCCCGGCGGTCAATGGATCACGCCGGCGAGGATGGCGGCGAGCGTGGCGCTGCCGATCGCGATCCACAACAGCAACGCGTGGACCAGCGGGCGGGCGCCGATCGCGCGGAGCACCGGCCGGGTCAGGCCGGTGCCGATCAGGAACAGCGTCAGGGTGAGCAGCGCGCGCGCGCCGGCGGCGACCGCGGGGGCGGCCGGCTGGACGGCCGGGACAAACGTGAACAGCGACGAGACTGCGACGAAGCCCGCGATGAACCACGGCACGGGCGCGCCGCCGCGGGCCGGGCCGGCGCCGCGGCGAAACCAGAAGCCGAGGGCGAGGGCGACGGGCACGATCCACAGGGCGCGCGCAAGTTTCACCGTCGTGGCGATCGCCAGCGCCTCCCGCCCGTGGGTCAGCGCCGCGCCGGTGACCGAGCTGGTGTCGTGGATCGCCAGCGCGCACCAGAGGCCGAACTGGCGGGCGTCGAGGCCCGCCCAGGTCCCGACGACGGGAAACACGATCAACGCGACCCCGTTGAGCAGGAACACCACCGCGAGGGCGGCGGAGGTCTCCTCCGGCTTGGCGCCGATGGCCGGGGCGGCGGCCGCGATGGCGCTGCCGCCGCAGATCCCCGTGCCGGCGCAGATCAGGGCGGCGATCTTGGCGCCGACGCCCAGGCGGCGGGAGAGCCAGACCCCCAGGGCAAAGGTCGCCCCCAGGCCGGCGCAGGTATAGCCGAGCCCCTGGGCGCCGACGCGCGCGACCACGGCAAGGTTCACCCCCGCCCCCAGGCCCACCACGGCGATCTGCAGCAGCCACTTCGCCGTGCGGCCGGCGGCAACGGCGCACGGATTGCCCAGCGTGAGGGCCAGCGCCGCGCCGGCGAGCAGCGCGGTCCACGGCGGCGTCCACGGCAGCAACGCGCCCGCCGCACCCAGGGGCATGAGCCAAGCCGCCGCGCGATGCGCCGGCCGCTCCGGTTCCACGCCGCAGAGGGTGCGAAAATCGAAGCTCACAACGCGGGCAGCCGGGCCGGGCTGCGCGGGTCAAAGTGGGCGCGGATCCCCCCGGTCAGGGAGGACACGCGGAAACCGTTTTGCGCGAGGATGTGCGCGGCGAAAAAAGACGTCTGGCCCGGCGCGCCGGCGGCGACCCCGCCGATGATGACGAGGCGGAGGGGATGGTTGGTTGGCATAAGAATGAAGGTTGAAACCGGCGCCGGCGGCCGGGCTCGCGGACGCATCCCGGGGGAAGGTGCGCGACGGTCGGGAGAACCAGGGCAGATAAAATGGGCCAGGGCGGGCGGCGGGGCAACCGCGAGAAGCGGGATTCAGCAATGCTTGCGCGGGCCAGTGGCGCGGCTGCTGACCGGTCGCAGCCCGCGCGGATCCGCCCCGTCAGGGCAGGATCCGCCAGTTGTGGGTGGGTTCGGAGGGGATCACGTGGTGGCGCTCGACCCAGTCGATGATCAGGTCGCGGATCTCGGTGCCGGACCGGGCGAGCACCTTCGCGTCCTGGAACATCGTGTAGCCGCCGCCGCCGTTGTAGCGGTAATTGTTGATCGCGAGACGGAGCTTGCGGTCGGGTGCGAGCGGTGCGCCCTGGAAGGTGAGGTGCCGGATGCGGTCGCCGACCGGCTGGCGGAGATCGATCTCGTAGCTGACGCCCTCGGCGACGTCGAAATTGTAGCCGGGGATCGCGGGGTCGATGAGTTCGGCCGGCGTCCGGCCTTTGACGTAGGGCCGGAAATAGCGGGCGGAATGCTCGAGGGCGGCCTTGAGCTGCGCCCCCGTGACCTCGATGACGCAGAGCGTGTTCTCGTAGACGTAGAGCCCGGCGATGTCGCGCACCGTGACCGGACCGGCGGGAATGCGGGCGTGCGGGTTGAAGGTGGCGGCCAGGGAGACGTCGGCGTTCCCGGCCTCGAGCTGCACGCGCTGGACCAGGTCGAGCAGCGCCGAGTCCTCGAGCTGGCCGGGGGCGTCCTCGATCGTCCGGGCGCAGGTGCCGATGGGGCGCGCGAGCCAGGCCTGCGTCTCGCGGTGGTAGGGCGCGGCGAGGGCGAGGACCGCCGGGTCGGCCGCGGTTTCCGCGCGCACGGGCACCGTGCGGCCGGCCTTGGCGGCGAGACGCCAGGGCCCGCCGGCTTCGCGGGTGAAGCTCAGGTCGGCCCGGCCGAGGCAGTCGCCCCAATGGCCGGCCTGGATCAGGAGCACGCCGTTGACGACGAGGGCCGGGATGTCGCGGTGCGTGTGGCCGAGGAACACCAGGTCGAGGCCCGGCACCTCGCGCGCGACGGCGAGGGCGGCATTCTCGCCGTCGAATTCGCCCGGGGGCCGGCGGCCGGTGGCGAGATCCTCCTCGACGCCGCCATGCACGGCGATGACGACCGCATCGACGTGTTCGCGGCCGCGGAGGACGGCGACCCATTTTTTCGCCTCGCTGACCAGCGGGCGGAACTCGAGGCCGGCGTAGTTCCCGGGATTTTCCCAATGGGGAATGGCGGGCGTGGTCAGGCCGAGGATGCCGACGCGGACGCCGGCGATCTCCTGGACGAGATACGGCTGGTAGGCGGTCTCGTCGGTGCCGGCGCGATAGGTGTTGGCGGAGAGCCAGGGAAACGCGGCCTCATGCCGGGCCTTTTCCAGGACCGCGAGGCCGAAGTTGTACTCATGGTTGCCCGGCGTCATGCAGAGGTAGCCGAGCGCATTCATCACGAGCATCATCGGGTCGGGCGGGGCGTTGTTCTTCCGGTTGTGGTAATAGACCAGCGGCGTGCCCTGGATGGTGTCACCGCAGTCCAGCAGGAGCGTGTGGGGCGCCTGCTGGCGGACCTCCTTGATCAGGGTGGCGAGCTTGGCCAGGCCGAGGTCCGCCGGCAGGTCGGTGTAGTAGTCGAGCGGGTAGATGTGGCCGTGGAGGTCGGTGGTGGAAAGCAGGGTGAGCTGCACGTGCTCGGCCGCGGCAACGGCCAGCGCGACCAGGGCGAGGCCGCACGCGAGGCCCCGCCGCCACCAGGAGAACAGGCGGGAGTGAAGGGAATGTTTCATAACGGAAAGGGAGCAGAACCCGCCGGCCCGGGAACGGCGAGCCCAAGGTGGCGGCGCGCCCCGCCCCCAACCGGGTGTGTCAGTGCTTTTCTCCCGGCTTCGCGCAGGTGCTCAGGCCGAGCGGCACATAAGCCGGACAGAAACGAAAGGTGGCGGTCAGGAGCGGCACGATGCCGATCAGGCCCCACCAGGATTTGAAATAATAGCCCGCGCCGAGGAGGGCGAGGCCGGCGATAAAGCGGAGGACGCGGTCGATGGATCCAACATTGGCTTTCATGGGGGTGATGGGGGTGGCGGTTCGGGGTGAAAATCAGTGCTTCCGGGGTTGGGCGACGGGCCAGCCGGCGTCGAGCCAGCCGGCCAGGCCGCCGGTGTTGGCGGCCCGCACCCCCTCGGCGGCGAGGATCCTGGCGGCCAGGCCGGAACGCGCGCCGGAGGCGCAGTAGAGCAGCACTTCGCGGCCCTGGGCTTCGGCCAGGAATTTCCGCCAGTGGGCGCGGGCGCCGGTGAGATCGCTCAACGGCAGGAGCCGGGCGGAGTGGGCCACGCCGCCGGCCCATTCGCCGGGTTCGCGGCAGTCGATCAGGAACGCCTCGCCGGAACGGACGCGCGCAGCGCATTCGGCCGGTTGCAGGCGCGAAGCGGAGGTGAACAGGGATCGCAGCAACTTCAGGAGGTTCATGAAACGGGTTGGCACGAGGTTGGATGGACTGGCGCCGGTTGGGCGACGCGGCCGGCATGCGTCATGTAATAGATGAGCGGCACGGCCAGCGGGCTGATGATGAGCGAGGCGATGGCGCCGAAGAGCAGGGAGATCGCCAGACCCTGGAAGATCGGATCGGTGAGGATCACGAGGCCGCCGACCACGACGGCGAAGGCGGTGAGCATCATCGGCCGGAAGCGGACCGCCCCGGATTCGATGCACGCCTCGGCGAGCGGGCGGCCGTGGCGGAGGCGCAGCTCGATGAAGTCCACCAGGATGATGGAATTGCGCACGACGATGCCTGCGCCGGCCATGAAGCCGATCATCGAGGTGGCGGTGAAGAAGGCGCCGAGCAGCGCGTGCGCCGGCAGGATGCCGACGAGGGAAAACGGAATGACGGTCATGACGATGAGCGGCGTGAGGTAATTCTTGAACCAGCCGACCATGAGCATGTAGATCAGGATGCAGACCGCGGCGAAGGCAAGGCCGAGGTCGCGGAAGACCTCCAGCGTGACCTGCCACTCGCCGTCCCACTTCATCGCGGGCTCATGGTCGTCAAAGGGCATGGCGGCGTTGTAGACCTGCACGGTCGGCGTGGTGCCGCCGAAGGCGCGGCCGTCGAGCTTGGCCAGCTCGCGGTTCATCGCGAAAATGGCGTAGACGGGGCTTTCGACCACCCCGGCGACGTCCCCGGTGACGTAGGTGACGTTCTGCAGGTTCTTGTGGTAGATGTTCCGCTCGCCGTGCGTCGGCACGACGGTGACCAGCTCGCGCAGGGGCACCAGCGGCGCGGCGGGATTCAGCTCCGAACGGACGGGCAGGGCGAGGAGGTCGTCGGGCCGGGCGCGCAGGGCGCGCGGCAGCTCGAGCACGATGTTGACGGCCTCGCGGTCGGCGGGCGTGTGCAGCAGGGAAACCGGATAGCCCTGCATGGCCAGCTGCACCGTGCGGGTGATGGCGGCCTCGCTGATGCCGTTGAGCGCGGCCTTCTCCCGGTCGACGCGCAGGAGGGTCTTCGCCTGCTGTTCCTCGACATACCAGTCGACATCCACCACGCCCGGGCTGGCGCGAAAGATTTCGCGGACGCGGGTGGCGAGCCTGAGCCGCGCCTCCTCCGTCGGGCCATAGATCTCGGCCACGAGGGTCTGGAGGACGGGCGGGCCGGGCGGCACCTCGGCCACGGCGACCACGCCGCCATATTTTTCGGCGATGGCGGTGAGCCGCGGGCGGATGCGGCGGGCGATGTCGTGGCTCTGCGCCTTGCGCTCGTCCTTGGGCCGGAGGTTGACCTGCAGGTCGGCGACGTTGCTGCCCCGGCGCAGGAAGTAATGGCGGACCAGGCCGTTGAAATTGAAGGGCGACGCGGTGCCGGCGTAGACCTGGTAGTCGCGCACCTCGGGCTCGACGCGCAGGGCGGCGGCCAGCTCGCGGGCGACGCGGGCGGTCTGCTCGAGCGTGGTGCCCTCGGGCATGTTGAGGATGACCTGGAACTCGGACTTGTTGTCGAAGGGCAGCATCTTGACCTTGACGGCGCCGATCCCGACCAGGCCCAGCGAGACGACGGTGGCGCCGGCGACGAGGGCGAGGAACGCCCAGCGCCATGCGCGATGCTCGAGCAGCGGCCGCATGGCGCGCTGGTAAAGCCGGGTGAAGGCGTTGTCGGCGATCGTCTCGTCCCCCGCCTCCTCCTCCTCGGTGAGCGGGGCGTCGACAAACGCCGCGGCGTCCCCGCCGGGCCGGGCATGGCCGCGGAGGATCTTCAGCGCGGCCCAGGGCGTGACGGCAAAGGCGACGAGGAGCGAGAAGAGCATGGCGGCGCTCGAGCCGATCGGGATCGGGCGCATGTAGGGACCCATCAGCCCGCTGACGAACGCCATCGGCAGGACGGCTGCGATCACGGCCCAGGTGGCCAGGATGGTGGGGTTGCCGACCTCATCCACGGCCTCGACGGCGATCTGGAGCAGGCGCTTGCGGCGGCAGCTCGGCAGGCCCATGTGGCGCACGATGTTCTCGACGACCACGATGGCATCGTCCACGAGGATGCCGATGGAGAAGATCAGCGCGAAGAGCGTGATGCGGTTCAGCGTGTAACCGTAGAGGTAGAACACGAGCAGGGTCAGGCCGAGCGTGACGGGAATCGCGAGCAGGACCACGAGCGACTCGCGCCAGCCGAGGAAAAGCAGGATCAGGACGGCCACCCCGAAGACCGCGAGCCCCATGTGCAACAGGAGCTCGTTGGATTTGTCGGAGGCGGTGGCGCCATAGTCGCGCGTGACGGTCACGCCGATCTCGGCGGGAATCAGCGTGCCCTTGAGGGCGTCGACCCGGCGGACGACCGCGTTGACGACAGCGACGGCGTTCGCGCCGGGCCGCTTGGCGAGGCTGAGCGTCACCGCGGCCTCCTCCCCGGCGCCGGCCCCGCCGCGGCCAAAGAGCACATAATTGTCGGGCTCGGCCTGGGCATCGACGATCTCGGCCACGTCGCGCAGGTAGACCGGCCGGTCCTGGAACACGCCGACGACGACGGCGCCGACCTCGCGCGCATCGTGGAAAAACAAGCCGGTCTGCAGGAGGGTCTCGCGGTTGTCGGACGACTGGGCGCCGGTGAGCTGCTGGGCGTTGGCCTGCTGCAGCATCGGCACGAGATAACCCGGGCTCAGGTTGCGCGAGGCGAGCCGTTGCGGATCCAGGAGCACCCGGATGGCGCGCGGCTGTCCGCCGATGACCGTGGTTTCCGCCACGAGGGGGATTTGCTTCACCAGGTCCTCGACCTGGACCGCGAGCCGGCGCAGCGTGGCATGATCGTAGCGCGCGCTGTGGAACGTGAGCGCCAGGACGGGCACGTCGTCGATGGTGCGCGCCTTCACCAGCGGCGGGGTGATGCCCAGCGGGATGCGGTCATAGTTCGCCTGGAGCTTCTGGTTGAGCCGGACCAGCGCGGTTTCGAGGTCGGTGCCGACCTTGAAGCGGGCGATGGTCATGTTGGCGCCCGGCATGGCGGTGGAATAGAGGTATTCCACCCCCGGAATCTCCCAGAGAAGCTGCTCCAGCGGGCGGGTGACGCGGCTTTCCACCTCGGCGGCGCTGGCGCCGGGCATGGCGACCATCACGTCGATCATCGGCACCTTGATCTGGGGCTCCTCCTCGCGCGGGAGCATGAGGATGGCGAAGAGTCCGAGCAGCAACGACGCCGCGACGATGATCGGCGTCAGCTTGGAGTCGATGAACAGCGACGCCATGCGGCCGGCGAAGCCGTAGCGGGCGGGACCGGGAAAGGGCGAGGACGGGCTCACGGCCGGGCCTCCAGCGGCTGGCCTTCGCGCAGGTCCGCCGGCGGGGCGACCACGACGCTTTCGCCGTCGTCGAGCCCGGCGAGGATTTCCACCTCGGCCCCGCGGGCGGCGCCGGTCTTCACCAGCCGGAGCCCGGCGCGGTGGTCGGCGCCGACGACGAAGACCCGTTCCATCTGGCCGAGGGCGGTCACGGCCGCGGCGGGCGCGAGCAGCACGCGGACCGGCGCCCCCGGCATCTGGAGGCGGGCAAACTGGCCGGAGCGGACGGCGAGGCCGGCCGGAACGGTGAACTTCGCGGTGACGGTGTGCGCGCTGGCATCGGCGGCGGAGGACAGCTCGGCGAGCAAGGCGGTGAAGGTGATGCCGGCGGCGGGCAGGCTGATCTCGAGGGCGGTGCCGGCCGGGAGGGAACCGGCGAGGGAATCCGGGATGCCGGCGACAACCTGGAAGGCGCCGGCCCCTTCGATTTCAAGCAGCGGCACGCCCGGCGAGGCGAAATCGCCCGCTTCGACGTACTTGCGCGCGACCACGCCGTCGAACGGGGCGCGGATTACGGCGTAGCCCAGCATGGTCGAGGCCTCGCGCACCGCGGCCTCGGCCAGCGTCGCGCCGGTCTCAAGATGGCGGACCGTTTCGGCCGTGCTGGCGTGCTTGGGCAGGAGATCCTGCTCGCGGGCCAGGTCGCGTTCGACCTGGTCGAGCTGGGCCTGGGCCTGGGTCAGGCGGGCGGAGATCTCCCCGGCGGAAATCTTCACCAGCACGTCGCCGGCGGCGACATGCTGGCCGAGCGACACGGGCACCTCGTCGATGGCGCCCATGAGCCGGGCGGCGAGCGTGGCGCGCCGGACCGGCCGGACGGTGCCGGTGATCTCCGTCAGCACCGGCAGCGAGGCCGTGTGGAGGGTGGCGATTTGCACGGATACCGGCGGCAGCGCGACGGCGGTTGACGGGGCCTCGGGGCGGGAGCAGCCGGCGGCGAGCACGAGCACGGCAGCGGCTTGGAGAAAGGGGGGAAGATTCATGCGAGGGAAGGGTCAGGGATGGGCCAGGAGGGGCAGGCCGAGGGCGCGGCGGTAGTCGGCGACGGCGATGTGCTCGTCGGCGGCGGCGAAGGCGTGGCGCATGCGCGTCTCGATCAGCCGGCTTTCGACGCCGATGAGATCGGCGGTGAGGAGGAGGTCCTTGGCAAAGCGGGCCCGGCTGAGGCCGGCGCTTTCCTCGGCCTGGGCGACGGCCTGGTCGGTGACGGCGAGGCGTTCACGCGCGTCGGCCAGGGCAAGCCGGGCCTGTTCGACCTCGAGGCCGATGCCGAGGGTGGCCTTGCGCAGCATTTCCTTCACCTGCGCGAGCTCGGAACGGCTCTGGCGGATTTTCGCCGCCGTCTGGCCGCCATCGAACAGGTTCAGGTCGACGGCCACCCCGGCCAGCCAGCTGTCGCCATGGCTGTTGAGTTCCCAGCCCTGGTCATATTGGTAGCTGGCGAAGGCGTTGACCGTCGGCTGGCGGCCGCCACGGGCGGCGCGGTGCATGGCCTCGGCGGTGGCGACCCTTTCCTGCAGGCCGAGCAACTCGGGCCGGGCGGAAAAATCGGCGGAGTCCGGGGCCGTCAGGCCGGCCAGAGCGGGATCCGTCTCCGCCAGTGCGACGGGCGCGGCGGGATTCTCGGCCCCGAGCACGAAGTTGAACGCGCGCTCGGCCAGCGCGGCGCCGTGACGGGCCGAGGCCAGCTGTTCGCGCGTCTGGGCCAGCTGCACCTCGAGGTTGAGCAAATCGGCCTTGAGCATCTGGCCGGCGTCGAACCGGGAACGGGCCACGGCGACCGCGGCGTCGTAGGCTTTGACGCCGGCTTCGAGCGCCGCGACGGCCTCGCGGGATTTGCGGATGTCGAGGTAGGCCTTGACGACCGCCGCGCCCAGCTGATTTTGCGCCGCGCGCACGTCCTGCGCCGCGGCCCGGACACCCGACCGGGCGGCGGCAAGCCCCGCGGTGGGCCGGCCGCCGCCGTACAGATTGTAGGCGACGGTGGCGGTGGCGTTGAGATTGTCGATCTGGCCGGGATGGTTGAAGTCGAGGCCGAAGTTGAAGGCGCGCTGGTTAAGGATGGAGCCAAAGGCCAGCATCGGGCTGTTGGTCTGGGTGTAGCGGCCCTGCAGGGAAAGCTGCGGATACCAGGCGGCCCGGGCCTGCTGGACCAGGGCCTCGGCGCCCTGGGCGCGTTCCGCGGCGAGCCGCGCGTCCGGATTGTCGCGCAACGCGGCGGCGAGAGCGCGATCGAGGGTCCACGGGTCGGCGGCCCGGGCGACCGGGGCGAGGCCGGCGAGGAGCAGGAGGGCGAGAAGCGGGCGGGAAGACGACATGGCGGAATCAGGGGAGCGGCCGGCGGGCGGGGCCATGGTCAGCGCCGGCCGCCCCAGTGGATGATCCCGGCCTCGTCGAGCCAGCCGAGCCGGGTCAGGATGAGCGAGGGCGGGCAGAACCCGGTGAGCGCGGACTGGATGAGGTTGACGCCGACAAAGCAGGTGAGCAGCAGCCACCACGGACTGACGAACCAGACCAGCGCCACGCTCAGCAGGACCATGGAACCGGCCAGGATGAGGATGAAGTTCTCGATTTTCATGATAAATATATATGAGCATATGCGTATATACTTGATATTTTGTCAAGCCCGGGTTTTCCTGCCGGCATGTCCCGTCAACTCCCCCTCAACGACCAGGCCCTCGAAATCGTCGCCCGGCGCTTTGCCGTGCTGGCCGAGCCGATGCGCCTGCGGCTGATCCAGGCCCTCTTTGACGGCGAGAAGAACGTGACCCAGCTCGTCGAAGCCACGGCGGGGACGCAGGCCAACGTCTCGCGCCACCTGCAGACGCTGATCGGCGCGCACATCCTCGCCCGGCGGAAGGAGGGGCTGCAGGTCTTCTACCGGATCAGCGACCCGAACATCCCCAAGCTGTGCCAGCTGGTCTGCGGCAGCCTGGAGAAGACCCTGATGCGGCAGGCGGCGCACTTCGCCCCGCGGAGTGAGCGTCAGATCTCGTAGCCCAGGCCCATCGCGGGCCACTCCGCGGCGACCACCCCGGTCGCGGCATATTCGTCGAACCAGGAACGCACGCGCCGCCCGATGGCGCCCGTGTCCTGCCGGTGGGTGAACTCGTTGGTCAGCGGGTCGCAGGTGTAGTCGGCGGCCCAGGTGCGATGATGGGCGGCGAGCTCGCCAAGGGCGGCCACCAGCCGGTGCGCCTCGGCGTCGGTGGTGGTGGGATGGAGCGAAAGCCGGATCCAGCCGGGTTTTTCGGTGCGGTCTCCGTGGTCGATGCGGTCGGTGATAGCCCGGGACCGCTCGCGCGAAACGTGCAGCAGATAATGGCCGTAGGTGCCGGCGCAGGAGCAGCCGCCCCGACATTGGATGCCGTAGCGATCATTGAGCAGGCGCACGGCGAGGTTGTAGTGGAGGCCGTCGATGTAGCAGGAAATGATGCCCAGCCGCTCGCGATGCTGGTCGGCGAGGAGGTGCAGGCCCGGGACGGCGAGCAGCGGGTCCCACACGAGGTCGAGCAGCTCGCGTTCGCGGCGCCGGATGTGCTCGACCCCCATGGCTTCCTTCAGCCGGACGCACAGGGCGGTGCGGATGGCCTGGATGAAGCCCGGGGTGCCGCCGTCCTCACGGGCCTCGATGTCGTCGAAATATTTGTGTCCGCCCCATGGATTGGTCCAGTCCACCGTGCCGCCGCCGGGATTGTCGGGCACGCGGTTGGTGTAGAGTTTCTTGGCAAAGACCAGCACGCCGCTGGTGCCCGGGCCGCCGAGGAACTTGTGCGGGGAGAAGTAGATCGCGTCCAGGGCCTCGTCGGGCCGGCCCGCCGGGTGCAGGTCGATCCCGATGTAGGGCGCGCTGGCGGCGAAATCGACGAAGCACAGCCCGCCCGCGCGGTGCATGAGGCCGGCGATGGCGTGATACGGGGTGAGGATGCCGGTGACGTTGGAACAACTGCTGACGGCGGCGATCTTCACCCGGCGCCCGCGGTGCGCGTCGAGCAGCGCCGCCAGGTGGGCGAGGTCGACGAGGCCGTCGGCCGTGGCGTTGATGACGTGCACCTCCGCGAGGCTCTCGAGCCACGAGGTCTGGTTGGAGTGGTGCTCCATGTGAGTGATGAAGACCACGGGGCGTTCAGGTTCGGGCAGGCGGACCTGCTCGCGGTATTGCTCGTGGACGCGCAGGCCGAGGATGCGCTGGAACTTGTTCACGACGGCCGTCATGCCCGCGCCATAGCAGATGATCGCGTCCCCGTCGTCGGCATGGACGTGGCGCTTGATGATGTGCAGCGCCTCGTGATAGGCGCGGGTCATCGTGGTGCCGGTGACGGAGGCCTCGGAGTGGGTGTTGCCGACGAACGGCGCGATCTCCCCGCTCATCATCTGCTCGATCGGGGCGAACATCCGGCCGCTGGCCATCCAGTCCGCATAGAGGATCTGCTGGCGGCCGCAGGGCGACTCGAAGTCCTGGTCGATCCCGATGATGTTGGCGCGGAACGGGGCGAAATAGGCTTCGAGGCTCATGCGGTCGGAGGAGGGAAGCTGGACCGCGCGGCGCGGGGGTTCAATCCACAACCCCGGCTTGGGCCAAAAGGAGTAACGCCCGTCAGCCGGCCTCGTCCGGCTCCTCGTTGGAGAAGACGGCCTGCACGTCGTCAAGCGCCTCGAGCGTTTCGTGCAGCCCGACGAGGGCCCGCGCCTTGGCGGCGTCCGCGACGGGCACGGTCGTGGTGGGAATGTAGGCGAGCTCGGCGCTGTCGGGCTGGAGCCCGGCCGTTTCGAGGGCGTGGGCGACGCGGTCGAAGGCGGGGAGGCCGCAGCGCACCTCGTAGCCCTGCGGGGTGGCGATGAGGTCGTCGGCGCCGGCCGCGAGGGTGATTTCCATGAGCCGGTCCTCGGTGGTCTTTTCCCGGGCCAAGAGGAACTGGCCGGCGTGGAGAAACTGGAAGGCGACGGCGCCGGCCTGCGCGAGGTTGCCGCCGGCGGCGTGGAAGGCGGCCCGGACCTCCTTGGCGGCGCGGGTCTTGTTGTCGGTGGTGACCTGGACGATGAAGGCCACGCCGCCGGGGCCGTAGCCCTCGTAGGTCAGCTCCTCGAACACGACGCCCGGCAGCTCGCCGGTGCCCTTCTTGATGGCGCGGTCGACGTTCTCCACGGGCATGTTGGCCGCGCGGGCCTTGAGCAGGAGGGTGCGGAGCCGGGCGTTGCCCGCGGGGTCGCCGCCGGCCTTGGCCGCCATCGTGATGTCGCGCGACAGCCGGGAGAAGACCTTGCCCCGGCGCGAGTCGGTGACGGCCTTCAGGCGCTTGACTTTGGACCACTTGTTATGGCCGGCCATGGGGAATGAGTCGCGGGTAGCCAGTAGTGAGTAGAAATGACAGCGGGCCGGCAAGCTCGCTACCCGCGGCTCACTCCCCGCTACTTTTTCTTTTTTTGGGGCGTCACGTTCTTCATCCCGTCGCCGGCGGCGGGGAGCTGCACTTCCGGCATGCGGTTGATGACGAGCTGCTGGCCGATGGTGAAGAGGCCGTTGATCGTCGAGTAGAGCGCGAGACCGGAGGCGAAGTTGTAGCAGAAGAGGGTGAACATCCAGGGCATGAACTTCATCATCGTGGCCTGGGCGTTGTCGGTCGTGGGCGTGGGGGTGAGCCGCATCTGGATGATCATGGTGGCGCCCATGAAGAGCGGCATAATGTTGAGCGGCAGGCCGAAGATGCGCGCGACCGTGTCGGGGGCCGACAGGTCGTGCACCCAGAGGAACGAGGCGAAGCGCAGGTCGGACACGCTCTGGAGCATGCTGAAGAAGCCGATGAAGAATGGGATCGTGACCAGGACGGGGATGCAGCCGCCCAGCGGGTTGACCTTGTTCTCCTTGAAGAGGCGCAGGGTCTCGGTCTGGATCTTCTGGGGGTTGTCCTTGTATTTCTCGCGCATGGCCTGCATGAGCGGGTTGATCTTGGCCATGCGCTTGGAGGAGCGGGAGGCGGCGAGCGTGAAGGGCAGGAAGACGGTCTTGAGCGTGAGGGTGGTCAGGATGATGGACCAGCCCCAGTTGTGCACCACCGAGTGGATCCACGTCATCATGGTCAGCAGCAACGGGGCGACGAAGCCGGTGAAAAAGATCTTATAATAGAAGGACGAGTCGAACTGCATGACCTTGGCTTCGCCGTGCTTGAAGACGTCGGTGTTGGACAGGCGCCGGTACTCCTTGGGGCCCGCGAAATAACTGGCCCCGAAGGTCTCGCTGGCGCCCGCCGCCAGCGGCTTGAGCTCGAACTGCGCGTAACCGGTGACGCCATAGGCCTTGCGGTTGGTGTCCGGGGAGAGCGGGTCGAGCTTGACGCGCTCGACGCGCACGCCGGTGCCCGGCTGGTCGGGGGTGAAGATCAGGGCGAAGAACTGGTTCTTCACCGTGGCCCACACGAGGTTGACCGGCACCTGGATGAAGGGGGGGGGCGTGCCGTCCTTCAGGCCGACCATGGCCAGCAGGCCGCCGCCCTCGAGGTCGCTGCGCTTGATGAACGTGGCGTCCTTGCCGTCGGAGTAGCCCGCGTTCAGGTAGAGGCCGAGGTCGTTGTCGTTGAGCGGGGCGGCGGTGCCGAGGTTGAACGAGACGCGCGGCAGGGCCACAGTCTTGTCCGTCAGGTTGCGGAAGGTGGTCTCGTGCCGGATCTGGTAGCCATCGAGGCCCGCGGTCTTCTCCAGCGAGTAGCGGCGGGTGATTTCCAGGCCGGCCGCGACGGCGCGGTAGACAACCTCGGTGGGGGTCGACGAGACCAGGGTGTAGGCGGTGTGGGCGTCGGCGCCGGGGAAGTCCGCGAGGCTGAGCGCCGGGCCGGCCGGGGCGGCGTTGAGCTCGTAGAGCTCGGGCTGGCCCTGCACCGCGGGATATTTCCTGAGCCCGACCCGGTCGATGGCGCCGCCGTGGTTGGTGAACCGGACCTCGACGAACTCGTTGGCGAGGGTCACATACTCTGCCGGGGTGGTGGTGGTGGCCGGGGTGGAAGCCAGGGCGATGCCGATGGCGGCCGGGGCGGACGTCTCCTTGGCGGCGACCCCCGCGGTCGCGGCCGTGGCGATGGCGGCGGGGACACTGCCCGGGGGGGGTGGCGGCGGGGCGAGCTTGGTGCTGAGGTAGAAGCTCGCGAGCGCACCGATGACTAGCAGGGCGCCGATAAGGGTGTTCTTTTTGTCCATGAAGAAAGGGAATCAGCTTTTTGCCGGCGTGGTCGGCTGGAGGCGGGTGCAGGCAATCCGGGCCGGCGGCACGGGATCCTCGCCGCCGGGGTGCCAGGGACCGCATTTCAGCAGCCGGCGGACGGTGAGCCAAGAGCCGGCCAGCAGGCCGTGGTCATGCAGGGCGGCGCGGGCGTAGTGCGAGCAGGTGGGGCTGAAGCGGCAGCCGCAGGCGGGGTTCAGCGCCGACAGCGCGGGGGAAACGGTGTGCTGATAGGTCCAGACGAGTCCGCCCGCGGCGCGGGCGGGGAGACGGAACAGGGTTGCAGGCCAATCAGCCATGAAGGGAGGGGGTGGTCAGCTTCTGGCAGGCGGAGACGAAGCGCTTTTCCACGTCGGAAAATTCGAGCCGGAGGAGGGCGCCGCGGGCGGTGAGGACCAGGTCGAGGCCGGCGGGCACGAGGGGCTGGTGGCGGCGGTAGATTTCACGGAGGCGGCGCTTGGCGCGGTTGCGATGGACGGCGTCGCCGACGGAGGCGCGGGAGGCGACCACGCCGACGCGGGCCGGGGCGGCGGGCGACTCCGCGTGACGCACCCGCCAGGTCAGGAGAAAGGCCCCGCAGTCGACGCGGCGGCCCTGCTCACGGACGGCGCGGAAGTCGTCGTTGCGCCGCAGGCGTTGGCCGGCGCGGAAACGCATCTCAGACGACCGTGAGGCGCTTGCGGCCCTTGCGGCGGCGGGCGGCGAGGACTTTGCGGCCACCGCGGGTGGCCTTGCGGGCGCGGAAACCGATCTTGCGGGCGCGTTTCTTGCGATGCGGGCGGAATGTAGGTTGCATGGATTTATGGGAAAAAGAGGGCCAAAGTCAGTGATAGGGGCGGAGGGTGTCAAGCGAGAGGTTTTTGCGTGTTTACGAGTTGGCGGCCGGGCTGGACGGTGTAAGCCTGCCGGCCGCCGGACCAGCAGTCTGGCCGTCCAGCATGCATCAACCACCCAACCACGGCAAGGCCCGCTGCGCCAATTGCGGACAGCGCCTCTCCGGGCCGTTCTGCGCGGCGTGCGGCGAGAAGGTGGTTGACGACCATGACTACACCCTCCGGCATTTTCTTGAGCATGCCTTGGAGGCGTTTACCCATGCCGATGGCAAGGTGTTCAAGACGCTCCGGACCCTGCTTGCCCACCCCGGATCGCTGACGGCTGACTACCTGGCGGGCCGGCGCAGGCCCTACCTGGCCCCTTTGCCCCTTTTTCTTATCGTCAACACGGTCTTCTTCCTGGTGATGATCCGGCTGGATTGGAACACCGTCACTACGCCGCTGGACGTGCAGATGAACCGGGTCTGGTTCAGACCGGTCGTGCGGGCACTCGTGTCCAGGCGGCTCGACGCCAGCGGCGAGTCGCTCGCGGCATACGCCGGGCGTTTTGACCATCTCACGGGGGCCTTGGCGCACAGCTGCGTGATTCTCCTCGTGCCGCTGTTTTCCCTGCCGGTGTGGCTGCTCTTCCACCGGTGCCGGCGCCACTATGTCGAGCACTTGATTTTTGCCCTGCACTTTTGCGCGTTTTGGCTGCTGTATATGCTCGGTACGCTCGGCCTGGTGAACTCGGTGTTGTTCTACGGCCTGCTGCGCTTCGGCCTCCGGCCGTCTTCCCAGGCGCTCGACATCGTGATTACGCTGGGCGGATTCGCCGTCTTCGCCGTCTATCTCTTCCATGCGGTCCGCCGGGTCTATCCCGGACCCGGCGGTCTGCGGGCCGCGCAGGCGTTGCTGCTGACCTGTTCACTGGCGCTGGTGCTCGACAGTTACCGCCTGTTGCTGTTTTTCGTCACATTCTTCAGTACGTGAGCGGACGATTGGTTCGGCGCTCGCCAAGGGCAGGCGGTGTGAACAACCTGCGGGCAAATAGTTTTTGCGTTCGGGCGCGGGCGCCGCGACCTTGGGCGCATGGCCGAGTCATGCCGCAAAAAGACCCGTTCACCGGACACCCCACCCAGCTCACCGGCTCCCGCCTCCCCGGCGCGGAAGGATGGGCCGCTGTTCTGGACGGTCACCGGCAACGACTTCGGACGCTCGATCGACTGGGCCAAGCGGCGGCCCAATGCGGTATCCGCACAGATCAGGACCGCGATCTCATCCTCGTCGAAGAAGACGAAGTAAGCCTGCTGGAGGGCACCGGCGGCGCCTGGGCCGCCCTGGGCGACGCCATCCGGGCGTTCCGCCGGCATCTGCCGGTGGTCCCGTTTGCCACCTTCGGATTCAGCTCCGAGGCCGAGGACCCCTTCGAGGTGGACAGCCCGCAGCTCCGGCGCATCGGCGGCGGGGTGGAGGCGCTGGCCTTCGTCGACGCGCAGCACTCGGTCTACAAGTTCTTCCTGTTCCGCGAGGGCGGCGATGTCGGCGCGACCTTTGCCTTCCGGCGCGGGGAGGGCGACCTGCTCAACGCCACCGCCGTGCCGGGCAGCTACCGGATGCTTTTTCAAAAGCTGCAGCTCACCCACCAGTTCGGCATCCCGACCGAGATCGTCGGCCTCACGCCCGAGGGCATCGTGGTGGCCAAGCAGACCTTCGGCCGCCTGCTGCCGGAAAAGACGGATGTGTCGGGGCTCGACCCGGAGCGGCTCATCCCGATCCCCTCGCGCTTCCTGCGCGCCGACCGCGACCATCCGCGGCTGGCGTTCCTCGATGACGAACCCTGGCTGGTGGCCGACACGCACGACCGCAATGTCGTCATCGACGAGACCGGGGCCTGGCGGATCATCGACCTGGTCGCCGCGCCGCTGCCGCCGGCCTGGCTGGCGGAGACGGCGCTTTTCCGCGACTGGATCGAACGGGCCCGGCGCGACCCGCATGCCGCGGTGCTGGCGCCGGTGGACGATGCGGAGCTGTAGGCGCGGCCGGGATCAGGCGCCGGGCCTGGCCAGTTCGGCGAGGATGGTGTCGGCCTGCTTCTCCGTCGTGCCCTTGTAGTCGGCGTAGACGATCTTGCCGTCCTTGATCAGGTAGGCCGAGCGGTGCGCCATGCTGGTGAGGGGCGCGGCGGCCGGCACGCCGAAGGCCTTGATCACGGCGCTGTCCGTGTCGGCGAGGAGCGTGAAGGGCAGGTGGTATTTTTCCTTGAACGCCTTCTGGTCCGCCACGCTGTCGTGGCTCACGCCGATGACCGCGACGCCTTTCTTGGTCAGCGCCTCGTAGCCGTCGCGCAGCGAGCAGCCCTGCTTGGTGCAGCCCGGGGTGTCGGCCTTCGGATAAAAATAGACGAGGGTGTAGGGCTGCTGCTTGTAGACGTCGGCGAGGGCGAGCGTGGCCCCGGTGTCGGTGACGGCGCTGACCGCCGGGGCGGGATCGCCGACCTTGAGCGGTTCGGCGGAGGCGGAGGAGAAAAACATCATGGCGGGAAGGAGGGCGAGGGCGTGGGCAATTTTCATGGCCCTGCAGCCTACTCACGGCGCGGCCCTTGGCAAGGGGGAGAAAAAAAGCGCCGCAGAGACAGCGCGGGAAAAACCCGGTTCCGTAAATCAAAGCTAAAGTCGGCGATGTTTCCCCGCGGCGGAACGCCGGCGCGGAACGCGTGTTTTCAGGTGTATCCGCCGGGTGACCCGCCCGGGCGGACACCAACCCAACCGACCCACCATGAAACCAAACCTCTCCTCCCTGACCCTCCTGCTCGCCGCCGCGCTGCTCGGCCTGAACGCCGCCCGCGCCGACGAGACCACGCCGGCGCCGCTCGCCGGACCGACCGGCCTGCTCGGCCAGACCTACGCGGACCTCACCTACAGTTACATCGACCGCGACCACACCTCGTCCCACACCGATGGCTACCACTTCGAGGGCAGCGAGCCGGTCAACACCAACCTGGACGGCCTGCTCCTCTATGACTGGATGCAGTCCGGGTCCTGGTCCCGGCAGCAGTCGCTCGCCGCCGCGCTCCGCGCCTTCAGCCCGGCAACCCCGTGGGGCAAGCCCTATGTCGAGGGCAGTGCCGGCTACACCTGGGCCAAGGTCAACGGGGTGAAGGACAACTCCTTCCTCTGGGGCGCCGAGGCGGGCTTCGAGTTCCAGACCGCGATGGCCGTCACCGTGACGCCGTACGTCAAATACACGGATGCGCCCAGCCTCGCCAGCGGGTCCGCCTGGAACTTCGGCGCGCGCGCCAATTACTGGGTGAACAGCAAATGGGCGATCACCGGCGGCGTGGCCCGGGACGACCACCACCAGACGAGTTTCACGATCGGGACCAATTTCCGGTATTGATCTTTGCGCGGGGCGGGAGCGACGGCGATCCCGCCCTACAGTCTGGCGTGGAACCCCGCACTGGCGCCGACCCAGGTGCGGCCCCGGTTGAAATCCACGCCGTGCATCGCGCCCTTGGTCAGGCGCACGAGCTGGTTGACGAGCGTCGGCAGCCCGGTGCCGTCGCCGGCGAAGATAAGCCGCACCTCGGCCTTCGCCGTCCCGTCGGGGGTCTCGAGGAGCGGCGCGTAGACCACCTTGCGCTGGAGCAGCCACCCGGACGGGTCCGCCAGGGCGGCGATCTTTTCCTTGGTCGGCGCGATGTCCACGCCCAGACCGGCGAAGGAGTACAGCGGCTTGAGGACGTAATTTTCCAGGTCATCCGGCACGGCGTTCAGGCCGCCCACCACATGGCAGGGCGGCACGGACGGACCTTGCAGGAACGGCAGCGTGTGCTTGCTGATGCGGAAATACCAGTTGGGGTGGCCGGCCCATTGGACGTCGAGGTCGTCGAAGAAGCTGAACTGCATCGGCGGCCGCTTCCGCAGCAGCTCGTCGAAGATGACGCGGTTGAAGATGCGGTGGATCGGCACCTCGCGGCCGCCGGCGGCATAATACAGCTGCCGGCCGCGTTTGACGACCTGGTCCACGCCCAGCGGCCGGACGCCGAGGAAGGTGTGCGTGCAGGCGAAATCCACGCGGGTCTTCTGCTGGTCGGGGGTGATCTCGAGCAGCACCGTGTTCTCCGGCCGGCAGTCGCCGAGGATCGCCTGGCGGAACGCGTCGAGGTAGCCCGGCTCGTCGAGTCCGCCGAAGTAGGGCGTGAAATCGGCGGGAATTTCCGGAAAATATTTCCGGTAGGAGCGCGTGAGCAGCGCCTGCCAGCAGGCCACGGTCGGGAAACCCTGCAGCTCGATCAGTTGCGGCCGCACGTGGCCCTCGGCGTCGTGGCCCAGGGCGAAATCGACCGCGAGAAAGTGCGGCCACTCGGTTTCCTTCGGCACGGTGAGCCCGGCCGGGATCGCGGATTTCGCGTGCGTGCGGAATTCCGGCGTGGCGAGCTGGCGCAGGATGTCACCGGCCGCGCGGACCAGCTCACGCGTCGTGGGTTCATCGATAAACAGCGGTGACTCGGCGACGCGGAAATCCACGGGCCAGTAGACCGCCTGGTTCAGTTCCGCGATGAACGCCGCGTAGCGTTCCTCGGTAAACGCGGCGTTGTAGCGCTGGCGGAGGGCGGGGATCATGGAGCTGGCGGGCGTTTTATTTGACCACGGATTTCACGGATGAAATCGGATTTAGCGGATGACCCGTTTCCAACGCAGGTCGGTGAACTTGAAATTGACGAGAAGCGCGAGGTGCAGCTGCGTTATCGTCAGGTAACCTTGCATTTGGGCGAGGTGGGTGGGAGAGAATGCTTCGACCACCTTGGGATCGGCGATCACCAGATCGTCGACGACCATATCGGGGACCAGAATATCGACGAGCTCTCCTTCATAGCGGACTTCGAATCGTTTCTGCTGGTCAACTTTGTGGCCGCGCTTGCGCAGCTCGATCACGAGGGCGTTCTCATAGGCTTTTTCATCCAGGCCAGGTTTGAGGGTGCTGAGCACCTTCATGGCCGATCCGATGATGGCCTCGCTGATGTCCGGATGAATCAGTTTATCCGAGTTCATCCGTTAAATCCGTGGTTAAAAAAAGCGGCGAATCGCGGCGTCACTCAGATTAAAAACCGTCCCCGGGCCATGACCTGCTCGTCGTCGAGCCAGATGTCGAAATCGCGGCCGACGCAGTCGATGTGGGTGGTGCTCTTCCAGGGCTGGCCGGTGTGCTCGGAATAGGGATGGCCGAAGGCGATGTGGATGCCCGGGAGCTTCTCATCCTGCAGGATGTGGCCGATGATGCGGGTGCAGGCGAGGTTGGTGCCGATGGCGAACTCGCCGACGCGGTCGGAGTTTTCGTCGGTGTGGCAGTAGGCGTCAAATTCCCGGAGGAGCTCCCCGTTGGCGCAGGCGAGGCCGGCGATGCGGTTGTCCCGGATGTCGATCGTGAGCGGCGTGGCGCCAAGGTCGCCGTATTTCTGGCAGAGGTAGTCCCCGACGACGCCGTCGACGACGAAGCGGCCGTTCGAGTTGAAGGGCGAGGTGAAGATCTCGCCGCCGGGGAGGTTGCCCCACTTGGCGGGGGAGATGAGGCCGGAGGTCTTCACCCAGTGCAAGGCCGGGCAGAGCTCGGCGACGTAGTCGGTGCCGGCGGCGGTCTTGCAGGTCACGCGCCGGGCGCGGCGGCATTTCTCGATCAGCTGCTGCGACAGCCGGTCCACGGCGACAAAGTCGGCGCGCATGCCCTCGACCATGATCTGTTTGTTGATGTTCACCATGTGACCGTGGCGGATGCGGCGCGGGTTGATGACATCCATCATCTGCATGCGGGTGCGGAGCTCGCCGGGCTGGGTGAGGCAGGCGTAGATGGAAACCTGGGACTGCGCGAGGTCGTCGAGCACGGCGCGGGGCATGTCGCGGTGCGGCCGGTCGCCATATTCCTCGAGGACCAGCACGTGGCAGGCGGCGCCGGTCCGGGCGATCTCGGCGACGAGGGCGGCGGCGATCTCGGCGCTGGCCCGGTCGGTGATGAGGGTCAGGCGCTCGTGCGGCTGGAGGTTCAGGCAGACGTGGATCGCGTTGGCGGCGCCGGGGGCCAGGGCCGGGTCGTAGGTGGCGGGCAGCGAGGCGGCGGGGGGCATGGTGGAGCAGGGAGCGGGAAGCGGGGAGCCGGGAGCGGGCGATGCGCCGGAAGCCGGGCCGGAGGCGTCAGAGATCAAGGCCGTGGTGGGTTTCGGTGATGATGTAATCGACGACGGCTTTGAGATCTTTGGTGCGGTTGTAAACTTCCAACTGCCGGTCGGCGCCCGTCCCGTTGGCGAGAATGGTCTGCACGTAGTTCAACTCGGCGCGGCTGCCGAGCTCGTCGACCACGTCGTCGATGAACTCCAGCAGCTCGCCGATCAGGGCGCGGGTCTCGACCTCCTCCTGCTTGCCGAAGTCGATCATCTTCCCGCCGATGCCGTAGCGGGAGGCGCGCCAGCGGTTCTCGTTCAGCAGCCGGCTGCGGTAGATGCGGAAGCCGAGATTCTGCCGGTAGAGCTGATAGAGCTTGGCGATGACGGCCTGCATGATGGCGGCGAGGCAGATCGTCTCGTCGACGCGCATCGGGATGTCGCACACGCGGAACTCGAGCGTGTGGAAATGCGGGTGCAGGCGGATGTCCCACCAGATCTTCTTGGCGTTGTCGATGCAGCCGGTCTTGATCAGCAGGTTGACGTACTCGTCGTGCTCGCCGACGGAGTCGAAGGCGTCGGGGATGCCGGTGCGCGGGAAGCGCTGGAAGACCTGCAGGCGGTAGCTCTTGAAGCCGGTGTCGCGGCCGACCCAGAACGGCGAGTTGACGGACAGGGCGAAGATGTGCGGCAGGAAGTACCGCGCGGTGTTCATCAGCTGGATGGCGGTCTCGCGGTCGGGCATGCCGACGTGGACGTGCAGCCCGAAGATGAGGTTGGCGCGGGCGACCTGCTGGAGGTCCTGCAGCACGACCTGGTAGCGGTCGCCCTTGGTGATTTTCTGGTCGATCCAGTGGGAGAACGGGTGCGTGCCGGCGGCGGCGATGCGCAGGTGGTTCCTGATGGCCAGCGCGGCGAGGTCGCGGCGGAGGGCGGTCACGGATTTCCGGGCGGCGGTGACATCCTCGCAGATGTCGGTGCCGACCTCGACGACCGACTGGTGCAGCTCGGGCTTCACATTCTCCTTCAGCACCATCCGGCCCTGCTCGAGGATCTCCTCGATGTGCGACTTCAGCTCGCGCGTGACCGGATCGACGATCTGGAACTCCTCCTCGATGCCGAGGGTGAACTTGGGCTTTTTGCGCGCGGCGGCCATATTCAGGGGACGGTGGTCAGAGGACGCGGGCGGGCGACGGCCGGGCGGGATGGCTGATCCCGCCGCGGCGGCGTGGCGTCAGGGGTGATCGCGGCGGGATCAGCGATCCCGCCCGGCAAAGGGAGGGGACAAAGGGATTCATGGGGTTCCGGCCGGCCGGCCGGTGCCGGCGGCGCCCTGCACGTAACCGCCCCACACGGTGTTGTTGCGGCCGGGGACGTGCGCGCGGGCCTTGCGGACGAGCAGCCTGGCGGCGGCCGCGACGACCCACCGGAAATTTTCCTCGCCGACGGACTTGAGGTCGGCGTCGGGCGCGGGGTTGCAGAAATCGATCGCGTAGGGCACGCCGCCGCTGACGCCGAACTCGACGGTGTTGAACTCATAGCCGAGCGCGTGGTTGAGCGTGAGCACGTCGCGCTCGATCCGCGCGAGCAGTTCCGGCGAACCCGGCGGGCGGTCGACGACATAGCGCAGGTGGTGCGGGTTGCGCGGCTCGTAGGGCATGATGCGGACGTCGGTGCCGCCGATGCAATAGCAGCGGTAGTAGTCGTCGAAATGCACCTCGGACTGGAGGAGCATGACGAGCTGGCCGGTCTCGGCGTAGGCCTGGAAGAACTCATCGCGGTCGCGGACCTTGTAGACGTTCTTCCAGCCACCGCCGGAGTGTGGCTTGAAATAGGCGGGCCAGCCGATGTAGGTGAAGATGCCGTCCCAGTCGAGCGGGTAGGCCAGGTTGCTGAACGACTCGGCGCTGCAGTCGGCCGGGTGCTCCTTCGAGGGCAGGAGGACGGTCCGCGGCACGGCGACGCCGAGCTTGGTCGCGAGGCAGTTGTTGAAGAACTTCTCGTCGGCGGACCACCAGAACGGGTTGTTGACGACGGCGGTGCCGTTGAGCGCGGCGTTCTTGAGGTAGGCGCGGTAGAAGGGGACGTCCTGGGAGATGCGGTCGAGGATGACGGCATAGGGCGAGGGCTCGCCCTGGGTGACCTGATTGATGACGACCTCCTCGGCGGTGATGCCCGGTTCGTCCAGCGCATTGAGGTGCGCGATGAGCGCCGCGGGGAAGGAACGTTCCTTGCCGTGGAGCAGGCCGATCTTTTTCATGCGGCGAGCCTGCCGCGGTCGCGGGGAAAAGTGGAGCGGAAACCGGCGGCGGAGGGATATGGTGGCCTTTGGCCCCGGCGGCGGTCATATGACCGCCGCGCCCATGCCCCATCCGAAAAACCACGACGCCACCCTGCAGCTGCACCGCCGGTTCCATTCGCGGGGCCTGCGGAATTATCGCGACCTCGCCGTCTGGCTGCCCCCGGGCTACGGCCGGACGCGGCGCCGGCACCCGGTGGTCTATTTCCAGGACGGGCAGAACATCTTCGACCCGGCGACCGCGTTCCTCGGCCAGGCCTGGCACGCCGGCGAGTGCGCCACGGAACTGATCCGCGCCCGCCGGCTGACGGCGCCGGTCATGGTCGGCATCGCCAACACCGGCTTCAACCGGATGAACGAATACGCGCCGACCCCGGCGGAGTACGCCGGCTGGAACGGGGAGCGGTGCCGGAGCACGGGCGACGCGCGGCGCTACGCGCGGTTCGTGGTGAACGAGGTGAAGCCTTTCATCGACGCACGCTATCTCACCCTGCCCGGACCGCGGCACACGGCGATGGCCGGTTCGTCGATGGGCGGGCTGGCCGCGCTTTATTTCGCGCTGTGGCATCCGCGGGTGTTCGGGCAGGTGGCGGCGCTGTCGCCGTCGGTCTGGTGGGACCAGGGCGCGGTCATCCGGGAATTCGCCCGGCTGCGCCGGAAGCCCGCGGTGCGGATCTGGCTGGACATGGGCACGGCCGAGCCCGGCTGGGAGACCATCCGGCTCCTGCGCGACACGCTGACGGACAAGGGCTGGAAGGAAGGGGCCGACTTCGCCTATCGCGAGGTCGCCGGCGCGGGGCACGCGGAGGCGGCGTGGGCCGGGCGGATCGGGGACGTGCTGCGGTGGCTGGTGGGGCGGGGCCGGCGCCGATAAACCCTGTGTGAGTTGTGGGGCGGGATCGCTGATCCCGCCACGCCGGCCTTGTCACTTTCGTAGCGGGATCGGCGATCCCGCCCCGCAGCTCGGCAGATTGATCTTTTGGTTAAGCGGAGGGCCGGAATGAAAGACGCTCACCTTCCCCGGCATATGGCCAGGCCTCAGCGCAGGCGGCGTGGCCGGCGCGCACCGGATTCTCGCGGACATAAAACCACTTTTCCTCGTAGCTGTCGGCGGAACGCAAGACGTGGTCGAAAAACTCCGTCTGCCATACAATGGGCGGGGCGAGGCCGCCGGCATGCAGTCTACGGGTCGTCCATTTCTTCCAATCACGAATAAAGGCGCTCAAGGACTTTGCCCCCGATCCCGGTGACGCGAAGAAATGCACATGATCGGGCATGATCACAAAACGCCCGACCGCCCAGCCATGTATCTTGGGCGAATCCCGCCAGGCGGAGATCAGAATTTCTGCGGCCGGAACCTGGGCCAAGCGTTGGCGGCGTCCATCGGTGCAAAGGGTGATGAAATAGACCGGATGCTTAATCCAGACGTTCGCCAGTCGATGGAGGTGGTCGCGTATGGGGCGGGGCATGGCATGGTGGGCGGCCCAACCCGGGACCAAATTATGGGCGACAATCCAGAGGGCAAGTCGGGAACCGTGGGCGGGATCGCGGCTCCCGCCTTGTTGCGCGGGTGATGCCGCGTTCGCGGCGGGATCAGCGATCCCGCCCCACAATTCAGATGTAATACATCTCGGTCGGATTTTTGGTCGCCAGCTGGTCGAGGGTGTAAGCCTTCGTCTTCTCCGCCAGGGTCGCGCCGATCTCGCCCCAGATCTGCTTGAGCCGCCGGCCGCTGCGGCCCTGAAAATTGCCGCTCAGGTGGAGGCAGCCGCCCTCTACGGCCTCGAGGATGTCGTGCAGGGAGATGTCCTCCGGCGCGCGGGCCAGGGTGTAGCCGCCGAGGTTGCCGCGGCGGCTGACGATGAGGCCGTGGGCGCGCAGCTTGCCGAGGATCTGCGCGAGGAAATTGGCCGGGACGGCCTCGGTGCGCGCGAGGTGCTCGATCTGGGCCAGCTTGCCCGAGTCGTGCAGGCGCGCCAGCTCGGCCATGACGCGGCAGGCATAGTCGACTTTGACGGAAACTTTCACGGGTGGGGGAAGGGGCCGGGGGTCAGATGGTGTAGTCGCCGTTCTCCGCCCGCACGACCTCGTGCGGCGGCAGGAGCATGCCGGCGGCGACGGTGGCGTTGGTGCCCGGCTCGATCAGGATGAAGGAGCCGGTGAGCCGGTTGGTGGCATAGCCGTCGAACACGAGCGGCCGGGCCGTGTGCAGGCGGATCTCGCCGAGGTCGTTCATGGCCAGTGCGGCCGGGGCGGGCTCGGTGTCGAGGGTGGTGACGTTGAGCTTGTTGACGAGCTCGGTGACCACGGCCTGCACGGTGTGGGTGGTGTGCTTGAGGAGATATTTCTTCCCGGCCTGGAGCGGGCGCGGGTGCATCCAGCAGACCTCGGCCGACAGGTCGCAGCCGGCGCCGGGCAGGTGGTCGGTGCCGATGATCATGCTGCCGCGGCTGATGTCGATGTCGTGCTCGAGCACGAGCGTGACGGACTGCGGGCAGAACGCCTCCGCCACCGGGCCGTCAAAGGTCCAGATCTGCTTCACCGTGGTCTTGAGGCCGGCCGGCAGGGCGATGACCTGCTGGCCGGTGCGCACGAGGCCGCCGGCGATCTGGCCGCTGAAGCCGCGGAAGTCATGCAGCGCCGGATCGGTCGGATGATTCGGGCGGTTGACCCACTGGACGGGCAGCCGGAAGTCGTGCAGGTTCCAGTCGCTGGCGATGTGCACGCTCTCCAGGTGGCCGAGCAGGGGCGGCCCGGGGTACCAGGGCGTGTGCGGCGAGGCCTCGACGACGTTGTCGCCGGTGAGCGCGCTGAGCGGGATGAATTTGACGTCCCGGATGTCGAGGCGCGGGAGGAACTCCTCGAACTGCGCGCGGATCTCGAGGAAGCGCTCCTGGCTCCAGCCGACAAGGTCCATCTTGTTGACCGCGACCACGAGGTGCGGGATGCGCAGGAGCGAGGCGATGGCGGTGTGGCGGCGGCTCTGCTCGATCACGCCGGTGCGGGCGTCGACGAGGACGACGGCCAGGTTGGCCGACGAGGCGCCGGTGACCATGTTGCGCGTGTACTGGACGTGGCCCGGGGTGTCGGCGATGATGAACTTGCGGCGCGGGGTGGCGAAGTAGCGGTAGGCGACGTCGATGGTGATGCCCTGCTCGCGCTCGGCGCGGAGGCCGTCGGTCAGGTTGGCGAGGTTGATCTGGCCGCCGCCGGTGATGTCGGCTGAGCGCTCCAGGGCCTCGAGCTGGTCCTCCATCAGCGACTTCGAGTCGTAGAGCAGGCGGCCGATGAGCGTGGACTTGCCGTCGTCGACGCTGCCGCAGGTGTTGAAGCGGAGGATGTCGACCGGGGCGGTCACGGGGGCGGGGGGCGGCATGACTTCTTCCGTGAACATTTAGAAATAACCCGCCTTCTTGCGGTCCTCCATCGCGGCCTCGGAGGCCCGGTCGTCGGCGCGCGAGCCGCGCTCGGTCACGCGGGCGGCGGCGATCTCCGCGATGATGTCGGCGACGGTGGTGGCGGGGGACTCGACGCAGCCGGTGCTGATGATGTCGCCGATGGTGCGCACGCGGACGACGAGGTCGCGGACCTCCTCGTTCGGCCGGGGCGGCACGAGGGGATTGACCGGCAGCCACTGGCCGCCGCGCCGCACGCAGGGGCGGCGGTGGCTGAAATAAATGCTCGGCACCTCCAGCCGCTCGCGCTGGATGTATTCCCACACGTCCATCTCCGTCCAGTTGCTGAGCGGGAAGACGCGCATGTTTTCGCCCGGGTTCAGGCGGCCGTTGTAGAGGTTCCAGATCTCGGGGCGCTGGTTTTTCGGGTCCCACTGGCCGAAGCTGTCGCGGAAGCTGAAGAAGCGCTCCTTGGCGCGGGCCTTCTCCTCGTCGCGGCGGGCGCCGCCGATGCAGCAGTCGAGGCGGAACTCCTCGATGGCGGCGAGCAGGGTGGGGATCTGCAGGCGGTTGCGGCTGATCTCGCCGGGGGCCGGCTGGGCGATACCCCGGGCGATGGCGTCCTCGACCGTGCGGATGATGAGCTTCGCCCCGAGCTCCCGGGCCCGGCGGTCGCGGAACGCGTTCAGCTCCGGGAAATGGTGGCCGGTGTCGACGTTGAGCAGCGGCAGCGGCAGTTCGGACGGGCGGAAGGCCTTCTCGGCGAGGCGCAGCAGGCAGATGGAATCCTTGCCGCCGGAAAAGAGCAGGGCGGGCCGCTCAAATTCGCCCGCAACCTCGCGCATGAGGTGGATCGATTCGGTTTCGAGATGCTGGAGATGGTCGAGGTGGTAGCTTTGCATGTTCGGGGGCGTGGCGCGCCCGGCGGGACGAAGGATGACAGGCGGCGGCGGCGGGTCAAACCGTGACGGCCGGCCGGCCCCACGCGGCGTGGAGGCCGCACTCGCGTTTTTCGTCGGCCTTGGCGGGGTCGAAATAGTCCCACTCGTTCGGCAGCCGGTGCAGCGCCAGGTAGGCCTCGAGGTCGGCGTCGGTGGCATAAAAGAGGGGGCTGACCTTGAGCGCGCCGAAATTCTCATCCCGCGAGACGATGTCGAGGCCGGCGCGGTTGGGATTCTGCACCCGGCGCAGGGCGGTGAGCCAGACCTGCGGGGCCAGTTCCCGCATGCCGCGCTGGAAGGGCTCGAGCTTCATCAGGGCGCTGAATTTTTTCAAACCGGCCTCGTCATCGGTGGTCGGGACGGGCCCGTAAAGGGTGTCGCGGTGCGCGGGCGTGAGCTGCGGCAGGTAGGGCTTGAGGTTGAGTTTCAGCCGGGTGCGCAGGTCCTCGGCGTGCCGGTAGGTCGCGGGGCGGTTGTAGCCGTGGTCGACCCAGAGCACCGGGATGTCCGGCTGGGCCGTCACGGCGAGGTGGAGGATGGCCGCCTCGTACGGCCGGAAGTTGGTCGAGACGAGCGCGCGGCCGCCGGACTGGGCGAGGGCCCAGCGGACGATCGCGAGCGGGGTCTGGGCGCGCAGCTCGGCGTTCCAGCGGGTGAGTTCGGCGTCGGACATGTCAGTGGAGGGCGGGGGCGGGGGAGGCGGAAGCGACCTCCTCGGCCGCTCCCGCCAGTTTATGCCCGGGCAACACCACCCGGGAACAAAAGTCGCCGAAGCGCTCGCCGGCCAGCCGCTCGCTTTTCCAGCGGAGCAGCAGCGGGCGGAGTTCCGCCTCGATCTCGGGGTCCTTGACCGTGTCCTTGTAGACCTGGTTGAGGCGCGTGCCGGCGGCGTTGCCGCCGACCCAGAGCTGGTAGCGGCCGGGGGCCTTGCCGACAAAGGCGATCTCGGCCATGTAGGGCCGGGCGCAGCCGTTGGGGCAGCCGGTGGAGCGGATGATGATCTCCTCGCCACCGAGGCCGAGCTCGCCGCCGAGCTTTTCCAGGCGGTCGATGAGGCCCGGCAGCATGCGCTCGGACTCGGCGAGGCCGAGGCCGCAGGTCGGCAGCGACGGGCAGGCCATCGCCGCGGCGTGCAAGACGCTGGCCTGCCGGTCGACCGGGACGCCGTGCGCGGCGAGCAGCGCCGTGATCGGGTCGCGGTCGGCGGCGGGGACATGGGCGAGGATGACATTCTGGTTGGCCGAGAGCCGGAACTCGAGGTGCGGGAATTTTTCGGCGACCTGGCGCAGCGCGGTCTTCTGGGCGCGGCCGGGCACGTCCTTGATCCGGCCGGTCTCGACGAAGAGGGTGAGGAACAGGCGGCCGTCGACCGCGCGGTGCCAGCCATAGAGGTCGCCGGTGGAGGTGAACTCGTAGCGGCGGACGCCGGCGAGGGCGTCGCCCGTGCGGCGGTTGATCTCGGCGGTGACCCAGGCCGCGCCGCGTTCCTCGACGACGTATTTCAGGCGGGCGTGCTTGCGGTTGGTGCGATCGCCGAAATCGCGGTGGATGGTCAGCACGGCCCGGGCCACGTCGACGAGCCGTTCGCGCGGGAGGTAGCCGAGGACGTCGGCGATGCGCGGGTAGGTCTGCACGTTGCCGTGGCTGCGGCCCATGCCGCCGCCGACGGTGACGTTGTAGCCGACGAGCCGGTCGCCCTCGAGGACGGCGATGAAGCCGAGGTCGTTGGTGAAGATGTCGATGTCGTTCACCGGCGGGATGACGAAGCCGACCTTGAACTTCCGCGGCAGATACGTCTGGCCGTAGAGCGGGTCCGTGAAATTCCGCTGGGCCGGCTCGTCGAGCTTCAGTTGCACATGGTCGACCCAGATGGAGTGGTAGGCGGGGGTCTGCGGCGCGAGGGCGTCGGCCACGCGGACGCTGTCGGCGAAGACCTGCTCGCGGGCCGGGGTCGTCGCGGGGGTGGGCGAGGCGGTGACGTTGCGGTTGACGTCGCCGCAGGCCGCGAGGGTGGACAGCAGCGATTCGTTGATCCGCCGGATCAGCGGGCCGAGGCCGGCCATGACGACGCCGTGAAACTGGATGCTCTGGCGCGTGGTCAGCCGCAGGGTGTTGTTGCCATACTGCGTCGCGAGGTCGTCGAACGTGATCCACTGGGCCGGGGTCATGACGCCGCCCGGGATGCGGCCGCGGATCATCAGCATGTATTTCTTGGCCGTCTTGCGGAGGTCGCGGTCGTCCTGCTGGTAAATGCCATGGAACTTGATGAACTGCTGGTCATCCTCGGAAAACCGGTCGGCGGCCGGATCGGCCAGGGTGGCGGCGATATTGCCGGCCAGCGTGGGATCGTTCTGCTTGAGCACCTCGTTCTTGCTAACCGGCGCGGATGGATTTAGAGACATGACAACCAGAATGCTTGCACCTGTCAGCCAACGGGTAAAGTTTAAAAGTAGTCATATCGACTAAAGATGTCATGATTGATTTAAATATGTCCGGGGCAAAGGGTTTTGTCTGGCTCGTCGGGGCCGGTCCCGGCGCGGCTGACTTGATCACGCTGCGCGGACACCAGCTTTTACAAGCAGCCGAGGCGGTCGTGTGCGATGAGCTGGTCAACAAGGAGCTGCTCCGGCTCTGCCCGCCGGGATGTGAAGTGCATCTGGTCGGCAAGCGCGCCGGGAGCCACAGCGCGACCCAGCCCGAGATCAGCACCCTCCTGGTGGCGCTGGCCGCCGCCGGCAAGAAGGTCGTCCGCCTGAAAGGCGGTGATCCGCTGATCTTCGGCCGGGCCGGCGAGGAGATGCAGGCGCTGCGCGAGGCGGGGATCGGTTTTGCGATCGTGCCCGGGGTCACGGCCGCGACTGCGGCCGGCGCCTGCGCGGGGCTGCCGCTGACGCATCGCGACCATTCCTCCGCGGTCGTCTTCGTCACCGGCCACCAATGTGCGGCCAACACCGACGTGCTCGACTGGGGCGCGCTCGCCCGGCTGCGGGCCACGCTTTGTTTCTACATGGGGGTCCGCCGGCTGCCGGAGATCGCACGGAATCTGCGGCACCACGGCATGCCGGCCGGCATGCCCCTCGCCCTGGTCAGCGAGGCCACCCTGCCGGCCCAGCAGATCCATCTCGGCACGCTGGGCGACGCGGAAAAACTTTCCGCCGGGCTGGCCGGCCAGCCGGCGCTCGTCGTGATTGGCGAAGTGGTGCGGCTTTCGACCTTCGCCGCCGGGCTCCCGCAGTTGCACGCGCAGGCGCTGAAACCAGATCGCTTGTAGGAGGGCGCCCCGTCCACAGGAAGGGGAAGCGGATCACCGCGCCGCCCGCCAGCGGTCGGCCAGGATTTCCACCAGCAGCGGATGTGCGCCGACCAGCCCGGTCATGCTTGTGTGCAACGACGGATGCGCCGCCTCCGCGTGCCGGCAGATCCTGGCCACGTCGCCCTCCGGCCCGGCGTGGCGGCCGGGCAGCAGGAATTGCATCGCCACGATCACGCGGCCGGCGGACCACGCCGGCTCCACCAGCAGGTCCGCGAGCAAGGGAGCGGTGAAATCATAGGCCGGCTCCGGCCGGCGCTCCATGCTGCACGGCGCCACCGCCGCCGCGCGCGCGCCGAGCCGCGCGGCCAATTGCGCGGCGAGTTCGTTGCGCACGGCGGTGACCGCCGGGACCGGACTGCCGTGGTCCACGAGCGCCACCCGGACGGAGCCCGGCGGGCTGGAGCCGAGTTCGGGGTTCACCTGGTCGGCGAGGATGCGCGCGAGCCGGTCGTCGCCGGCGGCGTGCAGCGCGGGCGCGAGTCGCACGCTGAGCGCCGGGTGCCTGGTCTGCAGCCGGGCGACCTGCTCCGGGATGTAGACCGTCAGCGCCTGGCTGGGGCCGAAAAAAAGCGGCAGCAGCAGAAAGTCGTTCTGCCCGGCGGCCAGCCGCCGTTCGAGGGCGGGGACGAGGATCTCCGCCGGCCGGCCCGCGAGGAGCCCGGGGTCGACGGCCGAGGCGTGGAGCAACGAGACCGGCTCGACCGCGTGGCCAAGCCGGGCGGCGAGCTGCGCCGCCAGACCGCGCAGGGCGAGCGTGGCGGCGGGCTGCAGCGAGCCGTTGTCGACGAGCAGGGTCGTGCGGGCCATCACTCCAGGCCGGCGACGTTCACGTCGTTGGCGTATTCGACGGCGAACTTCACCGTCAGCTCGCGCTTCTCGCCGGGCTTGAGGTCGAGCGACCACCTGAGCGTGCCCTCGTCGGTGGGCTTCACGTCCGCGGCGTCGGGCGAGAGCAGCTTCACGGTGATCTTCTCGTTACGCGACAGCGGGACCTGGTCGGCCACGATCACGCGCTCGGCGGTCCGCTTGTTGTTCTGGATCGTGAGCAGGTATTCGTAGGTGATGCGCTTGCCGGAGTTGGTCAGGCCGGTATCCTCGGTGAACTTGTTCACGCGCTTGTGCTTCACGCTGATGCCCTCGTCGGCGCCGAGGGCCAGGTCGAACTTCTCGCCGGCCATCACGGTGCGGAGGCCGCTGGTGGCGACGAAGGTGCCGTCGAGGAACACGTTCATGGCGCCGGCGAGCAGCGGGAAGTCGGAGGTGTTGACGACCTTCGCGGTCAGGTAGGCCGCGGCGAGCCGCTTCGGCACGGTGAGGTACTCGGGGTTGGCGGCGAGCCGGGCCGACATGATCGGCACCTTTTGCGGGGAGTTGTCGCTCGGCACGCTGGCCGCGCTGGCGATCTTGAACGAGGCGCTGGTCGCGGCGGACTCGATCGCGGCGACGGCCATGGCGGCGTCCTTGAGCTCGAGCGCCGGGGCGTCGGTGGTCATCGTCTGCATGTTCACCCCGCCGGCGGCGGCGGGAGCATTTGAGCGCATGGCCTTGGCCATGTAGTCGCGCCGCCTTTCATCCGCTTCCTGGCGGGCGAGCAGGGGATTGAACACGTCGAGGTTCCAGACCGTCAGCCCCGGGGCGGCGCCGCCGAGCGATGGACGCGCGGTCGAGAGGGTGAGGGCGACGTCCTTCCAGTCCTCGCCGGTGTTCTGGCGGACGAGGCCGAAGTAGCCGAGGGCCACGGCGCGCTCGGCGGTGAGCACGCGGGCGTCGTAGCTGGGCACCCAGGAGGCGCCGGGCACGGTGTAGGACAGCGCGACGCTGAGGCTGCCGGCCGCGGCGGCTGAGACGTGGACGGTGACGGTCTTGTAGCCGCGGCCGCCGGCGCCGCGCAGCTCGTTGAGCTGGCTTTGCACGGTGTTCACCTTGTTTTGAAGGTCCTCGCGCTGCTCGTCGAGCGTGGCGTTCTCTGCGACGAACTTGGCCTGCTGCTCCGAGAGAAAGGTGAGCGAGCTGGTGAACTGGGCCAGCTCGGGCCGGGGCACGTCCTTGGCCGGCGGGGCGAAGAGGGCGGCCTCCATCTTGTCCAGCATGTTGCTCTGGGCGCGAAGGACGCTGGTGCGGTCGTTGAGGGCGCGCAGCTGCCGGGCGAAGTCGCGCAGCTGGTCCTCGAGCTCCTTCACGCGGACGTTCGGCGTGAAGTCGACATAGGTGCGCTTCGCGCTGACATCCAGGATGGTGGCGGCGGCGGTGCCCGAGCCGCTGACCTGCAGGGACTGGTCGTTGAGCGCCTCGGGCAGGTTGGCGAAGACCAGCGCCGTGACCCCGCCGGGCAGGTCGACGGTGCCGGAGCGGGTGACGACGGCGCGGTCGGTGTAGACTGTGACCGCGGAAATAGTGGAGCTGACGACTTGACCAGGCTCAGTGACGGCGGGCGAGGCGCCGAGACGGAGAACAAGGGACAGCAGACCGAGGCACAGGAGGGGACGGGTGATTTTCATGGGAGGAACGTAGGAGGGATGAATGGCTAGACGTGCCGGCGGTCACTTTATTAGAGGCCCGCCTCACCAATCGTCGGTACGGAACGGCGCCGCGGGCAGTCCCGCTCCATTATAGAGGCCGGCGGCGGGGCTGTTGGTCCAGGCGTAGCGCACGGCGACGGGATCCGGCACGGCGGCCGCGGCGACCAGCACGCTGTCGCCGTCGATCTGCGCGGTCGCGGCGTGGAAAACCCGGTCGGGGCCCGCGAGTTCGAAGCCCGGGAGCGGCGCGGGTCGCGCCACCAGACCCGCGGCGTGGGTGAACCTGACCCGCAGCGCCGCGCCTTCGCGGCCGGCTGACGCGAACACCGGTCCGGTCCATTCGACCGGCAGTCCATGGACGCGGGCCTCGGCGAGCCGCGCGAGCCGTTCGCCGACCGGCTGCTTGTTGGTCGGGTGCAGCACGTCGGGATCGCCGACATCGATCGTCACGGCCATGCCCGTGTTGGACAGCGCGAGGGCGGCGGCCTGGGCCTCGCGCAGCGCGGCCCATTTGCGCCCGCTGGCGTCGCCGTCGGCGTAGTTGGGCAGCTGCACGAAATAAAAGGGGAAATCCCCGGCCGGCCACGCGTCGCGCCACGAACGGATCAGGGCCGGGAACAGCTCGCGGTATTCCGCCTCGCGGCCGACGTTGGACTCGCCCTGGTACCAGAGCACGCCGCGGAGGGCGTAGGGCGCGAGCGGCCGGATCATGCCGTTCCAGAGTGCGCCGGGCGCGTAGGCCGTGCCGGGTCCGACCGGCGGATGCGGCCAGGCCAGGGGATTGGGCCGGCCGGTGGCGCGCGACGCCTCGTCGGCCTGCCGCCAGGCCGCGTCCAGCGCCGGATATCCCGCCCGCTGCTGCGGAAAAACCTTCAGGGCTTCCTGCCATTCCGCGTTGAACCGCGGCCAAGCCGCCGTCGTGCGCAGCACCGGTTCGACCAGCCACGACTCGATCGGTGTGCCGCCCCACGAGCTGTGGATGATGCCGACGGGCACCTGCAGCTTCTCCGCCAGCGCGCGGGCGAAGTAAAACCCGACCGCGGAAAAACCGCCCGCGGTCCCGGGCGCGGCCACCTGCCAGCCGCGGGTCTTCACGGTGTCCGCCGGCTGGTCGGACGGGGAATGCTCGACGTGCAGCTCGCGGATGAGCGCGGAATGCACCGCGGCCGCCACGGCCTTCCCGTCGGCGGCCCGGTCGAGCGAAAACTCCATGTTCGACTGGCCCGAGGCCAGCCAGACCTCGCCCACCACGACGTCGCGCAGCGTGACCGAGGCCGGGCCGGCGGCGATGACCAGGTCCGCGCCCCCGGCGCTGGCGGGCATGGGCGCCAGCCGGACCGCCCAGCGGCCGTCCGGGCCGGCGGTGGTCGCGAGCTGCTGGCCCCGGTACCGCACGGTGATTTTCTCGCCGGGGCCGGCGCGGCCCCAGACGGGCACGGCGGTGTCGCGCTGCAGCACGGCATGGTCGGTGAAGGGCGGGGCGGGGACCAGGGCGGCGAGGCAGGAGCCGGCGATCAGCGTGCCGACGGCGGCAAGGCGGAGGGGATTCATCGGGGGGAGGATTGGACGGCACCGCGCCGCGGTGCGCAACCCGCATTTGTGCGCCCACTCTGCGTTTGCGTCCCGCCGGCCGGGGTGTTTGCTCAGGCAACCATGCTTTACCACTGCGTTTATTTCTGGCTGAAACCCGGGCTCACGGCCGCCGAGCGGGCGGATTTCCGCCGCAGTGTCGAGACCCTCAAGGGCATCAAGGCGGTGGAATCGGTCGCGGTCGGCGCGCCCGCCCCCACCGAGCGCCGCCCGGTCATCGACGCCAGCTACGATGTCGCGCTCATCGTCCTCTGCCGCGATGTCGCCGCGCAGAACGCCTACCAGGTCGACCCCATCCACCTGGCGTTCGTGGAGCAATGCAAGCACTGCTGGACCCGCGTGCAGATCTACGACTCGGAGTGACGCGCCCATGCCCGCGCTCGCCGGCCAGGTCGTGATCGTCACCGGCGCCTCGGCCGGCATCGGCGAGGCCACGGCCCGCCGGCTGGCCCGCGCCGGGGCGCGGGTCGTCCTCACCGCGCGGCGGCCCGACCGGCTCGAAGCCCTCGCGCGCGGGCTCGATCCGACCGGCGCGAACGTCCTCGCCGTGGCCGCGGATGTGACGAGCGACCCGGACCGGCGGCGGCTGGTGGCGGCGGCGATGGAAAAATTCGGCCGGATCGACGCGCTTGTGAACAACGCCGGCTACGGCACGCGCGGACCGGTGGAGATGGCGCCGGTGGACGCGATCCGGAAAAATTTCGAGACGAACGTGTTTGCCCTCGTCGCGTTGACGCAGCTCGTGCTGCCCGGGATGCGCGCGCGCGGCGCGGGCTGCATCGTCAACATCGGCTCGGTCGCCGGCCGGATCGCGCGGCCGCTGTCGAGCATCTACGATTCGACCAAGCACGCGCTCGAGGCGCTGACCGACGGCCTGCGCGGCGAACTGCGGCCGTTCGGGGTCCGCGTGACGCTGATCCGGCCCGGGTTCATCCTCACGGAGTTTGTCGAGGCGGCGGACGCGGCCTCGGCGGAGGTGCGGGCCCACGCCGGCGCCTATGCGCCCTTCTACAAGGGCTACGGCGAGAACACCGCGCTGATGCGCCGGGTCGCGGGCGAGCCGGACGACATCGCCCGGCTGGTGGCGCGGGCGCTGGCCAGCGACGACCCCGCCCCGCGCTACAGCGGCCCGTTCCACGCCAAGGTTTTCCTGCTGCTGAAGTGGCTCCTGCCCGACCGGCTGCTCGAGCGCATCCTCCGGCTGAAAGCCTAGGCGCACCGCGATCAGGCGGGGAGCCGGCCCGGCCGCCGGCCCAGTTGCCAGATCCGCTCGGCGCGTGTGCCGATGAGCCAGAAGCTGGCGGCCAGCAGGGCGAAGAACACGGCCTTGTGCAGTCCGTCCCAGAAATACTCGAAGAAGCGGGTGTAGAGGTTGAGGCCGAGGAAGGTCAGGCCGAAGCCGCGGAGCACGCCGTCGTCTTTTTTCAGCCCGAGCCAGATGCCGGCCGCGGCGGCGAGGCCGCAATACACCGACCAGTGGAACAGTTCCAGGTGGGTCGCGCGGTGCCACGAGGCGTAGCCGTCGAAGTTGCCCCAGATGGACAGGATCCAGAGCGCAATGAACAGGTAGAGCAGGCCGATGACGCGCGTCGGGCCGAAGAACGCGGCGGTGCGCGCGCGGTTCGGCAGCACCAGCGCCGCGAGGGTGAGGGCGGCGCCGAACAGCACGAAGCGCAGCGGGCAGGCCATGCCGAGGTAGTAGGCGCCCCCGCCCGACAGGTAGCCGGTTTCCGCGCCGAACCAGCCACCGAGCGCAAGCAGGCTGAACACCCAGATGAGCTGCGATTCGAGCCCCAGGCCCAGCCCGCCGTACAACAGGGCGGCGAGCAGGAGGAGCAGCGAGTAATGGCCGCTGCCGTGGTCGATCGCCCGCCCCAGGCAGGCGACGGCCCCGGCGAGGGCGAGGACCCCGGCGAAGAACACGGCCTCGTTGCTGTAGATCCGGTCCGGGTGCCGTTGGCGGCGTTTCCAGCCGAGCGCGAAGATGACGGCGGAAAGCCCGGCGCAGACCAGGCTCCTGCCGGCCCACGGCAGCGTGAAGATCCGCGCCAGCAGGGCCCGCAGCCACTGGTCCGCCAGTGCCGAACCGAGGGCGATGACCGCACACCCGAGCGCGAGCACGAAGGCATAGCGCGCCAGCCGGCGCCAGTCGAAGGCCAGCGGGTGGATGTGGGCGCGCACCCGGGCGGCCGTGGCGGCATCGAGCACCTGCTCCTGTTCCAGGGTCTGGATCGCGTGGAGGACGATGCGGTTTTTTTTCTTGGGGAGTTCCATGGGAGGCAGGGGGCGGAGGTTGCGGCGCGAAACCAGCATACCGGATGGGCGCCGCGCGGCGTTAATCGAATAATTCGATGCGCGGCATCGCCGGGCTCGATCACCCGGCGCCAGCCCTCAGTCCGCCGGGGGAACGGCCGGCGGCGTCACGGCCAGGAAAGCCGCCAGCCCCGCGGCGAATTTTTTGCCGAGGCCGGGGGCGGCGGCGATCTCGTCCGCCGTGGCGGTGCGGAGCCTGGCGAGGGAGCCGAAGTGGACGAGGAGCGCGGCCTTCCTTCGGGCGCCGAGGCCGGGGAAACCGTCGAGGAGGCTCTCCTTGATCCTCCGCGAGCGCAGGTCGGCGTTGTAGGTGTTGGCGAAGCGGTGCGCCTCGTCGCGCAGGCGCTGGAGGAGGTTCAGCCCGGGGTTGCCCAGGGGGAGGTTGAGCGGGGGGCGCCCGTCGGGGAAGAGGATCGTCTCCCGCTTTTTCGCGAGGCCGATCAGGGGCGGCGGCAGGCAGTCGAGGCCGACGAAGGCCTTCAGCGCCGCGGCGACCTGGCCGCGGCCGCCGTCGATGACCACCAGGTCGGGGAACGGCTTCCGCTCCGCGCTGAGCCGGCGGTAGCGGCGGGCCACGACCTCCTCCATCGCCTTGAAGTCGTCGTTGCCGATGAAGCTCTTGATGGCGAAGCGGCGGTACTGGGCCTTGTCGGGCCGGCCGTCGGTGAAATGCACCATCGACGCGACGACAAAGGTCCCCGAGATGTGGGAGATGTCGAAGCACTCCATGTGCGCCGGCAGGCCGGCCAGGCCCAGTGCGCCGTGCAGCTCCCGGAGCGCCTCCTCGTCCGGCCGCACCTGCGTGAAGTCGCGGGTGAACTTGCGGGTGCGGGCGAGCGTGCGCTCCAGCGCGAGCACGATGTCGCGCAGCTCGGCGGCCTTTTCGAATTCCTGCTGCGCGGCGCGGGCGGACATCTCCCCGCGCAGCGCGGCCAGCCACGCGCGGCTCTGGCCGTCGAGAAAGTCGCAGGCGGCCACGACCCGGGCGCGGTATTCGTCCGCCGTCACCACGTTGGGCCAGCCGGAGATCTCGGCGCGGACATCGTCGTAGAGCCGCCAGGTGCCGTCGGGGAGCGGTTTCGGCGTGGTGTCGGCGAGCAGGATGCCGAATTTCCGGCGCATGGTCGCGAGCGTCTTGCGCAGCAGGCCGGAGTGGGCGAAGGGCCCGAAATAGCGCGAGCGGGCGTCCGCCTTGAAGCGGGTCAGCGCGAAGCGCGGCAGCGGGGCGGCGAGGTCGAGCCGGACGAGCAGGAAGCGCTTGTCGTCGGTGAAGTCGGTGTTGTATCTCGGCCGCCACTGCTTGATCAGCTTGCCCTCGAGCAGCAGGGCCTCGGGCTCGGACCGGACCGTGAGGACCTCGAGGTCTGCGATCATCCCGATCAGCGCGCGGATCTTGGGCTGGTGCTGCAGCTGCCGGGCACGGCCGGCCTGGAAGTAGGAGGCCACGCGCTTTTTCAGGCTCTTGGCCTTGCCGACGTAGATGATGCGGCCCAGGCGGTCCTTCATCAGGTACACGCCCGGCCCGTCCGGCAGGGCGCGGACCTTGGCCTTGAGCGAATCGCGGTGTGCGGGGGCTGGCATTTTGCTGAAAACGAGGTAGGTTGCGTCGACCCACCTCTCATGGCCACCTCGGAATCGTTGCAACCGCGCGCCGCCGGCGCCGCGCCCCGCTTTGAATTGCTCACGCTGGGCGACGAGCTGCTGCTCGGGCTGACGGCCAACGGCCACCTGACCTTCATCGGCGCGCAGCTCGGCCGGCGCGGCGTGCTGCTCCAGCGCCAGGTGACCATCACGGACGAGGCGGACGCCATCGCGGCGCAGTTCCGCGAGAGCTGGGCCCGGGCCGACGTGGTCATCACCACCGGCGGGCTGGGCCCGACCTGCGACGACCGCACGCGCGAGGTGCTGGCGGCGGCGCTCGGCCAGCCGCTGGTCCGGGACCACGCCATCGAGCAGGCCATCGCCGACCGCTTCGCGAAGAGCAACCGGAAGATGACCCCGAACAACCTGAAGCAGGCCGACCGCTTCGAGCGCGGCGAGGTGCTGCCCAACGCCAACGGCACGGCCCCGGGGCTCTGGGTCGAGCAGGACGGCCGGGTGCTGATCATGCTGCCCGGGCCGCCCAACGAGCTGCAGCCGATGTTCACCGAGCAGGTGCTGCCGCGGCTGGCCCGCCTCGGACTGCTGAGCGAGACCGAGGCCTACGTCCAGATCCGCACCGCCGGCGTGGGCGAGTCGATGCTCGAGACGCGGTTCCAGCCGATCTTCGACCGCTACCCCGCGCTGGGCATCGCCTACTGCGCGCACCAGGGCCAGGTGGACTGCCGCGTGAGCTCGCCGGACGGCACCTACGGCATGGAAAAGCTCCGCAGCATCGCGGAGGAATGCGCCACGCTGCTGGGCGACGACTTTGTGTGCTTCGGCCACCACTCGCTCGCGAAGGTGGTGGCGGACCAGCTGCGCGAGAACGCCCGCACGCTCGCCGTGGCGGAATCGTGCACCGGCGGGCTGCTCGCCAACAGCTTCACCGACATCTGCGGCGCCTCGAAGTTTTTCCAGGGCGGCATCGTCTCCTACAGCAACGATGCGAAGATGCTCCTGCTCGACTGCCCCGAGTGCCTGCTGTCGCAGCACGGCGCGGTCAGCGCCGAGTGCGCCGTGGCGATGGCCACCGGCGTGGCCGAGCAGCTGGCGGCGGATTACGGCGTGGCCATCACGGGTTTCGCCGGCCCGGCGGGCGGCTGCGGCGAGAATCCCGTGGGGACCATCTACCTTGGGATGCATGCGCCCGGCGGCGACTGGTCGCGCAAGCTGACCTACCCCGGCCCGCGCGGCACGGTGAAGCAGCGCTCGGTGACGGCCGCCGTCGACTGGCTCCGCCGCGAGCTCCTCCGCGAGGCCCGCAAGGTCACGGTGCCGCTGGCGAACTGAGGCGCGGGTTCCGTGGGCCAGGCCCTACGGCGGCGGGGCGGACGGGGGCGGGAGCGAGGTGACGTACGCCGCGATCGCCACCAGGTCATCGCCCGTGAGCTGGGCGACGACCGGCAGCATCAGGGGGGCGGACTTGCCCCGCCGCGTGCCCGACTGCAGATCGTACAGCTGCCGCACCAGGTAGCTCGGGGACCGGCCGGCGATGCCCGGCACATCCGCCAGGCCCATGAGATCAGGGCCGTGGCACGCGGCGCACGCGAGGGTCCTGCCCGGGACGGTCCGGCCCCCGGCCCCGCGCTGGCCGCCGGTGGTCACGAGATCCCGGCCCCGCGCGATGCTGCCCGGCGGCACGTAGGCGATGAAGCCCGCGCGTGGGTTGCGCAGCACCTCGGTCTGCTCCACGTCGGCCGGCACCTCGATGATCCGGCCCGCGATCGGCTCGGTCCGGTCCTCCCCGGTCGGCTGGAAGAGGTTGCCCTCGATGCGCGTCACCGGCACGCGGTCGGTCTCGACCACCCTGGTCCAGGGCGTCCACTTCATCGCCCCGAAATACTCCGCCGCGGCCTGCATCTCCGCAGGGCTCATGGCCCGCGCCAGCCCGGTCATCAGGGGGGTGTTGGGTTTCCGCGGGTCGGCCGAGGCGCGCGCGCCGTTCCGGAAATCCTCGAGCTGGCGGAGAAAATACGCCACGGGCTGCCCCGCGACCGGCGCGTTTTCCGGGCGGCCCCGGCCCGTGGGCAGGTGGCAGAGGGCGCAGCCCCAGGAGGCGGGGCCCAGGCTCGCCGGACCGTGCACGACCACGTTCGGCATCGGCGGATGATCCTCCGGGAACCAGTCGGCCACGTTGCCGGAGTCGCGGATGTCCACCCGGGAAAACGCGGCCCGGCTGCCCGCCACGTGCCGCAGCCGCGTCTGCTCGGCCGCGGGCTCGTTGGTGCGCAGGTCGCGCGAAGTCCGGGGCACCGTCGGCGGCCGCGGTTGGTCGCCGGGGGCGGGCGGGGTGGCGTAGCCGTAGGCCCAGAGCGGCTCCGGGAGGTCGGCGGCGTGGACCGCGCCGGCCCCGAGCGCGAGCCAGCCCGCCACGAGGGCGAGCCGGCACAGGCGCCGCCCCACCGACCGGACAGGCTGGGGGCGGGGACGGGGGCGGTCCATCGGCGGAATGGTTTTCAGCGGCCGGCCGGCGTCAACCGCATACCCGCCGAATATTTTTCGTGCGCTTTCGCGGGTTTCGTGGGCAAATCGCCGCCCATGCCCGCCGCCGCCAAAAACTTCGCGTTCATCTGCGGCCCGGACGACTTCCTCGTCAACCGGCTCGGCGCGGAGCGCTTCGCCGGTTTGGCGGACGCGGCCGGCGCGGACGAGTTTGCCCGCGAGATCATCAGCGGCTTCGCCGCCAACGTGGAGGAGGTGGAGACGGCGGTGAACCGCTTCCGCGACGCGGTGCAGACGGTCCCCCTGTTCGGCGGGCAGCGCATCGTCTGGTTCAAGGACGTGAATTTCCTCGCCGACACCGTGACCGGCCGGGCCGAGGGCACGCTCCGGCAGGTCGAGGCGCTGCAGGCGCTGCTGGAGCGGGTGCGCGCCGACGAGGTGACGGTCGTGATCACGGCCGCCCCGGTCGACCGCCGGCGGGCGTTTCCCAAGTGGTGCGAGGCGCAGGCCGACTTCACCCTGGCGGGCGGCGACGGCGAGTCCGCCGGCGAGGCCCTTGCCGGGGTCGCGCAGGCCGAGGCCCGCGCCAGCGGCGCCAGCTTCGGCCCCGGCGCGCTCGAGCTGCTGCTGCAGAAGACCGGGGCCAACACCCGGCTGCTGACCGAGGAGACCCGCAAGCTCGCGACCTACGCGGCCGAGGGCGGCGTGATCGGGGAGGAGCAGGTGGAGGAGCTGACGCCGAATTTCGCCGAGGGGGATTTCTTCGCGTCGGCCGACCGATTCTTCGCCGGGGACCTGCGCGGCACGCTGGCGGAGCTGGCGCGGCATTTCTTCAACGGCGGCGACGCCCGGCCGGTCCTCAGCGCGCTGCAGAACCGCAACCGCATCCTGCTCCAGTGCCGCGTGCTGCTCGACGCCGGCGACCTGCGCGCGCCCGGGCCCTACGGCTTCGACAAGGCCGCGTGGGCCCGCGCCGCGGAGGCCTACGCGCGGCATTTCGGCGGCGGGGCGGAGAAGAGCTCGTACAATTTCTTCAGCCAGAACCAGTGGTACGTCGGCAAGCTCGTCGGCGGCGCCCGGCTGCCGGCCCTGCGCCGGCTGATCGACAACCAGCAGGAGTTCGTCCGCGCCTTCGAGGCGATCGTCCGCCGGCCGCACGAGCAGGAGGCGGTGCTCCGCGACCTGGCCGTGCGGTGCCTGGCGTGAGCGGCCCGGCCGCCACGGTTTTCCGTTGGCAACGCGGGGGGCGGGCACTTACGGTCACGCGCCGTGAAGCCGACCCCGCCCGCCCCTGAAACCATCCCCAACGTGCTCGCCGAGCGCTACGCCTCGCCGGCGATGCGGGAGCTGTGGTCGGCGCACGGCCGCATCCTGCTCGAGCGCGATTTCTGGATCGCGGTGATGAAGGCGCAGAAGGACCTCGGCGTCGCCATCCCCGCCGAGGCGATCCGGGACTACGAACGCGTGCGGGACGACGTGGACGTGGCCCGCATCAAGGAGCGCGAGCGCGTCACCCTCCACGACGTGAAGGCGCGGATCGAGGAATTTTCCGACCTGGCCAAGCGCCAGTTCATCCACCTCGGCCTGACCAGCCGCGACCTGACGGAGAACGTCGAGCAGCTGCAGGTGGCCCGGGCGCTGGCGCTGGTGCGGTTCAAGGTGGCCGCGACGCTCCTTGCGCTCGGCCGGCAGGCGGCGGTGCACCGCGACCTGATGATCACCGGCCGCACGCACAACGTGCCGGCCCAGCCGACCACGCTGGGCAAGCGTTTCGCGATGTTCGGCCAGGAGCTGCTCCTCGCCGCCGCCCGGCTGGACGAGCTCAGCGCGCGCTACCCGGTGCGCGGCCTGAAGGGCGCGGTCGGCACGCAGCTCGACCAGCTGACGCTGCTTGGCGGCGACACCGCCAAGGTCGACCAGCTGGAGGCGCGCATCGTCAAGCACCTCGGGTTCAAGGCGTCGCTCGCCGCGGTCGGCCAGGTCTACCCGCGCAGCCTCGACTTCGACGTGGTGTCCGCGCTGCACCAGGTGGGCGCGGCCGCGGCCAGCGCCGCGACCACCCTCCGGCTCATGGCCGGCGCCGGCCTGCTGACCGAGGGCTTCCAGGAAGGGCAGGTGGGTTCCTCCGCCATGCCGCACAAGGTCAACGCGCGGAACTGCGAGCGCATCGCCGGCTTTGCCACCGTCCTCTCCGGTTACGTGACGATGACGGCGGCGCTCGCCGGCCACCAGTGGAACGAGGGCGACGTGTCGTGCTCGGTCGTGCGCCGCGTGGCGCTGCCCGATGCCTTCTTCGCCCTCGACGGCCTGCTGGAGACCTACCTCACCGTGCTGCGGCAGATGGAGGTCTTCCCGGCGGCCATCGCGGCCGAAAACGAGCGCCACCTGCCGTTCCTCGCCACCACCACGATCATGATGGAGGCGGTGAAGGCCGGGGCGGGCCGCGAGACCGCGCACGCGGCCATCAAGGAGCACGCCCTCGCGGCGGCCCGGGCGATCCGCGCCGGCGGCGACGCCGACCTCCTCGGCCGGCTCGCCGGCGACAAGCGCGTCGGCCTCGCCAAGAGGAAACTGCAGGAGATCCTGGCGCAGCACGAGCGGTTCGTCGGCTCGGCCCCGCACCAGGTGGACGCGTTCGTCGCGGCGGTGCAGGCGCTCGGGAAAAAGCACAAGGGCGCGGCGGACTACCGCCCGGGCAAGCTGTTGTGAGTTTAATTTATTCCGCCGGGCGCGTCATCCCGGACGCACCGCAATTGCACGAAAACCCGGCGGGTCACGGATAACCCGTCCGCCCGCGCTCCCGGCCTCCCGCCGGGCCGGTAATTTCGGGAGATTTGGTTTGCCAGCACTCCGGGGCTGGCCTTTTTTGAACCTTCCGTTTCTTTCCCCGCTTTAAACCACACCACATCATGGCAGAAGAACTAGTCGGTAACTGTTTGATCGGCCAATCCGGCGGCCCCACCGCTGTCATCAACGCCAGCGTCGCCGGCGTGGTCGCCGAGGCCCTGAACCATGCCTGCATCGAGGAGGTCTACGGCGCCCTCAACGGCGTGCTCGGGCTCCTCAACGAGGACTTTGTCGACCTCGCGGCCGAGTCGCAGCAGGCCATCCGCGGCCTCCGCTTCACCCCCGGCGCGGCGCTCGGCACCTGCCGCACCAAGCTGAAGAAGGCCCAGGACTTCGAGCGCGTGCTCGAGGTGTTCAAGGCGCACAACATCCGCTACTATTTCCACGTCGGCGACACCGATTCCCAGGAGACGGCCCTCAAGATCGGCGAGCTGGCCAGGACCCAGGGCTACGACCTCCGCGTCATCGGCATCCCGAAGACGGTCGAGAACGACCTGTCCGCCACCGACCACTGCCCCGGGTACGGCAGCGCGATCAAGTTCATCGGCGCCACGGTCAAGGAGCTCGCGCTGGACGCCGACTCCATGGGCCAGGGCGACCTCGTCACCCTGGTCGAGGTCATGGGCCGCAACACCGGCTGGCTCGCGGCCGGCGCCTCGCTGGCCAAGCGCCGCGACCACCCGAACGATCCCCCGCACCTCGTCTACCTCCCCGAGGTGCCCTTCACCAACGAGAAGTTCCTCGAGGATGTCCGCCGCGTCCTCAAGCGCGAGAAGCACTGCGTCGTCGTCACGGCCGAGGGCCTCGTGGACAAGGACGGCAACTACGTCGCGGTGGAGAACGGCACGACCGAGGCCCAGCTCGGCGGCGTCGGCGAGTTCATGAAGGATCTCGTCGAGTCCCAGATCGGCGCGAAGGCGCGCGTGGCCCGCCTCGGCGTGACCCAGCGCGCCGCCGCCCACCTCGCCTCGAAGACGGACGCCGACGAGGCGTTCCTCGTCGGGCAGGCCGCGGTCCGGGCCGCCGTCGCCGGCGAGACCGACAAGCTCGTCACGCTCGTGCGCGGCGACGGCGACAACTACACCTGCGAGACCGGCTTGTCCGCCCTCGCCGATGTCGTCGGCAACCTGAAGAAGCTGCCCAAGGAATGGGTCAACGAGGACGGCGTCAGCCTGAACTTCCAGTTCTTCCGCTACGCCACGCCGCTGATCCAGGGCGAGGTCGTCGTGCCCTACGACAACGGCCTGCCCGCCTACGTGCGCCTCGCCAAGGAAGGCGTCGACAAGTCGCTGCCGGCCTACGAGGCCTGAGGCCCCCGCCATCCTTCCTCCCGGAGCCGGTCACCCGACCGGCTCTTTTTTTGCGGGGGAACCGGGCGTTCGGGCGGAGCCCGGCCCGGGGGATTGCGCTAATGTTAGACTTAGCCGCCTTTTGATTTCGGCCGCGGGCTGGGATTGTTTCCGGCCCGCAGGCCACCCCCCTTCCGACCCCACTCCGCTAGGTTCACCCTCCACCCTGTCCGATTTCGCATGACTTCCACGGCGTCATCGTCGCGCCTGAATTACCCTAACCCAACCATGAACAACGCAAGAAAACATCTGACCGCGCTGGCTTTGCTGGCAAGCGCGTGGCCCCTGTCCGCCCAAACCGTCGCCCCCGCCCAGCCGTCCGAAAAAACCGGCCAGTCCGCCCCGGTGGTCGCCAAAGCGCAAGAGGAAGCCCCCCTCGTGCTCTCGCCGTTCGAGGTGAGCAGCACGAAGGACACCGGCTACCAGGCCACGGAGACGCTGGCCGGCACCCGCATCCGCACCGACCTGAAGGACGTCGGCTCGGCGATCCAGGTCATCACGAAGGAATTTTTGCAGGATGTTGGCGCGACCAACAGCGGCACGCTGCTCCAATACACCACCAACGCCGAGGTGGCCGGGACGCGCGGCACCTATCTGGGCCAGGGCAATTCCACCAGCGTCGAGGAGACCGCGAATCTCCGCAATCCCTCCAGCGCCCAGCGCGTGCGCGGTTTGTCCGCCGCCGACAACACCCGCGATTTCTTCGTCACCGACATCCCGTGGGACAGCTACAACGTCGACCGCATCGACATCCAGCGCGGCCCGAACGCCATCCTGTTCGGTCTCGGCAGCCCGGCCGGCATCATCAACGCCTCGACGCACAACGCCGAGTTTCGCAATTTTGGCTCGGTCGACGCGAGCACCGGCTCGTACGGCACCTTCCGCAGCAGCGTCGACGTGAACCAGGACCTGATTGAGAAAGTGCTGGCCATCCGCCTGGACGGCATGTGGGACGACCACCGCTACGAGCAGAAGCAGGCCTGGCAAAACGACCAGCGCTTCTATGGCACGATCAAGTACGACCCGGATCTTTTCCACCGCGCTGATTTCCACACCAGCATCAAGGTGAAGTTCGAGAACGGCGACATCCAGGCCGACCGCCCGCGCAGCATCCCCCCCTATGACAGCATCACCCCGTGGTTCGCCGCGGCTGATACAACCAGCGGCACCGGCGGCCTGGGCAAGCTGGCGGTCCCCAATGGCTATGTGCTCGGCTCGTCCGCCTCGACCTACTTTCCCTGGCTGGGCGGCTACGCCAACCAGCAGCAACCGCTCTGGTTCATCGACGGTGCGTCCAACCAGCTTTACCGGATCTACGGCGGTTACGTCAACACAGGGGCGCTCAATGCCGCCGGCGTTCCCCAGGGCACCTCCACCAATATCGCCGGCATCAAGTATGCGGACGTGTTCTCCGATGTGGCCAGCTACAGTTCATATGCCACCAATGCGAAACTGCCCAATTACCAATACGGCCAGTACCGCAACCGCGTGCTGACCGACCCGTCGGTGTTCGATTTCTACCACAACCTGATCGACGGACCGACCGCGTCGCAATTCGAGAAGTGGAATGCCACCAACCTCGACTTCACGCAGACGATGTGGGACGACCGCCTCGGCGTCGAGCTCAGCTACGACCGGCAGAAATACAAGAACGGGGGCCAGACGATCATCGGCAACTACCAATCCAGCATCCCGACGATCAATATCGACATCCTGCAAAACTTTCAGGACTACGTGGTCGGACCGAACAACACCAGCAATGGCAGCGTCGGCAACCCCAACTTCGGCCGTCCCTTCGTCCCCGTCGGCCCGGGCGGCGGCAGTTCCCACGAAACCGATCGCAAGTATGCCCGCGGCTCGGTCTTCGGCGAGGTCCGGGCCTCGGATTTCATCGACCCGAACAGTCTTCTCGCGAAGTTGCTCGGCAAGCACCGGTTCAACGGGGTCTACAGCGACGAGCAATACTACGTCGAAAACCGGAGTTGGAACATGTATGCCAATTCCGAGGCCTATGCCGCCTACAAGCTCCAGGGGAATCCCGATGGCATCACGAACCTCCCGCCGGTGGGGGTCGTTTACCTCGGCGGATCGCTGGCCACCGCGGCGTCGGCGGCCAACGCCCATATTCCCGGCATCACCTCCAATGTGACCCTGCAGAGTGGCAACATCTATCAGTTCGATGAGACCTGGCGGAATCCGACGGGCGTCAACTTCGCCGACAATTGGAACGTGCCGGCCAATCTGCAGCCGTTCTTCAATGGCGCCCCGGTGGTCAACTCCGCCACCGGCGCCGTTTATCCCCAACTGACGCAGGTTTCGAATCCCGCCAACTACGTCGGGTGGAACAGCAACTTCGTGGATAACGTGCTGAGCTATAATAATGGCGCCGATCAGAGCCTGATCACCTCGGCGGCCAAGAGCCTGCGCGAAACGAAGTCCTATGCCGGTTCCTGGCAGGGTTTCCTCTGGGATGACGCCATCGTGCCCACCTTCGGCTGGCGCTATGACGAGGTCGCCAGCAAGAGCATCAGCGCCCCGCTCATCGGGGGGGCGCTCTCGCGCGGCGCGTACAACCTGAGCCCCAATGTCTACGCGCTGCCCGACACCTTTCCGGCGAACCAGATCTTCCGGGATCACTCCACGTCGGGCGGCGTGGTGATTCACGTCAACGAACTGCTCGGCTCCCACGACTTCCTGCCGTTCAACCTCGGGGTGTCGTATAACAAGTCGAGCAACTTCCAGGTCACGGACATCCGCCGCGACATCTACGGCACTCCGCTCGGCAATCCGACCGGGGCCACCAAGGAATTCGGGGTCCAGCTTTCCACGAAGGATGGCAAGTATTCCTTCCGCGTGGTGAAATATGACACGACCTTGAACGGCGCCACGGTCTCAGGATTCGATAACTCCGGGATCACCAGCACGATTCAGTCGGCCATGAATTGGAAGAACATCAAGACCTACTACATGACGGGCTACGCCTGGTCCACGGCCAATCAAACGAACACCGCGCATTTCTCGGGGATCCGGTATATGTGGGATCCTTCCTGGGTGGATGCAAACGGGAGGCCGGTCGCGTCCGGCAACCCCAGCAACACGAACATCCCGGCCGGAGCCACCTTGGAAACGCAGGCGCAGGCCGATGCCCATCGTGATGCAGCCATCACCGCGCTTAACGGCCTGGAGTCTTTTCTTGCCAGCAAAGGCTACTTCACGGCGTGGAACTATGGCGTCGGGCCCACGACGCTGGCTTCCCTTACCACCCCGGGGGCTTATCAGGCCGATCCCGCCGCCCACACGCCGGCCGATACGAATAGCGTGTATGATTATCGTACGGCCCCGGCGATGCAGGGCTTCGGGGTGACGGCCGATACCCGGTCGAAGGGCTATGAGTTCGAACTCACGGCCAATCCGCTGCCGAACTGGCGCATCGCCTTCAATGCCGCCCAGACCGTCGCGGTCCGCACCAACGTCGGCGGCCCCACGCTCGACGGGCTCGTGAGTGAGATGGACAGCGTGATGGCCGGGCCCGGCGGCGATTTGATCATGTTCAACTCCGAGTATTCCGCCGCGAACTTGCTCCGCACGGCGTGGGCCAACTGGCGGGGCAAATACACCCTGCTGAAGCTGACGGAAAACACGGCGGCCTCGGAGCTCCGCAAGTGGCGCTACAATGTCGTGACGAACTACTCGTTCACCCACGGCGGGCTGAAGGGCGCCGGCGTCGGCGCCGGCTATCGCTGGCAGGACAAGGTGACCATCGGCTACCCCGTCATTCCCAATGCGGCCAACCCGCTTTTGGCCAGCTTCGACCTGACCAAGCCCTACTTTGGGCCGTCGGAAGACGCGCTCGACCTGTGGGTCAGCTATGAGCGGAAGCTCACGAAGAAGATCAACTGGAGGATCCAGCTCAACGTCTACAATGTCGGGCAGAAGGATCGGCTCATCCCGATTTCCGTCGAACCCGACGGCCATACCTGGGCCTCGGCGCGGGTCGCGCCCGTCCAGGAGTGGCAGCTGACGAATACACTGTCGTTCTAGGGGTGGGTCATTGGGGCCCGGTTCCTCGCTGGTGGGGAGCCGGGCCGCCCGGGTTCAACTAACCTCTTTCCTCTTTGCCACGGCCCGACAGCATCAGCTGCGGGCCGTTTTTCGTCTCCACCCCGTGTCCCCACCGCTTTCTTTCCCGGTTAACCCATGATCGCCGCCGCCCGCCATATCTCCCGCTGGCTGCTGCCGGGCCTGCTGCTGCTCGCACCGGCTTTCGCCGATCCGGAACTTCCGCACCTTCGCCGCCAGGGCACCGCCACCCAGCTGATCGTCGACGGCCAGCCGTTCCTCGTGCGCGGCGGCGAGCTCGGCAACTCGAGCGGCGAGCCCGACTTCCTGCGTCCGGCCTGGCCGAAGCTGCAGGCGATGAACCTCAATACGGTCGTGGCGCCAGTTTACTGGGACGTGATCGAACCGCAGGAGGGCAGGTTCGACTTCACCACGCTTGACGGCCTGCTGCGCGACGCGACGGCCAGCCGGATGAAGCTGGTGCTGCTCTGGTTCGGTTCCTGGAAAAACAGCATGTCGTGCTACGCGCCCGCCTGGGTGAAGCTCGACCCGGTGCGCTTTCCGCGCGCGCAGGACTCGGCCGGCCGCGGCCAGGAGATCCTCTCGCCCTTCGCCGCAGCGAGCCGCGACACCGACGCCCGTGCCTTCGCCGCGCTCCTGCGCCATCTCAAGGCCGCCGACCCGGAGCACACCGTGATCATGGTGCAGGTTGAAAACGAAATCGGCATGATCCCCGAGGCCCGCGACCACAGCCCCGGCGCGGAGCAGGCGTTCGCCGCGCCCGTGCCGGCGGCACTGATGGATTATCTGGCGGGACACCGGGCGGCGCTCGCGCCAGAACTGCTGGCCACGTGGACCGCCGCGGGGGCCAAGGCGGCCGGCTCCTGGGCCGAGGTCTTCGGCGCCGGGCCGGCCGGCGAGGAAATCTTCATGGCGTGGCACTTCGCGGCCTACACCCAGGCCGTGGCCGCGGCCGGCCAGGCCGAGCTGGCGCTGCCCGTGTATGCCAACGCGGCGCTGATCCGGCCTGGCTACCAGCCCGGTCAGTATCCGAGCGCGGGTCCCCTGCCGCACCTGATCGATGTCTGGCGCGCGGCGGCGCCGGCCCTGGATTTCCTCGCGCCAGACATCTATTTCCAGAATTTTTCCCAATGGGCGCAGCTCTACACGCGCGGCGACAACCCGCTGTTCATCCCCGAGGCGCTGCGCGGCCCGGAGGCGGCGGTGAACGCGCTCTACGCGTTCGGGCAGCTCGACGCGCTGGGCTTCTCCCCCTTCGCCATCGAGTCGAACACCGAGCCCGCCGCCGGCTATCTGACGGCGAGCTTCGACCTCGTGCGGCAGCTCACGCCGTTGCTCCTGGAAAAACAGGGCCGGGGACTCACGGCCGGGTTTCTGCAGGAGAGCGCCGAGAGCAAGCAGCCGCAGCAGGTCCGGCTCGGCCGCTGGATATTCTCGGCGTCCTTCGAACGCGCCGCCCTGCCGCAGCTGGCGGACGGGCTGGCGGTGGTCGTCGGGGCGGACAATTCCGCGCTGGCCCCGGGCGGACGCGCCGGCGCCGCTCCCGCTGGCGGGCTCATGATCACGCTCGGCGACGACGAGTTCCTGTTCGCCGGGATCGGGATCACGATCACCGTTGCCCCGACCGAAGGCGGCCAGCAGGCCGGTCTGCTCAGCGTGGAGGAGGGCCGTTACGTCGACGGACGGTGGCAGCACCTCCGCTGGCTCAACGGCGACCAGACGCACCAGGGCCGCCACGTGCGGCTGGAGCCGGGTCGCTTCTCCCTCCAGCGTGTGAAACTCTACCGTTATCGCTGAGCCGTCCTCCCGCCGTGAGCCCCCGTCCAACCATCATGATAGCCTGCCTCAGCCTCGGACTGGTTGCCGCCCAGGCCGAGCCCGCCAAACGGGTGGCCCTGGTGTTCGACGACGGCCCCGTGCCGGCGAATGCCGGACCTTTGCTGGCGCTGCTGGCGAAGGAAAACGTGCACGTGACATTCTCGCTCGTCGGCGACCGCGTGGATGAAAACCCCGCGATGGCGAAGGCCATTGCGGCAGCCGGCCACGAGATTGCGAATCACTCACAGACGCACGCGCATCCGCGGGATCTGGCCGACGTCGCGCTCGACCGCGAGGTGGCGGACGCGCAGCGGAAGATCACGGTGGCGGCAGGTGTCGCGCCCCGGTGGTACTGGCCGCCGTTCATCGAGGTGGATGACCGGGTCCGCGCGGCGGTGGCGCGGGCGCACCTCGCCGTCTACACACCGCGGCAGCTGGTGGCCTCGATGGACTATGACCCCGCGGTGCCCGCGGCGGAAATCCTGCGCCGGGCGACGACGGACATCCACGACGGCACGATGATCCTTTTCCACGAGTGGCGGGCGGAGACCCGCGAGCAGCTGCCCGCCATCCTGGCGGAACTCCGCCGCCAGCACTGCGTCTTCCTCACCTTCAGTGAACTCCACGCGGCACTGGCCAGGTCACCCGCGCGGTAAACGGATGAAACCGCTGCTCTCCCTCCTGTTCGCCATCGGCCTGCTTTGGCCCGCCTCGACCGCCTCCGCCGCGCTCGGCGAAGCGGTCTTCGTTGACTCGCAGCCGGCCCCCGGGGCGGTCGTCCTGGCCCGGGCCGGCGCCGTGGCCCCCATCTGCACGGCCCCCGACGACTGGCCGGGGGTTTTGCGCGCCGCGCGCGACCTGCAGGCGGACTTCGAGCGCGTCACCGGCGTCAAGCCGGCGTTCGGCTCCGCCGGGCCGGCGCCGGCCGCCGTCCTGATCGGCACGGTGGGGCACAGCGCGCTGATTGACGGGCTGGTGGCCTCCGGCAAGCTCAACGTCGACGAGCTGCGCGGCAAATGGGAATCCTTTGTCATCGCCACCATCGAGCAACCGGTCGCCGGTGTGGACCGCGCGCTGGTCATCGCCGGCAGCGACAAGCGCGGCACCATTTACGGCACCTACGAGCTTTCCCAGCAGATCGGCGTGTCGCCGTGGTATTGGTGGGCCGACGTGGCCGCGGCGCATCGCGACGTCCTCTCCGTCCGGCCGCTGCGCCGGGGGTCCGGCGAGCCCGCGGTCCGTTACCGCGGCATTTTCCTGAACGACGAGGCGCCCGACCTCACCAACTGGGTCCGGGCGAAATTCGGCGGGGTGACCCCGTCGGCCAATCCCCGCGCCCCGGCCGGCGTCGCCAACTACGGCCGCGAGTTCTACACCCGGCTCTTCGAGCTCATGCTGCGCCTGCGCGCCAACTACCTCTGGCCGGCCATGTGGAACAACGCCTTCAACGAGGACGATCCCGACAACGCGCGACTGGCGGACGAATATGGGATCGTCATGGGCACCTCGCATCAGGAGCCCATGCTCCGGGCGCAGAAGGAGTGGGACTGGCGCTACAAGCCGACCCTCGGTGCCTGGAACTACGTCAAGGACCCCGCGGTGCTGGAGGCTTTCTGGCGCGAGGGCATCCGGCGCAACCGGGGGTTTGAAAGCATCTTCACCCTGGGGCTCCGCGGCGCCGACGACACCCCGATGGCCCCGGGCGGCCCCGCGGCCAACCGCGCCCTGCTCGAGCACATCGTCGGCGCGCAGCGCGACCTCCTGCGTGCGGAGGTGAACCCCGACCTCACACAGGTGCCGCAGGTCTGGTGCCTGTACAAGGAGGTGCAGGAGTTTTACGACGCCGGCATGCGCGCGCCCGACGACGTCACCCTGCTCTGGGCCGAGGACAACTGGGGCAACCTCCGCCGTCTGCCCACGGCGGCCGAGCGCGCCCGCCGCGGCGGGGCCGGCATCTACTACCACATCGACTACCATGGCGATCCGCGCAGTTACCAGTGGCTCAACTCCAGCCCGGTGCCCAAGATTTGGGAGCAGCTGTCGCTGGCGGCGCGCTATGGCGCGGACCGGATCTGGATCGTCAATGTCGGGCACCTCAAGGGCTATGAGCTGCCCACGGAATTCTTTCTCAACCTCGCCTGGAACCCGGCGCGATGGACGGGCGGAAATCTCGGGGACTTCACCCGTGACTGGGCGGCCCGCGAGTTCGGCCCGGCGCACGCGGCGGACATCGCCGGCATCCTGGCGCGATACGCCAAATACAACGGCCGGCGCAAACCGGAGCTGCTGGCGCCCGACACCTACAGCCTGACCAACTACCGGGAGGCCGAGACGGTCGTGGCCGACTACAACGCCCTCGCCGCGAAGGCGGAGGACATCGCCCGCGCCCTGCCGGCCGACGCTCAGGACGCGTATTACGAGTTGGTGCTGTTTCCGACCCAGGCGGGGGCGCTGCTCAACGAGCTCTACCTCGCCGCCGGCCGCAACGCGCTCTATGCCGCGCAGGGCCGGGCGAGCGCCCGGGAGCAGGCGGCCGCGACGCATGCGCTGTTCGACCGGCTCATGGCGCTGACCCGGCATTTCAACGCTGATCTTTCCGGGGGCAAATGGGCTCATTTCATGGACCAGCCGGTGCTCGGCTACACGACCTGGCAGGATCCGCCGGAGAACAGCCTGGAGCATATCACCCTGATCGAGCCCGCCGTGCCGTTGCCGGGGGCGTTGGGCGTGGCCGTCGAGGGTGCGGCGGCGGCGGTGGCGGGCGACGGCATCCTGCCGCCTTTCGACTCGCTCAACCGGCAAAGCAGCTACCTCGAGGTTTTCAACCGGGGCCGCACGCCCTTCACCTTCACGGCGCGGGCCGAGGCGCCTTGGATCCTGCTGGGCGCCGATCACGGCACGGTCGGCCCGGACCTGCGCATCGGGGTGGAGGTCGACTGGAACCGCGTGCCACCGGGCCGGACCGAAGGCAAAGTGACGGTTACCGGCGCCGGCCGCGAGGTCACGGTCCGGGTCACGGCATCGAATTCCCCGGAGGTCACCCGCGGGAGCCTGTACGGATTTGCCGAGGGGCCGGGCTACGTGTCGATCGAGCCCGAGCATGCCACCCAGAACACCGCGGCGGGCGCCAACCGCTGGGAAAAGATCGGGGACTATGGCCGCACCTTGTCCGGCATGCGGGCCGAGGCCCCGGTGGATGCACCCAGTGCGACTCCGGGACACGACTCACCCTGCCTGGAATACCGGATGTATCTGTCGTCCGCCGGACCCGCGGAGGTGACGGCAATCACCGCCCCCACGATGAATTTCGTGCCCGGCCGCGGGGTGCGCTATGCGGTTTCGTTCGATGACGAACCCCCCCAGACCGTCACGCTTGTGCCGCCGGGCTATCAGGCCCAGAGCCACAACCCCGCCTGGCAAAAATCAGTGGCGGATAACGCACACTGTGGGCGTTCGCAGCACCACCTCGGCCCGCCCGGATACCACACGCTCAAGCTCTGGATGATCGATCCGGCCGTGGTACTGCAGAAAATCCTCGTCGATCTCGGCGGCCTGAAACCAAGCTACCTCGGCCCGCCGGAAAGTTTCCGCGGTCCGGCCGGCATCCCCCCCGCCGCCGACCAGCCCGTGATGCGCAGCGACCGCAACTCGCAGCTCGGCCATGAACAGCTCCTCGCGAAGGCGAAGGCCGGCGGCATCTCGGTCTACTTCCTCGGCGACTCGATCACGCGCCGCTGGGGGGCGACCGACTACCCGGATTTTCTGGCGCACTGGCAGCAGAGTTTCCACGGCTGGAATGCCGCCGATTTCGGCTGGGGTGGGGACACCACCCAGAACATGCTGTGGCGCCTGGAGCACGGTGAACTCGACGGCGTCAACCCCAAGGTCATCGTGCTGCTCGCCGGAACCAACAATGTCAGCAAGGAGCCGGGCGACGACACCAAGGTCGCCGACGTCACGCGCGGCGTCACGGCCCTGGTCAATCTCTGCCGCGCAAAGGCGCCGGACGCCACGATCATCCTCATGGGCATCTTCCCGCGCAATGACGGGCCGGTCGTCCCCACGATCGATCGCATCAATGCCAACCTGGCGAAGCTGGCCGACGGCCGGGCGGTCCGCTGCCTGAACATCAACGACCGCCTCGCCGACGCCCAGGGCAAGCTCTTCGACGGCATGACGGTGGACCAGCTGCACCTCAGCCGCAAGGGCTACCAGGTCTGGGCCGACGCGCTGAAGCCGGTCCTCACGGAATTGCTCGGACCGCCGGCCGCGAACGACACGGCCCCGCCCCCCACCGGTGATCCCGGCGCGAAGCGGCCTAATTGACCTTATGAAACTCGGACTGGGACTCTACCGCCACATGCTCACGCCGGAGAACTTCGCGTTCGCGCGGCAGGCCGGGGCCACGCACATCGTCGCCCATCTGGTCGATTATTTCAAAGGCGGCGGCCAGGTCGGGCCCGACGACCAGCCGACCGGCACCGACTGGGGCTGGGGCCTCGCCGGTGATCCCAACAAGCTCTGGGCCTGTGAGGAACTGGCCGACCTGCGCCGCCACGTCGAAGCGGCCGGCCTGAAGCTCGAGGCCATCGAGAATTTCGACCCGGCGCACTGGGGCGACATCCTGCTCGATGGTCCCCAGCGGGCCCGGCACATCGAGAACGTGAAGACCATCCTGCGCCGCATGGGCGAGGCCGGCATCCCGATCATGGGCTACAATTTCTCCATCGCGGGCGTGGCCGGCCGCACCAAGGGCAACTACGCCCGCGGTGGGGCGCCCGCGGTCGGCATGGAGGGCCCCTACGACCTCCCGATGCCCAACGGCCTCGTCTGGAACATGGTCGTCGATCCCACCGCGCCATCGCGCGACACCGGGACGATCCCGTCCGCCACTCACGCGCAGCTGTGGTCTCGCCTGCAGCGATTCCTCGACGAGGTGCTGCCGGTCGCCGAACAGGCCGGCGTGCGCCTCGCGCTGCACCCGGACGACCCGCCGATGCCGGTCATCCGCGGCCAGCCGCGGCTCGTCTACCAGCCCTCGATGTATCAGCAGGTCATCGACCTCAATCCGAGCCCGGCCAACCAGCTGGAGTTTTGTGTCGGGTCGCTGGCCGAGATGACCGAGGGGAACATCTATGACGTCGTCGACCGCTACTCCCGCCAGCACCGGCTCGGCTTTGTCCACCTGCGCAACGTCCGCGGCAAGGTCCCGTACTACAAGGAGACCTTCATCGACGACGGCGACGTGGACGTGCTGCGCGTGCTGGCGATCCTCAAGCGGAACGGCTTCGCGGGTGTCATCATCCCCGACCACGCCCCGCAGATGAGCTGCGCCGCCCCGTGGCACGCCGGGATGGCTTACGCTCTGGGCTACCTCAAGGCCGGAATCCAATCACTCAACACCAATCCAGTTTGATCACAGATTACACGGATTAACCCGGATAAGGATCAAGGCAGGTAAACCACAGAACACACCTGACTCACAGAAATAGACCCGGCAGGTAACCACTAATCCACACGAACAGGCCGCAATTCGGAACGGAGGGGAAAAGAGCTTGGGCCATATTAGTGAGGATTAGTGTAGATTAGTGGTTGATCCCTTGCTGTGTATTCTGGGTGTTCGGTGGTTTCCTCATCCGTATTCATCCGCGAAATCCGTGGTTTAAAAACTCTGCCCCTCATGTCCGCTTCATTTCCCGACATCTTCTCCCTCCACGGTGAGACCGCGCTCATCACCGGCGGCGGCACCGGCATCGGCCTCGCCATGGCCCGGGCCATGGTCGCGGCCGGCGCCAAGGTCGTCGTGGTCGGCCGGCGCGAAGCCGAACTGGCCGCCGCGGTCCGGGAGCTGGGCGCGGCCGCGAGCTTTGTCGTCCACGATGTCACGCAGCTCGCCGCCGCCCCGCTGCTGGTGGAGCAGGTGACGCGCGCGGTCGGGCCCGTTTCCATCCTCGTCAACAACGCCGGCATCCACCTGAAGAAGCCGGCGGTCGAGACCACGCCCGAGGAATTTCAAAAGGTGCTCAGCACGCACCTCGTCGGCGCGCACGCGCTCACGGCCGCCGTGGCGCCGGGCATGATGGTGCGGCAGCACGGCAGCATCCTCTTCACCGGCTCGATGGCCTCGCTCTTCGGCATCCCGCTCGTGATCGCGTACACCGCGGCCAAGGCGGCGATGGTCGGCCTGACGAAAGGATACGCCACGGAGTTCTCCCCGCACGGCGTGCGGGTGAACTGCATCGCGCCCGGCTGGATCGAGACGGAGATGTCGCGCAAGGCCATGGACGGTGACCCGGTGCGCAAGGCCAGGATCATCGGCCGGACCCCGATGGCGAAGTTTGGCCGCCCCGCCGACATCGGTTGGGCGGCGGTCTACCTGTCCTCGCCCGCGGCGGAATTTGTCACCGGCGTCATCCTGCCGGTGGATGGCGGCGTGAGCGTGGGTTTCTGACCCTCACGGCTCGAGCCGCGCGTGCAGGCCGATGACGGCGCCGGTGAAATGCAGGCCGTCGCCGGCGGCCTGGACCGTGACCGGGAGGGTTGCGGCGTCGGATCCTAACGGCCGCCATTCGCCGGGCCGCACGGCATAGGCGAAGACGAGCCGGCCTTCGTCCGCGGTTACCCGGAGATCCAGCCGTGTTTCTCCGGGGATTTTTGTCCGGGCGATGACGGTGGGGGTCGGGCCGTTGTCGAGTTCGAGATAAAGTTCGGGTCCGTCCGCCGTGCCGTGCACCGCGCAGAAATAGTAGTGGTTCTCGCTCTGGAAAAGCGCGAGTCCGGCCGACACCCCGGGGACGGCGGGCACCTCCAGGCGGGTCGAGGCCGCGAATTTTGCGTGCTGCACCCGGCGGGCGAGGAAGGAGGGGTTGCCCTGGCCGGCGAGGGTCGCGGCGCGCGGCTGCAGGCTGAGACGGCCGGGACTCGCCGTGAGGCTCCACCAGGTCTCGTGCGGCTGGCGCAGCATGATCCAGAGCGGCGAGAGCGTGGGGCCGGAAAAGTCGTCGCGCCAGGTGGAGTTGCCGGTCAAGGCGGTGGGCGCGGCGTCCGCGCCGGCGGGGGATTTCACGACGCAAGGCACGCGTTCGCCGGGCGGCAGGATCTGCGGCCAGCCGTCGTCCGTCCACCTGACCGGAAGGAGAAAGGTCTCGCGGCCGGTGGTCGTGTAGCCGCCGCCATAGGGCCGGCAGCCAAGGAAGACGGACCACCACTGGCCGTCAGGCCCCGCAAAGAGATCCGCGTGGCCGGTGCAGGTGACGGCGTGCGCGGCGGTGCCGTCGAGGTCGCGCTGGGTCAGGATCGGGTTTTTCTCCCACGGCACGAACGGGCCGGTGACCGACTTGCTGCGGAGGATGACCTGCGAGTGCTGGGTGGAGGTGCCGCCCTCGGCGCAGCAGAGATAATACCAGCCGGCGCGCTGGTAGAGGTGCGGACCCTCGATCCAGACGGGCTTCTTCGCGGGATCGACCCCGCCGTTGAGAATGATCGAGCGCGGACCGATGAGCGTCTGGGTCGCGGGCTCGAACTCCTGCAGCCAGATGGCCCGGTGGCCGGGATACAGCGGCTGGTTGTCGGGCGGGTTGCCATTGTTCACCAGCCACGCGCGGCCGTCGTCGTCGAAGAACAGCGAGGGGTCGACGCCGTCGAAACCCAGCCACACCGGGTCGGACCACGGGCCGGTGGGATCCTTGGCGGTGACGAGGAAGTTTCCGCCGCCGCCGATCATCGTGCAGACGACATAGAAGGTGTCGCCGTGATGGCTGATCGCCGGCGCGAACAGGCCGTGCGTGACCGTGGCCCGGTCGTAGTTGAGCTGCGCGGGCCGGTCGATGACATGGCCGAGCTGCGTCCAGTTCACCAGGTCGCGGCTGTGAAAGATCGGGATGCCGGGAAAGTAGGCGAAGGTGGAGTTGACCAGGTAATAGTCGTCGCCGACGCGGCACATGCTGGGATCGGGATAGAACCCGGCGAGGATCGGATTGCGGTAGTGGCCGGGCGACAGCGGCGTCGCGAAGAGGTCGTCGTGGCCGGTGTATTCGAACCAGTCGAAAGTGACGGCGGCGGGAGTCGCGGCGGAGTGCACGGCGGGCAGCAGTGCGGCCACGGCAAGAAATTTCAGGTTCATGGGCAAAGGGATTACCAGTCGTCGGTCCGGAAGGGCGCGGAACTCAATGGCCGGCGGGTGGGAAGTAGACCTGGAAACGGCCGCCGGCCTCAAGCAGCGCCAACAGATAGAGCAGGCCGTTGTAATAGCGATAGGGCCCGGCGGGAATTTCCATCGCCCATAGCCGGGCCACGAATGGGCGGGCCAGATCCGGGTCGGCCGCCAGTCCCGCCGTCGCCGCCATGGCGAGCAGCCCGGGGGCGTTCGTGCTGCCGGGGAGCGGCGTGCCGTCGAGCTTGAACAGGGACGGGCACTCCGGGCCCTGCCCGGCCAGGAAGCGCAGCACGCGGTTGCTTTGCCCGACAGCCCACGGGTCGGCGGCAAACCAGGCGTAATCCAGCGCCGGATTGGACAGGGTGCGCCAGGCGTCGTAGCGAAAATCCTCATGGCCGCCGCGCACCTGCGGCCGGCCGTCGAACGCCGCGTAATCCGGCATCAGGCCCGTCCGGGAATCGGCGGCGCGGGCGAAGCAGGCTCGGCTGACAGCCGCCGCCTCGCGGCAAAACGCACGGTCCGCCGGCGCCGCGGCCCAGCGCGCCCACAATTCATAAAAGGCCGGCAACTGGTAGGAGGGATCGGTGAAAAGCGCCCCGTCCCCCTGCGGGACGAAGCGGATCTGCCTCGTCGCCGGGTCGAACATGCCGGTCATCCGGCCGCGGCCGGGTTCCTCGTCCTTGTGCAGCATGGTGCGGAGCAGGGCCTGGGCCTCGGCCTCGTAGTCGAAGATCCCTTCGCCCCGGCCCCAGCGGTGCGCCGCGAAAAACAGCGCCATGACAAACCATTCCTCGCCGTCCGATGCCGGGCCGGGATCCAACACCCGGCCGTCAAAGTCGGCGTGCCAGGCAAAGTAGCCCCGCATCGGGCCGTCCGGATGATGATGTTTGGTGCGCGCCCATTTCCAGATCCGGTTGAATTCGTCCGGCCGGTCCAGCTGCACGCAGATCATCATGCCGTAGGAGAGCCCCTCGGTGCGGACATCCTGGTTGTTGAGGTCCGGCACATAGGCCATGTCCCCGGCCACCGGGTAGTACAGCCGCTGCGTGGCCGTGTCGCCCTGGAAAAACTGCCGCCACGCCGCGTCGATCTTGGCGTCGGTCTCGGCCTCGGTCCGGCCGAGCAGCTCATGGAAAAGGTTGCGGTACTGACCCGTGACCGCGGCACCGCGGTCCGGCCCGGCGGCCGTGGTCCCGGACGCCACGGTCAGGGCGATGGGCAGGGCGAGGCAGGGGAGGAGCCGCATGCGGGACATTGGGCGGCGGGCCGTTTCAGCCCGTCGCCGCTTTTTGCCGCCGGGCGGCGAGTTCGGCAGCCATGGTCAGGGTGGTCGGCCGGTTCAGCTTGCAGGCGGCGACCGCGACGACGATGGCGACGAAGAACAGGCCGACGACGAGGCTGGAGCAGGCCCGGTAGCCCACGACGGCGTTGGCGGCGTCGGCCAGCCGGGTGTCGTAGCCGTAGCAGCCCGCCATGACCCAGAGGAAGCCAGCCGAACCGAGGGCGAGGCCGGACTTGAGGGCGAAGCCGATCGTGGCGAAGACCATGCCGGTGAATCGGCGGCCCGTCTGCCACTCGGAGTAGTCGGCGGCGTCGGCATACATGGCCCACATGATGGCGCAGGTCGGGGCGTAGACGATGGAGCCGGTGACGGCGAGCACCGCCATGCCGAGGGTGGCGGTGGGCGGAAGCAGATACATGGCGAAGGCGTTGAGCGCCGCGAGCGAGAAGCAGACGAGGGCGACGTTCTTCCGGCCGAATTTCCGGGACAGGCCCGCCGAGAGGATGATGCAGAGGATCGTGGTGCCGGTGCCGAGCATGTTGACGAGGCTGTTGAAGACGTCGGCGGCATTGGAGGTCGCGGCGGTTTCACGCGTGCCGTGGACGATGTAGCCCAGCCAGTCGAGCAGGCGGCCGGACTTGGCCGCCTCGCCTGTGGTCAGCCCGAGCTTTTGCACGAAGTCGAACATCGCACCCTTGTCGGCGTAGTGGTGGTAGTAGTTGTAGTGGGCGCCCCCGCGGAAGGTGAGCATGGCGAAATGGAAACCCGTGTAGACGAACAGCGCGATCCACGGGCGGTTCTTCAGCAGGTCGCGGAAGTCCTGCCGGGGGGAGGACTGGGTGGCGACGACGGGCTGGATGCGTTCCCGGGTGCTGAAAAAGGTCACGAGGAAAAGCACGAAGCAGAGGGCGGCCCAGAGGGTCATGGTCATCTGCCAGCCGTGCTGGCGGGTCGAGCCCTCGGCGAACTTGGCGACGAGTGGGAGCGTCAGGCCGCCGACGATGAACTGGGCGATGTTGGCCGCGACGAAGCGGAAGGAGTTGACCTTGGTGCGCTCGTTCAGGTCGCCCGTCATGACGCCGCCCAGGGCGGAATACGGCATGTTGTTCATCGAGTAGAGGGTCATCAGCACGGTATTGGTGATGCCGGCATAGGCGATCAGCGCGCCCATGCTCCAGCCCTGCGGGGTGGTGTAGGCGAGGACCATGACGATGGCCCACGGCAGGGAGGTCCAGAGCACCCACGGGCGGAACTTGCCCCAGCGGGTGTTGGTGCGGTCGGCGATCACGCCCATGACCGGGTCGAAGGCGGCGTCCCAGAGGCGGGGCCAGAGCAGGATCGCGGCGGCGGCGGCGGCGGAAAGACCGAACACGTCGGTGTAGAAGCTCGTTTGGTAGAGCACCATCGACATGAACACGAAGTTCGCGGCGGCATCACCGGCGCTGTAGCCGGCCTTTTCCAAAAAGGAGAGTTTCTGCGGGGAATCGCTCATGGGGTGAATGGACTGCAGCCGGCGAGCGCCGGAGGGGGAACCGGGAGTCAGACCAGCGTGATCTCGGCCACGGCCGGGGCCGGGGCGCCGAGCACCTGGGCGCGCGGGCCGGGGGAGGCGGCGCCGACATGCAGGCGATAGCGCCCGGGCAGATGGATGCGCCGGCCCGTGGCATCGACCTGGGCGAACGCCGCCGCGAGCAGCAGGAATTTGACGGACACAAGGTCGCGGGCGGGCACGGTGATCCGTTGGAACGCCACCAGCGTGGCGAGGGGGGCGTCGGGCCGGTCGCGCGGCGGCACCAGATAGCACTGGACCGTCTCGTCCGCTGCCCGGTCGGAGGCGTTGGTCAGGGTGGTCTGCACCACCAGGTCCTGGTCCGCCGCCAGCCGGGAGGCGCTCACCTGCAGCGCGCCATAAGCCAGCCGGCTGTAGCCCAGGCCAAAGCCGAACGGATAGAGCGGCTCGATCGTGGCGAAGCGGTAGGTGCGGCCGCGCATGGCGTAGTCCGCGAAGGGCGGGAGATCGGCCGTGCGGCGCGGGACGGTGACCGGCAGGCGGCCCGAGGGGTTGACCTCGCCGAAGAGCACGTCGGCCACCGCCTCGCCGCCCTCGCAGCCGGGATACCACACCTGCAGGACGGCATCGGCCAGTTCGTGCACCTCGGGCACGGCGAGCGCGCTGCCGCCGGTGAGGACGACGACGAGCTTCTTGGCGTGCTGGCGCAGTTCGATGAGGAAGTCGCGCTGCACGGGCGGCAGCTCGATGGCATCGCGGTCGCCGCCGGTCGGCGAGGCAACGGTGTCGCCCTCCTCGCCCTCGAGCGAGGGGTCCAGGCCGAGCACGGCGATGGTGATTTCGTTTTCGGCGGCGGTGCCGTAGGTGTAATTGACGCCCGGGGCCATGGCCCCGGACAACGGGCAGCCCGTGCGGTAGGCCACGCGGCAGCCCTCCGCGACGCGGGCGGTGATGCCCTCGACGAGGGTGACGAGCCGGGGCGAGATGCCAAAGTAATTGCCGAGCAGCGCGGTGGTGCTGGCGGCCGTGGGGCCGGTGACGAGGAGGCTTTCGTGGTCGCGGCGGAGGGGCAGCACGCCGTTGTTCTTGAGCAGGACGATGGACGCGGCGGCGGTCCGGCGCGCCAAGGCGCGGTGCGCGGGGCTGTCGATGCTGGCGGGCGAGGTGCCGGACCAGGGCACCCGGTCCGGCGGGTCAAAGAGGCCGAGCCGGAACTTCGTGGCCAGCAGCCGGCGGAGCGACGTGTCGATCTCCGGCTCGGTGACGAGGCCCTGCCGCACGGCGACGACCAGGTCGTTGTAGGTGCAGCCGCAGTTCAGGTCGCAGCCGAGCTTGACCGCCAGGGCCGCGGAGGCGGCGGCATCCGGGGTGACCTGGTGGTGCCGGTGGAAATCGTCGATGGCGCCGCAGTCGCTCACGACATGGCCCCGGAAGCCCCAGCGCGTGCGCAGGAGGTCGACGAGCAGCAGCCGGCTGGCGCAGGCGGGCTCGCCCAGCACGCGGTTGTAGGCGCCCATGACCGCCTCGACTCCGGCCCGCACGAGCCGCTCGAAGGCCGGCAGGTAGGTTTCGTGCAAATCCTTGGGCGTGGGGCGGGCGTCGAAATCGTGCCGGCTCTGCTCGGGGCCGCTGTGGACGGCGAAGTGCTTGGCGCAGGCGGCCGTCTTGAGGTAGTGCGGGTGATCGCCCTGCAGGCCGTGCACCATGGCGGCGCCGAGTTCGCCGGTCAGGTGCGGATCCTCGCCGAAGGTCTCCTGCCCGCGGCCCCAGCGCGGGTCGCGAAAGATGTTGATGTTGGGCGTCCAGAACGTGAGGCCCTGGTATTGCCCGCGGCGGCCGGCGGCGATGGCGGCATGGTGTTTGGCCCGCGCCTCGTCGGCGATGACGCCGGCGACCTGCTGGACCAGCGCGCGGTCCCAGGTGGCGGCGAGGCCGATGACCTGGGGGAAGATGGTGGCGCGCCCGTTGCGGCCCACGCCGTGGCAGCCCTCGTTCCACCAGTTGTAGGCCGGCACGCCGAGGCGCGCCACGGCATTGTTCTCGTGGAGCAGCTGGTTGATCTTTTCCGGTAGCGTGAGCCGGGCGACGAGGTCGTCGACGCGCCGGTCCAGCGGGAGATCGGGATCAAGAAAAGGCAGGGGGGTCGCCAGGGGGGCGCGGAGGGGCATGGGAAAAGACTGCGGGCAGGCGGCCGGCCGCTCAGCCGTGGAGGTAGGTGGTGAGGAGGTTCTCGAGGTACTCCTGCTTGCCGGAGCGAGGCTTGGGTTCGCCGAGCTTGGTGAGCACGAGCCGGTTCAGTTCGCGGAAACCGAGGCGGCCCTTCTCGATGTCCCGGCCGTACCCGGCATCGTAGCTGGCGTAGCGCTCGGCCACGAACTGCGCGA